>Ga0209204_1002718_pt1 | contig 14017 bp, 13 predicted proteins | sample AD_JPNMR2_MetaG_FD_184425 | JGI IMG/M metagenome (GOLD analysis project Ga0209204, IMG submission 184425) | Active sludge microbial communities of municipal wastewater-treating anaerobic digesters from Japan - AD_JPNMR2_MetaG (SPAdes) (version 2) | ecosystem: Engineered > Bioreactor > Anaerobic... | reverse complement strand
AGGAGGCGGGCATAAAGGTCAACATGCGCAGCGTCGACTCGAAGACTCTTGATAACGCGGTCAACGAGTGGAACTTCGATCTCGCGCTCAGCGGTCACGGCGGAATGGGCGGAGATCCGGCGATACTTAATCGCATAATAGGCGAGGGATACACATTTTGCAGTGATCGATACATCGTGAACTAAACGCTAAACGATCTGCTGGACCAAGAGGTTGCTGAAATGAACCCGGACAGGCGAAAACAGATTGTAAAGGAGATTCAGCTGGTCTACTCGCAGCAGTTGCCTTCGTTGCCATTGTACTATCCGAAGTCGTTCTGGGCACATAATGGCAAGGTCAATCTGTATTACACTAAAAGAGGAATCGCAAACGGCATACCCATACCACTGAACAAGCTATCATTCGTGAGATAGATATAAAATCTGAGTAAAAGCCCAGGAGAATATTGTATGATACTGAACCCTAACCAGCGCGAGAATGTGCTCCCTCTGCCGGTGGTGCTGATCTCGACCGTCTCAAAGGAAGGCATCAGGAATGTCGCTCCCTGGTCTAACTTCACACCTATTCTACGCCCTCTGGATGAAGTGCTGCTCGCATCTTGGATTAAACGGGACACGCTGGAGAACATCCGCCAGACAGGGGAGTTTGTGGTAAATGTTCCACCCGCCGGAATGGAGGATGCAGTTATCATCACAGCGCGTAACTATCCTCCTGAGGTGGACGAATTCGAGGAGGCACATCTTAAGGCCAAACCTTCTGTAAAGGTTAAACCACCAGGTATTGACGGATCTCTTGCATGGGTTGAGTGTGTTTTAGTGGAGGAAGTTGTGCGGGAGAGGTTTGTGCTCATCATCGGCAAGGTTGTGCATCTTGAGGTCGATGAGAGATTCTTCAATTCAGACGGCGATATGGACTTTGAGAGTGCAAAGCCACTTGGAGTGATGCTTGGAAGTGACGGCCTGAGGTTCACGTACCCGGTCTATTCAGGAAGATATGCGACTTACAGAGAGATATTTCAGTAGTTTTTGCCACCTCTAATTCAGGTCGCTGCCAGAAACTCACAAATAAGATGACAAAGGCTCATCTGGCCGAATCGCCAGAGAGGTAAACTCTGGTAACATGAACCAGAGGCAATCGATTTTATCTCTTTCATCAAGGGACTGATCTGCCGAATCACCCACATGGCCAAAAGCATATACGTTTGATACTATTAACTGATGTGGAGGCGAGGCAAACATGAAATTGAGCGAGGAGATCAAGCAGATGCTTGATGAGAACATAGTTTACCTGGCTACATCAACCAGGGACGGAAAACCAAATGTTGTTCCAATTGGATCGGCTTATGCGATAAGCGATAACGAAATTCTCATCCATGATATGATGTTCGTGAAGACCAGAGCAAATCTGGAGGCAAATCCTCAGGTGGCGATAGCATTTACTGACACAAAACGTTGGAAGTCATATCAGCTAAAGGGAACAGCAAAAATTTTCACAGAGGGAGAGATGTTTGATAAAGTTGTGGAGATAATGAAAATCAAAGCAGAAGGGCATAAGGACTATATAAATGCAATCAGCGATCCGAAAACTAAAGAGAGAGCGCAACGAATGATGGAGCTTCATATGAACCTGAGACCGAAAGCCGCAGTTCTGATAACTGTTGAGGAAATCTACTCAAACATGCCAAAAATGTAAAATTACTGGAGCCAACACGCGATCCACTCAGCGAATGTAGACTACATGTTATACATCTGGAATTAACGTGCTCTCCAACCATGATTGGTTTAGTTACAATTTAGTACGCATCGTATACGATCTTGCATATTCGCTCTAGGTCCTTAATTGCCCTGTCGTAGATATCGTTGCCTGTCGCGCTGTTCACATAGAGAGCTAACGCCACCCTCCGGCCGCTGGCTGTCTTCATATATCCGCAAATGCCCATGGAGACGAGCAACGTCCTTTGATTCAGAGCATCGTAGTAAATCATATCCCCGCCCTTGAACCTGAGTTGACCCTGAGCCAAACCATCCTGATTGCCCACAGTGTTATTGGTTAGATTCAATACACACATGGCGTTGAGGTACGATTCAAAATCCTTATGGTCAACCATGTAGCTCAGAAGCTGCACTACCGCCGTGGGAGTCACCCTGTTAGCTGGCGATCTGCCTGAACCGTCTGAAAGGGAGACCGAGTCCGGGTCTACACCCACACGTGCCAAAAAGGCCCTCTCAACGGCCAGACCATCTTCGAGGGTTGTGTTCCCATATCTGGCTGCCATCAGAGAGAGAAGCGTATCAGCGTGCAAATTGTGGCTGACCTTCAAGATGAGGTTGGCGTTCTCCGAGAAAGGCGGTGAGACAAGGCGGGCTACACGATCGAGCCTGATGTATTCCTCCCTGGAGGGCAGCTTTTCAGATGGGTTCAGTGATGCTGCCGAGACGTTTACCTTTATACCCTCTCCCCTCAGCGCCTCAATGAACAGGCTGCGAGCAAACGATGCTGGATCAGGAACATGAATAACCCGCACTTTGGGGGCTTCGCGAGCCGGCACTTCTCCCCAGATGGTGATATTTGCACACCCATCATCTGTGAAGTAGGAGGTATACCACAGTGCCTCTGTTGTTTCTGAGGTCGCAACTCCAGAGGTGACGTTGTAGCATTCGATCTGTGGGCGCCATCTCAAAGTAGCGCTCTTCCCAGGCTCTCCGGGGATGACCTCGAGGTCGATGAGGTTGTCGTTTATCATAATCGGGCTAACGAGGTACGGATCAAGCGTGGCCTGCACTGGAGGCTGGTAGGTTTTAAAGAGACGGTCATCAACTATTACATCTCCATCGATCTCCTTTATCCCTGAATCCGAGATCTTCCTGGCCAATTCTCCCAAGCCTGCCGCCGGATCAGTCGCTGTGAGTTCAGTTGGCCTACCGTAGTTGGCATACGTGTGGTCGCCTTTTGTGTAGGCGATCTTTCCGTCCCTCGTCGTCCTACCACCCATCGTCGGGTCTCCGCTTGCCACCAGAATCAGGTCACCCTTTAGATGACCCTGAGAATCGACCTCGCCCCTGGCATAGACTGGAGTCTCAAATCGATAATCAGCACCCAGAACGTCCATGGCGGCTGCCACTGTGAAGAGCTTTGTGGTTGAGGCAGGTACAAACATCTTATTTGAGTTAATGTCCAACAAAGTTTGGTTCGAATCTAAATCTCTGACCAGAATCCCCCATAAGGAATGGTTATATGATGGTGAACTCATTATCTCGTCCAGCTTCGCGGGCAGCGACACATTTGTCGATGTGTCGGCAGCAGCTATTACGAGAAGAATCGACTCGATCAACAGCATTGTTGCCAAAAAAGTCAAAGAGAGACATCTCCTAGAAAGAAGTGTTCGTGACACTAAGTATCACCTATATTGCAATAATAATTAATTCTCATTAATACATATATGATTTGGCTCATGTGTATCAGCAATATTGAGAAGTCGTATAAGTGGATTACTAAAAGCACATCTTCATTCGCCAGGCTGCATATCCATCCTATGCTCTGCCCATAGGAGCACAGGATGGACATGAGCGGAGGGGGGTTCCATTTTATCTGCCACATGCCTATAACAGGATCTGTCCGAATAAGAGTTCCGGAGCCAGATATTCGAGGCTTGAGGATGCCGATTGTTATGAGCACTTCTTCCTTATTCGAACACCTTCCTATAACAAATAGTTATACTTATATACAAGATTGTATGAGCATATTCGCTATAGGTGAATGGAGGAAGTGTACATGAAGCGGTTGATTTTTGCGCTGATATTGCTACAATGTGTGACTGGTGCAATCTTATCTGTAAATGCGGCAAAGTATACGCTGGCCATTTTTGGTAACGCTAACATGGATGCCATAATTGATGAGCAGGATGTTTCTTATGTCAAGGATATCATTGATGGAACAAAACCCATTACAGAGCTGGCGGATGCCAACCAGGATGGAAAGATCGATGAAGGAGATGTCGAGCAGATACAGAGAATAATAAACGGCTCCGAGAATTACATAATTCTCAAAACATTTACTATCTACGATAAGGCGAAGATCGTCAGGGTTCCAATGCCCGTAAGCAAAATAGTGATCCTCAACTTGGCATCCGCAGAGGCAATCAGGTGCCTGAATGCAGTAGATATGGTTATAGGTGTTGGCACTTCGGTTGTAGAGGGCGCAAACAAGGAGTTCTTCGGTGACCTAAGCGACCGCCCGACTGTGGGCAAATGGAGCGAACCAGATGTCGAGAGCATAATTCGTCTCAGGCCGGATGTCGTGATCGCAGATTTGAGGTTCCCTGACACACAATTGCTGGAAGATAAACTGAACGCATCTGGAACAGTCGTTGTTCGAATGGGTTTCACATATCCCGATTACTTCCAGTCCGAGATGATGGCGCTGGGATACATACTGAACCGGAAGTCCGAGGCAAAGGATCTGATCGATTTTGCATACAGATATGTTGATCTCATTGAGGGGCGGATAGCATCAGTCCCTGCAGATATGAGACCAAGGGTCTATGCAATCTATTCGCCGAGCGATTTCTGGAAGACCGGATCTAACGGATCTATCGTGGACATGCTGTGCGGGCTTGCAGGTGGATGGAACATAGCCCACGATCTAAAAGGTGGAACTGGAGGGATGTATCCCACTGTCGATCCAGAGTGGGTGATAAAAGAAAATCCAGAGATCATCTTCACCTGGAGCTCCCCGGGAGGATACACGGTCTCAAATGACACAGAGATGATGAACGTATGGAACAGCATAGTCAAATCTCCTGAGCTGTCTCAAGTAAATGCGGTGAAGAACAACAGAGTGTACCTTCTGACCACAGAGATCACCAGCCGACCCAGATGGTTTGTTGGTCTTGCCTACCTTGCCAAGTGGTTCTACCCCGATAATTTCAAAGATCTGGATCCAGAGACAATACATAAAGAATATCTGGAGAGATATCAGAAGGTGAGATATCAGGGAATATTTACATATCCTGCATGAGCTCAAAGCTCTGAGGTAGCGAGAGAATTTGGACTCGCTTATCACCTCATAACAACTTATTTATTCTTGAATGACAATGTAAGTCTTGTAGGGACATAGAATCATTCATGCCAGACGAGAAAGAGTGTTACAATCTGTTGCGTGAGATGAGATGGTCAGATGGCGTCAGATGCGTGTATTGTGGTTCTGAGCATGTTGTGAGGACCGGTAGATGGCGTGACACACCAAATCAGAGATACCATTGTAGGAGTTGCGATAAGTGGTTCAACGACAAGACAGGAACAATATTCCAGGATACGAGGTTGCCTTTACGTGTGTGGTTTTCGTTGCGTTTATGCTGCAGTTCAAGGTGAGCATTCTTGAGATCTCGAAGACAGTTGGTATCAATTACAAGAGTGCTTACCATATGGTAAAGCGGTTGAGATCCAGTGCCTATGTCAAAAACATCAGCGATAAGCTTCGTGGAGTTGTTGAGATGGATGAGGCATACGTCAAAGCAGGTTCAAAAGGCAAGAGAGAACTGAAGAGAGGACCGAGGAAACGCGGCTTGAAAACAAAGGGAAGAGGAACCTATGACACAGATAAGGTTCCAGTCGTAGCGATTGTTGAAAGAGGCGGCAGACTGAGCATCCAACCGCATCGTAACGTCAAAAGCAAAGTTGTGTTGAAGCGGTATCTGCGGGACGTGGACCCGAACACAATCGTCTACACTGACAACTATGTGAGCTATAACGTTCTCCCAGATGATAGGCACGAAAGTGTGAATCATGCTATCGGTGAGTACAGCAAAGGTGGTGGAGTGCATATCAACACTGTGGAGGCGGAATTCTCTATCTATCGACCATGGATGGCAACGTTCAGAGGTGTATCCAAGAAGAACCTCTACCTGTACACAGCGCACTATCAATTCATCAGGCTTAACCGCGAGATGAACCCCATTGGCAGGATGCTCGCTATGGTGAAACTCTTGCACATCTTCTGGCTGGACACAATATTCTGCCATAAGTTCGTTATGAACTGAAGATCCGAGGGTGTATAAGTCGCTAGATCAATAAGAGCGTTGTCTTTTAAAATTTAACTAATTTAACCAAAATTTATTTAACCCACCTTAGGACAAATTAAATTGATGAAACTAAAACAATTTGGATTATGGGGTGGTTGGGTGAAATTGGGTGTACCGATTATAATGCTAGCTCTTCTGATTGTATCATCTTCCGCAGCTACCGAGCAAACGATCACCATCACTGATGAGGACGGACGAAACGTGGTAGTTCCTGTAAATCCTGAAAAGATTGTATGCGTCTCACCTGCTGCAGCTGAAGTGCTCTGTGCCCTGGGCGCGTCTGAGAGGATAATTGCAGTCACCGAGGACTGTATTACTCCATCGCTACGTCACTATCTTAAGGATAAGGAGCTAGTAGGTGCATCGGGTAGAAATACAGATCTTGAGAGGATATTGGAGCTGAAACCAGATCTAGTCATCGCCAAAACTGGCTCGCTATTTCCGGAGGAGAATGAAAAAGTTCTTGTCGACTGCAGGATCCCTGTCATCAGATATCGTGCGCTGCATATCGACACCCTTATCCCGATGATCAGAGATCTGGGCAGGATAGTACATGCAGAGGACAGAGCCCATGAGATTGTGGAGTGGATCGACCACTACTATAATACGATTTTAGAACGAGTAAGCCAGGTCTCTGAAAGTAAGAAACCCTCAGTGTACTTCATGTCCATGGGACACTTCGACTGGACCGCAGGTAATAAATCAGCCGGTGACATAAGAATCGCAGAGGCTGGCGGCAGGAACATCGCTGGAAACCTTTCTGAGACAGTTCCGCACGTGGATATGGAATGGATCATACGGCAGAAGCCGGAGATAATAATATTCTCAATGGCATCGAATCAATACAGAGGAGATACACCAACAGAGGAGGAGATGAGGGCAAAAAGATGCGAGATCATGTCGCTGCCAGGCTTCAATTCAATCGAAGCGGTGAAATCCGGACGTGTATACATAATGGACATTAATATGGCCAGTGGTCTTTCAGAGCTTATAGCGCTGCTGTATTACGCCAAATGGTTCCATCCAGATATATTCAAGGATCTCAATCCACGGGAGGTACACGCTGAGATGCTCAAGAAGTACTTCGGCATGGAAATCGATGACATTCATCAAGTATATCCAGAATAGCACTGTCTCTTTATAATTATTTTATATATAATTAATTGTTATCATTTTTGTAGTAATTATACAATATACCTCATGGCATATCAACACTTCGTAATCATTCTTGCAATCTCTATAGGTATTCCTAATGCCAGATACCCTTCTGGCAACCACTCCTTCGCCGATGGGTCAGTCGGACCTAAAAAAACGCAATCCTGAGGAGCGCATTCAGCCATGCCTGCTGGATACGTTACAAGGGTTGCACATGATGGGCCCCAGGGAACACGTATCTGACCGAGAAACTCTCGGGCTTGAAAATGAACGACGCCACAGATATCCCTAATCTTTGAGGCTTCTGCAAAACATACAATGCACTTAACTTCTGGATCCTCATGAATATCCTCACACCGGCTGATCACGACATGACTGCCGATCGGACGTATTCTCCCAACACTTCTGTAGGTCTCATCTGCAGTCTTTACATCTACTTTCAAATGCTTCATTACCATTTGTTCTGACAAAGAGGGCTCAAACTGACTCTCAAGGCCGAGCCAAGTTCGCCCGCCTGAACATCTGCAAACAGGGCGCCCATGAACATCCGCAACGTATAGCGGGCCGTCAATCTCGCCCATCGCTAGCTTAAACATAGCCGATGCGATGCAGCTACTGACAGTCGACGCATGGATGCCGCAGCTGGGCTTGACATGCGACCCATAGACGCAGAGAAAATGTAGTTTTATATTGAATAGTTGAGTAAAAGCACGAGCGATATTCTGTGCCAAGGACAACTCAGTATGCATATGTTGCTGAGATATCGTAGCAATATATAAGCACTCTTAGGACCTGTCCGAATAACATTAACACCTCCTCGCGACGTTGTAGTAGAACATAAACATTTTACAGAAGTTGTTCCAGCATTCTACAGCTCTTGTCCATCGCAGGCTTCCAGATTTCTTATCCTTGCGTTTGAAGTTCACGGTTATGGAGCAGAAGAATATTTTTGCTCTTTGCTTGAATGAGGAGAATACAGACTCCACGAGGCTTCGTTCTCCAAAAGATTCGTATCTGACTTTTACGCCGAGCCGGCAGAGTGCGTCTCTGTACCATGGTCCTTTGTCCAGAACGATCTCCTCCGGCTTACACGTGCTCAGGACTCTTTTCAAGAATGCATGAGATGTCATGCTGTTTCTTGCTGAGTACACTCTTAGATGGATTATTTTGTTCCTTTCAAGATCAATTGCAGCAAAAAGATAGCATTTCTTACCATTATATCTCAGAATTGTTTCATCTACACCGAGTCTCACTATGCCGAGCGACTTTACATTCTCAGGTTTGTAATCCAGGGACTCCTTGAATCGTGTGATCCAGTAATGCACACTTGACTTACCCACACCAAGAACCGCTGCCGTCCTCCTGACGCTGGATGAGACCACGTAGGTCGCTATCGCGAAAAGCTTAACTTCTAAAGGTACCTTATTTCTGCTGAAGAGAGGTAAGCTGGATAACGCAGAAATCAGAGTGCTTGATATCATCCAGCATCACCCTCTCTAAATTTCAGTGAACCAATTTTATACTCAGTTCTGGTTTTTATCTTATTCGGACAGGTCCTCACTTAACGACTATTAAATAGTATTAGCAATTACATTGTAATATACATGAAGATAAGAGTACGAAATCGCGTATTGCTATCACAATCGATCCGGAATTTGTCCAATGGATCGATGACAAACTTGATGATAAGACATTCGCCAGTCAGTCACATGCGATAAAGTTCGCGATCAAGCGGCTGATGGAGGAGGGAAAAATAGAAGACGCGAGAGAGCGTCTTGTGCGTGAATCCGGATATATCAATGAGGAAAGAAACCTCAAGCGTAAGGAGTGAATCGGCATGCATGGCGGTCTTGAGAGGGCCTCGTTACAGGATCGTTCCATAATTTGGCAGCTAGCATATTACCTGTGCGGCATAACAATATTAAACAGGACATCCCTCGAGCGTCTGGGAACTCTGCCAGTATCTGTCAGGACAGCTGTTCTAGAGGTGGCCCATGCGATTGCTCCTGATGAGATCGAGCTAAAATTAGCAACAAGCCAACTTCTGAGATCGGAGGATTTAAAGCGCGTTACTTATAGATGGGCAGAGTGGTGGAGTTTTGCTCATGAAGACGTAGAGTCGCACGTTATGGAGGCAGATCCAAATAGATATCAGTACTATCCATCACTTGACGAGTACATACAGCGAAATAACCTTGAGAAACCTGACAACGATGGTCCGGATGAACACTATGCAGAGCGAATGTTCCTCAGGGAATCATTCCTCCCTGTGTTTGGCGTATCCGGGTTGTCTTTCCTGCACCCTCAAGTCCCATTTAGAATTTCTGGTGGAAAGCAGGGTAGAATTGATCTTGTTCTCCGTGGCTCAAAAAAGTACGCTATAGAAGTAGAAGGAGCCTCATATCATGACCCAGCCAAGATTGGCGTACAGCTTTTTGATGCAGAAAAAAACCGACAACGATCTCTCTCGATGAGAGGCTATACATACGTTCCTTTTACATTTGCTGATATCCGTAATGGGAGGGCTAAATACGAACTTATAGAGCTTGCAAATCGTGATCCAGTCTTGAAGCTGTTGATGCAACATGGTTTAGATCAACAGCAGGCAGGAACGAGATCTACACTGTTCTACTTGACAAATCTTCTGGTAAGATTTCCTCGGAGATACCAGTTGTATCAAAAAGTGGCGCTTACCATACTTTGGGAGAGTTCCAATAAGAGGTATAGCAAAATCGTCATAGCAGACTGGCATCCAACACTCGCCACTCTGGAAATTGCTATAATAGATACGGTGAATTTAGTTGAGAAGGTGGCACAGCTTTATGGCCTCGACATCGAATTGCCCCAAATAGATATCTACATTGTGGGCAGATACGACCAGATCGGTTTTCGCGAGCTGTTTGAACGATACCTCGAATTAGACCCATGTCGAGGCGAGCTTCGTGTTGATGCAGGCAGAAGTCGCGTAAACATCTATTATGCAGCAAGCTTGGAAGAAATATCTAAGGCAGACTATATATTCGCATGTGAAGCTGTAGACCAGCCTCCTGCAAAAAATTATATTTGTGATGAGTCATTGGAGCATCTCCCTGATCCATTCCTAAGATGTATCGTGGATCAACCTGTTAGTGCATTACCTAAATCGACCGATCGCAAGATACTGGATTACTTTGCGAGACGCTACTTTCTTGTCCCCGAGCTTAAAGACCGGCAGTACGAGCTACTTGTAAAAATCATCAATCAGGAATCCGTGCTTGGAATACTCCCAACTGGTTACGGAAAGTCTTTGGTATTCCAGCTCTATGCTATTCTGGTTCCCTATACCACACTCGTCATCAGCCCACTTCGCACATTGATTCTGGATCAGATCCAAAACCTACACCGTCAAGGACTCACCTGCGTGGAGTCTATCACCTCGAAGGATACACCTGCCAGCAAGTCTCAAAAGTACAAAAGTCTCCAGGAACGTCGGTACCGGCTTTTCTATATCTCGCCCGAAAGGCTTCGCTTAAGGGATTTCCACAATGAAATTCATGCAACACTAACGGATACTCCCATTGGTGCATTGGTTGTTGACGAAGCACACTGCGTATCTGAGTGGGGGCATGATTTTAGGCCCGCTTATTTGCAGATCGATCGTTTCCGCAGGACTCTTGAGTCCGCCTGTGGTCGCAAGATACCAGTAATTGCACTTACTGCAACCGCCTCTCCAGAAGTGCGGAAGGACATACTGAATGTATTAGGTCTCCAAGAGGATGCTGTCATCCAGCAAGAAAGCAGCGATCGGCCTAACCTCAGCCTGTCAGTGTGGCCGGTTGATCCACGTGACAGAGCTGCAAAGCCCAAGATGCTCAAGCATCTGATTACTGAAGAGATACCACGTATTCTACGAATTCCTTTTAATGAATTAATATCAGTAGATGGAAGACATTTTTATAAAAATGCTGGGGTGATATTTACCATCTATGCGGCTCCCACCGGGCATACCACCATCCAGGAGGGCGTCCATTTTATTGCACATGAGCTGATAGAGTCTGTCGTATGTGATGATAGACTGGTGAAGGTGCATGCATCTACGCCACCAAAGCTATGTTCAGTCTGTGGTTCTGCAAGGTTAGTAAGAGCGGACAGAGACTTCTTTTGTTGTCTAGATTGCAAAAACTACAACCCCAAAAATGAGATTCTCGAGGACCCCGACTGGGAGAAGAAAATCCTCGCAACGCAGGAGGCGTTTCATAAGTCTCACTTCCCGCTGCTAGTGGCAACCAAAGGATATGGTATGGGTATCGATAAACGTAATATTCGCTTCATCGTCCATTATGCGTTTGCCAGTGGTCTGGAAGGATACTACCAGGAAGCAGGGCGTGCGGGCCGTGATAATGAGCATGCTCATGTTGCGCTCATCTACATCCCTCCCACCACTGAATGTGAAGAGGAGTACTTGAATGGAAAAAGCCCGCCCAAGCCACCGTGCGCTTTTTACGACGAGTGGAGATGCAAATACGATCTTCCTGTGCTATGCGATTTGGTAAGCAGGCCAAATTTATCGAGCAGTCCTATGAGGGTATAGATAAGGATCATGAGCGTGTTATGGAGATCTACCGCCTCCTGGAAAACAGAGAGAAGATCCGTTCGACACGACAGAAGGACGACGATGCTGAAACACGTCATAACGTCACGGAGCTAACTCTGTATCGGTTGCAGCAGCTGGGGCTAATCGACGGATACACTATGAGCTATGAAGGTTCCCTCAAGAATGTTGTTTTTGAGGCAGAATACAACCAAAACTGGACGGCAGCAGAGGTTATCGGGAACCTCAAGAACTTCTTGATCCGCTACAATGCCAGTATGGATTATATTAATGAGGTTGTATCAAGACTTCAAGACACCCCAGTAAGTTCCCAGGACAGTGATGTTCGTGGAGAGCATTTTGTGTCTGAAGCAGTGAAAATACTGCTGGAGCACATTTACAATACCATACCAAAGATGCGTTATCAGATGTTGGAAAACGAGAGATTATATGCTAAAAGCCAGAAATGCCGTCGCATAATTTTGAGAAGCATCTTCGACAACGTAGAACGTGCCATCTCGGATAACTACCGTTGTGAGTTCTGTGATGTTTGTGAGCCAACACTTAGATTCCCGCATAACAGAGCCGAGGTACCTCTTTACGAGATTGAGCTCGACGAGATCGCCAGACAGCTGCCAAAAATGCTGGAGAGCTTTGATATCAATAAGCTCAGGTCAGCAGCCAAGAAAATTATAGATAAGCAGGCCGTCACTGGTATTTTCGCCCAGGTAACATTTTATCTTGAGCAGAGATATAATAACCCGGCAGCGCTGTATCTCGCGGGAGTTTTAAGTAAACATCGCAACGAGCGAGCTGAAGCCTTACGCTATCTACGGGATGGATTCGAACTGGCGAACCAATGGAGACTCAAACTCGATTCTATTAAGCAATTTTATTTAGAGGCCGCAACCTTAGACGCTAATGAGGCTTTCTCTTGGCTACTTCATGCGGACAGCTTTTTACGTTCTTCTGAAGGATGTGAGTTTTTGTTGGAGGAGGCGTTTCGTATCTTCGGTGAAGAGTCATTGGAATATCAAAATCTAACAGCCCTGTGGATGTTGCAAAAGTATAACAAATCCATAAAGATCCATGAGGACATCCTCCAAAGGGTAAACCGGTTTAAAACATTAAAGGTGAGGTTATGTCAAGTTCAGATGACCTAAAACAACACGTAAACCGTGAGCTAGAAACGTTCCATAGAGACGCCCAAAAAGCTCTAGAGACATTTGATGAGTTTGAAAAAATTGTTTCTGAGATTAATGATATTAAGCAGGCATATGAAGCAAATCTGAAGGACGCCTCTGAAAGAGCCAAAGGTCTAGATCATTATATAGAAAATGCAAAAACAAAGCTATTCCTTCTTGAGAGAGATATGGTAGCAACTCTCGATCGTCTCAAAAATATCGAGGCAGAATGTTGCCAACAGATGGTAAAGATACAGGAAGAGATGAATAAGTTACAGGAAGGTCTACAGGATCTTCACAGCTCGGTGAATGACAAAATAGACCAGAATATGGGCGCTCTCCAGGAGATGATAGAGCAGCGCTTCTCAGGAATTGATGAAAACCTGAAGAACCAGGCAATAAACCACTCAAAAGAGATTCAGAGCTTAGACTCTAAACTGAATAGCGTACAGCACACCTTAATCTCAGATCTCGAGTCTTCTCGTAATGAATACAGAGAATCTTTTACCAAAATAGACCAGAATATGGGCGCTCTCCAGGAGATGATAGAGCAGCGCTTCTCAGGAATTGATGAAAACCTGAAGAACCAGGCAATAAACCACTCAAAAGAGATTCAGAGCTTAGACTCTAAACTGAATAGCGTACAGCACACCTTAATCTCAGATCTCGAGTCTTCTCGTAATGAATACAGAGAATCTTTTACCAAAATAGACCAGAATATGGGCGCTCTCCAGGAGATGATAGAGCAGCGCTTCTCAAAAATAATAGACCAGAGGCTGAATAGTTTAGAGAGCATGATAACTAGACAGCACAAGTGTTTAATTCGGATGGCTGTTGGAATCGGTCTTATATTGATAGGCCTTGTCGGAGAGATTGTTATCCCGCTTGTATTACGATGACAATGAAGTCGTCTCGAAACTATAAATACCTCTTTCTGGCACATCACCAGTCGTGAAGTTCGATGGAATTTAAAGAGTTGACCGATGAGCAAGGATCATCAAACCACTCTTACCGCCGCAGCCAGTAGTT
>Ga0209204_1002713_pt1 | contig 14047 bp, 13 predicted proteins | sample AD_JPNMR2_MetaG_FD_184425 | JGI IMG/M metagenome (GOLD analysis project Ga0209204, IMG submission 184425) | Active sludge microbial communities of municipal wastewater-treating anaerobic digesters from Japan - AD_JPNMR2_MetaG (SPAdes) (version 2) | ecosystem: Engineered > Bioreactor > Anaerobic... | reverse complement strand
ACAACTAACTTTATTTTAGGGGGGGCTTACTTTTAAAAAAAGCAAATTTTTTAAAAATATCTTATTAATAATCAATGTATTAGATTTTATTATTATCTATTTTTTATTTTTATCGGACAACAATGAAAAAAAATTATGAAAAAATTATCAATTATTTTGATCGTGTTAATCTCATTATTAATGGGAAATATTTCAAATGCTCAGAATGTAGGTATAGGTAGTACCTCATTTACACCTGATAGCTCAGCAATTTTAGAGATTAGAGGTACTAAAGGGTTACTTATACCACGATTGTCTACTAGCGAGAGAGATGCTATTGGTAATCCAGCACAATCTCTACTAATTTTTAACACTACTACGAATTGTTTTGAAACATTTGTAAATGGACTATGGCATTCTATGTGGTGTGATTCATGTTCTAGCTTAAATCTTACCACTTCTGCTTCTCCCAGTACCATTTGTAGTGGGAATAGCTCTATTCTCACAGTTACTGGTGCTGATAGCTATCAATGGAATACAGGGGATAATACTGCTAGCATAACTGTTTCTCCATCTACCAACACAACATATTCAGTTACCGGCACAACGATTGAAGGTTGTACTGGCACAGCAAAAGTTACTGTAACTGTCCATTCTTTGCCAAATATCTCTGCTACTGCAGATCCAGAAGATATTTGCCTTGGTGAAAGCTCTGATTTGATGGTAAGTTCAGATATCCCTGGAACAACGTTTAACTGGTCTAATGGATTAGGAACTAATCCAAATGTAACTATTAGTCCAACAGTTACCACAACATATTCAGTTACTGGCACAACGATTGAAGGTTGTACTGGTACTGCAGAAATTACTGTAACTGTCAATCCTTTGCCAAATATCTCTGCTACTGCAACTCCAGAAGATATTTGCCTTGGTGAAAGCTCTGATTTGATGGTAAGTTCAGATATCCCTGGAACAACGTTTACCTGGTCTAATAGTTTAGGAACTAATCCAAGTGTAACTGTCAGCCCAACAGAAAATACTACATATACTGTTACTGGAACATCGGCCAGTTGCTCTGCTACAGCAATCGTTAGTGTAATTGTTAATTCTGTGATTCCGACAATAACGGCTTCTGCTTCTCCATCTACTATTTGTTATGGCTCATCCTCTACTCTCTCTGCCAATGGTGGCACTACTTATATTTGGAGTACTGGCAGTACAAATCAAACTATTAACGTTTCTCCTACAAATACGACAACTTACACTGTGACAGGTACAACCTCTGGTTGTACTTCTACTGCTACGATCAATGTTACAGTAAATCCATCTCCTTCTGTTACAATATCTGCTTCTCCTACCACAATATGCTCAGACTCATCAGCTACTCTCACTGCTAATGGTGCCACTAGTTATAATTGGAGTACTGGCAGCACAAATCAAACTATTACTGTTACTCCATCTAGTACAACTACTTATACTGTAACAGGTACTTTATCAGGTTGTTCTGCCATTGCTACTATTACTATTACAGTAGAACAGTGTTGTACGCCTATTACACCGTGTCCTTCTGCAGGTCCTGTAACATATAATGGTTTTACTTATAATACTGTGCAAATAGGCACACAATGTTGGATGATAGAAAACCTTAGAACAACTAAATATAGAGATGGTACAGATATAACTGATGGAACCTCCGCTACAACATGGGCAAACACTATTATTACTACAGGCAAATGGTGCCCTAATCAAGGTACAGGTAGTGCTGATGGTTTATTTTATGATTTTTATGCAGCCTCATCAAATAATATTTGCCCTACTGGCTGGCATGTTCCTACACAATATGAATTCGAAACACTACGAAATAGCGCTGGTGGGAATAGTGAAGGAAATAAACTTAAAGATAATATAAATTGGAATGGTACTAATAGCTGTGGATGGAAAGGCATATATGGCGGCTATAGAGCTGGATCTGGAACATATTATGATTATTATACATCTGGAACATCTTGTCATGGTGTTTGGTGGACTAAAACGCCTACTGGTATCTATGCTGTAGATTTTAGATTATATGATAATGGCGGGATACAAGTTAATACATATGGTTCAGAAAAAAAGGCCGGTTATTATATAAGATGTATCAAGGATTAATAAATTTTAATAATTTATTTAAATTATAATGAATCAATTATATTGTCTAAAAACATTATTTTTAGTTTTACTTTCTATATTATTTATAAGATTAAATGCTCAAAATATATCTGGGACAATAGAACATGTTTCCATCTGATCCTATCTTTTTATATACTTTTGTTTTTCCTGAAAAAATGGATATGTATATGAAATTAAAAACAAACATACGTGATGAGTATGGCCAACTTGTATATAATGAGTTTTTATTTACTTCTGCTGCTTTAGATTTTTTTAAACACACAGAAAAAAATCTAATAGTTAGAAATTTTTGCTTATCATATTTTTAAATTTTTTCAAAGATCAGCACTTAGAGAAAGCATTTATAATAGTATATGATGAATATTTGAAAACAGAAGAAGGAGATTGTGGTTCACAAGATGATGAATGTGCCCGGTCTATATATCTATAATAGCCTATCTAACTCTCATTTCAATTAACCACGACCATTAGGTTGTGGACTTAATAAATATGTTGATTGGGCTTTAGCCCTGATAATTTTTGATAAATGATAATATTGGTTACAAATAAAAGGATGTTAAACAGATATAAAATTTCTAAAAAACTCTTTTGCCATCTTTAAATTTAACAATGAAAGCATCTTTATATCCTTTTTGCTTTACATAATTTAATTTGTCTCGAGCTTGATTAAAATTAGTAAAATGACCATATATATATCTATAAGCATTATTAAAAGAATAATAAGAAACAGAGTCAGATGGGAAATCTTTATATATTTTATGGTTATTAGAAAGTTTTTCTGAGCTTGATAGAAATTGAATATAATAAATTAATTCACTAGTAACTGTAATAGTAGTATCTATATTTGCTGCAGTTGTTGTTTCTACAAGTGGGAAATTATCTACATCTATTATATAATCTGCAATAGCATTAGCAATATTATTAGCTATTTTTTTTTGATTATCTTTATTAGTTATCCATATCCTATCTTGTTGATTGGTTATAAAACCCATTTCTATAAGTATAGATGGCATTGTAGCTTTGTAGAGTACAAAAAAAGGAGCTTGTTTTATTCCTCTATTCATAAAAGGAGCTACTTGCAAGGTGCTGTTAGTAACTTTATCAGCTAAATTAAGACTTTTATCTAGAAATTGATTTTGATAGAGAGAGAAAGCGATATACCCTTCAGTAGAGTTAGGATCTATGCCATCATAAGTTTCTAAATAATTTTCTTCATAAATAGCAACTGAGTTTTCTGCAATTGCTGTCTCTAACCAGGCTTTTACTTTAGCATTTCCCATCACATAAACCTCATAGCCACTAGGTTCAGGAGATTTAGAAGCATTTACATGAAAAGAAACAAAAAGATTAGCATGTTCCTTATTAGCTATACGAGTACGCTCTATCAAAGGTACGAAAATATCTGATTGGCGAGTATATATTACCTCTAGATTATTATATTTATTCGTCAAAATTTTACCTACTTCTAATGCTATTGATAGTGTGATATCTTTTTCTCTAACATTACCATATATCGCACCAGGGTCTTTGCCACCATGCCCAGCATCTAATACTACAATATAATTTTGTGAAAATAAATTAGAAAATAAATTTATTAAAACTACAATTATTAATATTTTTTTCATTTTAATTTTTAAAAATTCTTTAATTACAAAATTAAAACTAAATAATTTAATATACAAATAAGCAAATGAGAATTAACTTTTTAACAAAAATAAATTAAAGTTTAAAAAAATTATTTGATACTAAAAGGCTTTTAATACTTAGAAACATATTATCCCAATTAGCTCTGATGTCATCTGGAGTAAACCATTGTACCACTTCTATTTTTTCTTCTTTTTGTGGAATGAGTTGTAGATTTTCTTTAGCTTTCATACTGAACCAATGAGTTTCTTTTAAGTATGCTTCATTATTAGAGAAATAAATATGAAGTGTAGAATCTAACCGTTTAATAAGTGTGAGGTCACAAACACCAGTTTCTTCACATACTTCTCTGATAGCAGCTTTTTCGTCACTTTCTCCGAAGTCAATTTTCCCTTTGGGCAAATCCCAAACACCATTTCTTAAAATAAATAAAATTTTATCCATAGTTTCATTAAAGACTACACCTCCTGCACCTAAAACGACTTTGAATAAATTATAAAATTTTATATAAAAAGTTTCTAATTCGTAGCTAATAAGAATAAGCTGTTGATAAACATCATTATCAGAGAAATCTTTTAGAATATCTATAATTTCATTAATATTAGGCTGATACTTAATGAGCACTCTATCTGTTATGTGCTTCAAAATATGAATATCATCAGTAATTAAAATTATTTTATTTTTGATGAAAATTTTATATATCACTATTATGATTTTTAATAAGCAAATTTGTGAGCAAACCTGTAAAATTCTTTTGCAAATTAACGCAATAAAATTAAATTATGCAAATCCTTTTACATGGACATCAGGATTAAGGTCGCCTATTTACTGCGATAATAGAGTAATATTAAGCTATCCCCAGTATCGTACTCAAATAGCAAATTTTTTAAAAGATTTAGTATTAGAAAAATTTGATGATTTAGATTATATTGCTGGCGTGGCTACTGCTGGTATACCTATGGGAACACTTTTAGCACATTTATTAGACAAGCCATTTGTCTATGTTCGTTCACAGGCTAAAGAGCATGGATTACATAATCAGATTGAAGGATTTCTACCAGAAAAACAAAATGTCATCGTTGTAGAGGATTTAATATCTACTGGTAAAAGTAGTAGAAATGCTATTAATGCAATTATAGATGCTAATTGTAATGTTATAGGATTGGTATCTATTTTTTCATATGCTTTCTCATGGGTAGAGAATGAATTTAAACAAAACAATATAGAAGTTTATTCATTAGCAGATTATCCACATTTGTTGCCTAATGCTATTGCAAACAAGTATATATCTGATGATGTTTTACCTATATTAGATCAATGGCATTTAGATCCAGAAAACTGGTATTCTAGATTTTTTGAAAGTTAAATCTTAGTGTAATATGAAAAAAATAGAAAAATTAAATTTAATTTTGTCAAAAAATAATTCAATTAATTATGTCTAAAACTTATAATATTGAAAGAAAATTAAATTTTGACACATTAGAGGCTATAATGTATCATAGATTAGATGTACAGTTGAGTGATATTGCTAAAAATAATATTCAAAAATCAAGGCAATTTTTAGATAATTATTTAGAAAAAAATGATAAACCTGTTTATGGCATTAATACTGGATTTGGAGCATTATATTCTGTTAAAATTCCTAAGGATTCCTTATCTGTTTTACAAGAAAAATTAATTTTATCCCATGCTTGTGGTATAGGAGATGTGGTATCTGAAGAGATAGTTAGACTGATGCTGGCCCTCAAAATACAAGGTTTATCATATGGGAATAGTGGCGTCAAATTAGATACTGTAGAGCGATTAATATATTTTTTAAATAATGAAATACATCCTGTAGTATATGAACAAGGTTCACTAGGAGCATCTGGAGATTTAGCTCCTTTAGCACATTTATCATTACCATTGATAGGTAAAGGAGAAGTTATATATCGAGGTAAAAAAATCAGCACACAAGAGCTTTATAAATTATTAAATTTGTCACCAATAGAATTAGCTTCTAAAGAAGGTCTAGCACTACTAAATGGTACTCAGTTTATGTCGTCATATGCTAGTTATTTAGTTATAAAAATGAGAAATTTACTTGGATGGGCAGATATAATCGGAGCATTGTCATTAGATGCCTTTTATGGATTATCTGATCCCTTCTATGAAGGACTACATTTAGTGAGACCTCATCTTGGACAACAAAATACTGCTAAAAACATGCTCACATTATTAGAAGGCAGTGAAATACAACAAATTAGCAAAGAGCAAGTGCAGGATCCATACTCATTTCGTTGTATACCTCAGGTGCATGGTGCTATCAAAGATACTTACAGATATTTCAGAGATGTGATATCTACAGAGATACAAAGTGCGACAGACAATCCAACAATATTTCCTGATGAAAATAAAATATTGTCTGGTGGCAATTTTCATGGAGAACCACTCGCACTTGTATTAGATTTCATTGGCATTGCATTATCAGAATTAGCTAATATTTCCGAGAGACGTATATATCAATTAATTAGTGGCAAAAGGAATTTACCTTCTTTTCTAGTAGCCAATCCAGGTCTCAATTCAGGTTTTATGATACCACAATATACAGCTGCAGCTATTGTGAGTCAATGTAAACAGCTGGCTACACCATCTTCAGTGGATTCTATCGAATCTTCTCAAGGACAAGAAGACCACGTAAGTATGGGAGCTAATGCAGCTACTAAAGCTTTGAAAATTTATAATAATGTAGAAAAAGTCTTAGCTATAGAATTATTGAATGCCGCACAAGCATTAGAACTTAGACGCCCTCACAAAACTTCTCCAATTTTAGAAAAAGTATTTTCTGCTTTTAGAGAAAATGTAGCTTTCATCAATGAAGATGCATTAATGCATGATTATATCGCCAAAAGCGTAAATTTTATAAAAAATAATAATTATAGTGAAATAATAGGCTTTGATTTGGCAATATAGTGAGTAGTAGGGTGGGAGAGAGGTAAATGATAAATAAAGAAATTTGACGAAATAATTAGTAAGGGCGGTGTGAAATATAATAAGCTTTTCGAATTAATTGTTTAATTAATAACTAAAGTATTATTCATCCATTCACAGTAAATTAAGAGTGTAATTAATTTTGAATAAATTACATTTTTAAAAAATTTATGTAATTAAGCTTTTTCATTTTATGAAATCAAAAAAAACGAATTTCATGGCTTTTTTTAAGGGGTCCATTCCCATTTTTGGGTATCAGAATAATATATAAATGCATTATCAAAACCAATATTGAAGTAAACAATATATTTAACACTATCTATTTTCTCATAATAAGGACCTTCTCCCATTTCTTCTTCTATTCCCAATTCTTTGACATTATCAGGGAGTTCCCCATGTCTTTGTCTATAACTCTCTATTCTTTCTATTAATATATTTCCTTTATTTTTATATTTTGCGGTTTCATTGATTCGCATGTAAAATATTGTTACTGCAACGATAATTAGAACTATTAAAGTCCATATTATTACCTTTTTCATAAAAATATTTTTACTAGGTAAAATTAATAAGTATTTTTGAATACTGTCTTTTTTTATGATAAGATATTTTATTTTAAAAGAAATATATACTAATATTTATATTAAGCATAATCGAAATAAAAAAGAAATGAACAATGTCTCAATAGCTTTTCTTGTGCATTACATGCTTTACAAAAGACATGGAGAACTGAGAATAGAACTTAATGTTAAAAACGCCTTTTGATGCTGTTGAAAAATCTGTGTTGAGCAAAGCCGAACCATGCTTTGAACTAAAACCTGAAATTTTTTATCAAAATCCTTGCATATTTAAAAATAAAGTTTTATATTTGCAATAACATAAAAGTTTATTTGATGATTTGTAAAAATAAATTTATTGTTGTAGAAATATTATACACCCCTATAATGCAAAAAGATTTATAATATTTCCCAATTAGAATGTATTTGTACACTTAAAATAAGAAAAAGATGTATATATGAACGAGTTGTGGCCAATAATAAAATCGACAAATATGCAGAGATTTTTAATAATAATACTATTGACTTCTTTTGCTCTGACTGGATTTTCTCAAACAAAAATCGACTCTAAAATAGATTCAGTTAGTTCTGATTACGAGTTGATTGATTATATTGAGACTTCTCCACAATTCCCTGGTGGAGAAGATTCTTTATGGTGTTTCATCGAAAACAATCTTGATTTTAAAATTCTTAATTACAGTAACCATCAAGGAAAAGTTTTAGTTTTTTTCGAAATTGATACAACTGGAAAAGTGATTAATGTTCAGACAAATCCTGATTATACACAACGACTGGAATGGTTGGTAAATGACAGCTTGATTGAAAATGAGATTAGAAGAGTTATCAAACTTTTGCCTGACTGGAAACCAGGATTACAAATAAATAAACCTATTCGAGTACAATACATCCTGACGATTAATATTCCTTACACAGATTTTAAATGCAAAACAATTGACAATCCGACCACTGCTTATTGGAAAGTTGATAAATACGCACAATTTCTATACAAAGGAGAAAAAGAGACAAAGGAAAGTATTGAGAAATTTATTAGTGAGAATGGAATTTGGCCAAGTCAAGACGATTGTACTGGCAAAGTATATCTGAGAGTGTTAATAAATGAACAAGGAGAATTATCGGACTTTGTTATTTTGCGTGGACTTGATGATTGCAGAGGATTTAATGAAGAAGCATTAAGACTTGTTAGATTAATGCCAAACTGGAAACCAGCAGAAATTGGTGGAAAACCTGTCAAATCATATACAGTGATTCCGATTAGTTTTGTAATAAGATGAAAAAATTACTTGCCATATTATCAAACGTTATCGGTAACCGGGGAGAACAGACTAGCGTAATTGGCAGACAAGAAAATAATTAGAAATTGATAATTATGATTTATATAAGTCTTTTAAAATTAATAAAAATGCGAAATGTTTTTTTTGCATTTTTCTTTTTTGCTATTCCTATTGTTGTAATTTGTCAAAAAAACAATATAAATAATTATGAAATTGTACAAAAATCACCGTTGGGCTATTTGCCTACAAATAGTAAGAAGTTACCGATTCTTGTAACAACCAAAGAAGGTAAAAGGGTTTTAGCAACGCTTAAAAATACAGTTGCATATCTGAATGCAACAAAGAAGCAAAAAAATTTAATGATTGCACAATCCGGTGCAAAATTTGCTTATTTAGATAGTAATAATAACTTTGTAGTTCCTTTTGGAATATATGATTTTGCAGATGTTTTCGGCTTAGGGCGAAAAGCGATAGTTGCAAGCAAAGGAAAATACGGAATAATTGATGAATACGGAGAGTTAGTTTTACCATTGGAGTATGATTTTATTGAACAACCTTCTATTTATTCTAATTATGCAAATATCTTTTTAGCAACAAAGCAAAATGAAGTTACAGTATTTGACGAATATTTAAATGTAATTCCTACAAAAGGTATTGTGTCGTATTGGGTGTGTGACGAAAATATTTATGTGGTCAACAAAGAAAATAAAGTTGGACTTATTGATTTCGATGGAAAACAAATAATTCCTTTCCTCTATGACACATTATACCAGGAACCTTCTGTTGGGAGAATTCCCGGATTTATAGCAAAAAAAGATGGTTTTTATGGTTTTGTTTCTAACAAAAATGAAATTATTCAGCCATTTAAATACAAATTCATTTACGCAATAAAAAATGGAATTGTTGTGTTTGTCGACTTAAATAACAAGGTTGGAATTTTTCACCAAGACGGCAAAATAATGATACCTTTTGAATATGATGCTATTTATAGCACTTGGTATAATTATTATTACCTCAAAAAAGAATTCCCAAACACAAAAAATATATTTATAGTTGAAAAAGACGGAAAAATTGGCACTATTGATGACAAAAACAATGTGATAATTCCTATTATTTATGATGGTTTATCGGGGTGGGTAGAATATGGACCCGAAGATCATTTTGTAAAAAACAATGACAAATACGGCATAATATCCCCTAAAGGAGAAATTATCATTCCAATCGAATATGATTATGTAGGACTTCCTCAAAATGGAGTTATTGCCGTTAGAAAAGACGGAAAATATGGCGTGGTGTCTTGGCAAAATAAAGAAATTTTACCTTGTATCTACGATAAACTTATTTTGGACATTCCTTGGTTTGATTTTGGTGAAGAAAAGCAAACACCCAAAATAGTTGTTTCACAACAAAATATTTGGAAATATTACGACCTTGAAGGCAACCTTTTACAATCGAATGTGCCTTTAAAAGAAATAAAAGAAAAGTATGATTATATACTTAATTGGGCTGAACCCTCAAACGAAAATTATGATTTATACAGAGATATGAAACTAAAAGGAGGATTAAAAATTAAAAATTGAGAGGAAGATGAATAAAGCGGCAGCCGATAACATTATGTATAAATATTGACAAATACATTCAAAGTAATTGGACTGATTTAGAGTTAATGGATTTGTTTAACCATGTTACTTTGCTTAAACAGAATAAAATCAGTAATAAATTATTTGTTTTGATTTAACAAGACTATTTAACGAATGATATTATATATTAAATCAGTTCAACGGATTTGAAAAGAAAAATAAAAAATTGCTAATCTTATGGAATTATTTGTTTATAATCTATCATTAATTTATTGCGTTTTTCTTTTGGTATTAAATCATTTATCATATCTATACATTTTTCTAATTCTTTACATTTGCCATCTATCCAATTAATTTTTATAAGTTTATCATTATTTAAAATAGTAATTTCAATAGTAAAACCATAAGGATTTGTAAAAATCCTATGAATAGGATCATCTATTATTGTATCCTTTGAAAAAAATATATCTTTAGCTATATAACTTTTTAATTCATAATATTTATTTGTATTTAATTCTACAAATGGGAAAAATTCTATTGTGTCTATAGAATTACATATCATCCCTTCTTCAAATAATTTTATTATATGATGATTACATTGATTTACTTCAATTCTTATATGATAATAATGATCAAAATTTTCTATTATATCATTGTTAGGTTCTATCTGACTCTTACATACATTTATAATAAAAAATGTAAAAATCATCGTTAATAAAAATTTATTGTATAAAATAATTTTTGTCATAATTCAAATTTTCAAATTTAAATCTTTGCACATTTTAAATATATTCTAGCATTTCATTTATTTTATCATCATCAGTATCTAAACCATTAATCCAATGAATATCCACACCTCTGCGTTCCATGCGTCTAAACCATGTCTCTTGCCGCTTAGCAAATTGACAAATGGCAATGTAGAGTTTATTCACCATTTCTTCATTAGTCAATTCATCTAATAAATATTTAGTGATGTATTTATATTCTAATCCTAAAGATATTAGTTTTTCAGGATTAGTTCCCTGTGCTAGTAAATCGTTTACTTCATCTATCATACCATTTTGTAGCCTAGCTATTAATCTATTATATATCCTATCTCTCAATATTTCTCTTGGAAATCTAATACCAAAAACAATATTTTTTTCTATTTCATATTCTAAATCATTTTGTTGTAAAATATTATTTTGCTCCTGCATGGCTATTTCTATAGCTCTAATGTATCGATGTCTATTATTTTTTTCGATATTTTTGTTGATATTTAGCTGTTTAGATAAATCCTCAAGCTCTGCTATGCTCATGTTTGAAAGTTTATCTCTCAAAAGTTCATTTTGAGAAAAAGTAGAAAATCGATAATTAAGCAACAAAGCTTCAATATACAATCCAGTACCACCACAAATAATTGGTATTTTATTATTATTTGTTATTTGCTCAATTGATTGAATGGCATCCCTTTGAAAATCATACACACTATATTGTTCATCAATTGTTCGTATATCAATGAGGTGATGAGCAATCTCGCAATTATCTAATTTATACTCTTGCAAATCTTTTCCAGTACCTATATCTAACCCTTTATATATCTGCCTACTATCTGCACTGATAATCTCGCCACCAATATCTTTGGCTAATCTGACAGCTAATTTAGTTTTACCAGTAGCTGTAGCACCGAGTATCACTATAATGTATGGAATTTTAATCATTTATTTTTTATATATGTTAATTTTTATCATTGTTGCTTTATCAGAATCATTATAATTATCCCAATTTTGTATAAATATTTTATAATATTTATCTGAAAATCAAAAAAATCGATTCATAAGTTAATATCTTGATACAAAATTAATAATTAATAGATTAATAAAAGATGTTTTATAATAGCAATTTATTTTTTTGCTTTTAATTTGTATTAGTAATTTTGCACTTAATGAAGAAATCATTAATACTAATTTTATTAATCACTATACTATCATCTGAATTAATATATTCTCAGATAGATGATACTATTACTATTAAGCATGCTAAGGCTTATCAATGGAGCTACGAAAACAATTTTATGAAAGCAGATAGTGATAGTTATGATCTCGATACAGTAAATTTTTTTTATTTTTCTCCATATAAAGATTACAAATATATGCTTACCAATGACCTTGTTGGTGGTGTTTCTTATCCAGCATATTTACCAGAACTTACTAGCTCTTATGAAATTTCTGAAATAAAATTGCCATATTTACGATTTGTAGGTTTTTTTGATATAGAAAATATTCCACTTCTAGTCTCTGATACAGCTATTATGCAAGCTAGATTTATGCAAGGTATTTCTAGAGAAGAGTATTTCCAGGCACATTTCACAATGCCAATATCAGACATCGCATATTTTAATTTTTTTTACCGTACCTTTGCAGCTAATTCTACTTATACTAATTCGTCAGTTAGACAAAATCAATTTTATTCTACTTTTTTTGGTAATACTAAAAATAAAAAATATAATTATTATTTAGGTATATTGCAACAAAATAGGACTACTAAAGAGAATGGAGGTATCCTAGATATGAGTTCATTTACAGACTCTGCTAAAACAGATCGTATTTTGCTCGATGTATTACTAAAAAATGCTCGTGCTTTTCATAGAACTTCTGATTATTTTTATTCTCATTCTTATAATGTTAGCAAGTCATTATCTGTTTTTCATCATATTTCATATTCACAATATAGTTTTAAATATGAAGACCCTACGCCAACTTTGGATTTTTATTCTCCAAATGTTGTAATGCTCAATGATAGTGTATTTGACACTTTACATGTTTGGCAGCTAGATAATAAATTAGGATTAAATTTTAATAATAATATTTGGGAAGTAAATCTAAGCTACAATTATTCTATAGGAAAATACAAGATGGACAGCATTAGAACAAAACCAATTTTTAGTACTATAAATGCTATTATTAGCTATAGGAATCTGGTCAAATTGGATTTGCAATATTATTTAGGTAATTATAAAAATAATAAAATTATCTTATCAGGCGCTTTACCTTTTATTTCTTATGAAATAGGTTATAATAATTATTCTCAATCATATATTTATTCACATTTTTTAGGAAAATATTACAAATATATTGACACTTTACCCAATACAGATCTATTATGGGCTAGAATTGGAAATAAAAATAAATTTGGCTCTATATCAATATTTGGTGGATATCTAGATAATAAATTATACTTTGATGAAGATGGTATAACAAATTTTACAAAATCTATAATATTTGCGGGATTAGAGCTAGATTTAGAATTTAAGATAGGGAAACATTTGGCCATACAATCATATAATCTTTTACAATATCCTTTTGATAATAAAACTTTGTCAGTACCACTATGGCTCACAAGAGATGCATTCTATTATCATACTTCTATTTTCAAAGGTAATGCATATTTAAAAACAGGTATTGAATTTTTGTATTTGACAAAATATTATGCTCCTAAATGGAATCCTAATATTCAATATTTTGAAACTAGCAGAGATAAATTAGGTAATTTTATTTATCCTTCATTATATTTACAATTGAAAATAAAAAAAGCAGTGATTTTTGCTCAATTAGAAAATTTCACAGATGGATTATTTAAAACCCGACAATATATGCCTATAGTAGGCTATCCAATGCGAGATATGTCATTTAGATGGGGTCTGCAATGGAATTTTTATAATTAATCAAGCTGAGGCACTTTTTATAAGGTTTCAAAATTATTAATTGAATTTTAAAAAATAAAATACTAATTTTGCTAAATATAAATATATTAAAAATATTAGCTCTATGAAAACACATCATAAAATAATTATTGGTGATAGTAGAAATATGGAAGAAAT
>Ga0209204_1002710_pt1 | contig 14057 bp, 13 predicted proteins | sample AD_JPNMR2_MetaG_FD_184425 | JGI IMG/M metagenome (GOLD analysis project Ga0209204, IMG submission 184425) | Active sludge microbial communities of municipal wastewater-treating anaerobic digesters from Japan - AD_JPNMR2_MetaG (SPAdes) (version 2) | ecosystem: Engineered > Bioreactor > Anaerobic... | reverse complement strand
GGAACAGCTCCTTGACGATGTTCTCCACCATCTCCTCGCGGATTTCGCCATTGATGATGACGATTCTCTTCCGCGATAGGACATCGATGTTGCTCGTACGATCTGCCATAAACCCCTTCCCTTTGCCGTACGGCGCGGATGCATGAGAGGATCCTCGACGTATGGCAACGCCGGCAGCGCCGGAGTAGTCGTGAAGCCAGCAAGAGGGCACGCGCTCGCGTGCGGCAGGACCGAGGCGTTCTTCTGCAGTGCCGCGTCTGCGGTTACACCCGACGCAGGCGTGCCACCACCGTCTTGTCTGCCAGCAACATCATATCATATTTTTGCTCAAACAGGAACAGAAATCTGGTCCCCGGAAAAAGGGGCGCCGGCGCATACCGCCCGTTCGGGGCCCGCGGAGGGCTGAGGCCGCTCATTGCCGCTTGCGTCGCTTGCGTGAAGAGAGGATCTTCATCTCGTCACGGTATTTCTCGACGGTGCGCCGCGCGATCTCCACGCGGTAGCGCTTGACCAGCAGATCGGCGATGGCCTGGTCACTATAAGGATTGTGTGGATCCTCCGAATCGATGATCTCGCGTATCAGCTCCTTTACCGAGAGCGAGGAATCGAAGAAGAAATCGAAGCCCGTCACCTCTTGCCAGGGAAGCTGCATATACTTGTTCGCGGTGGCGCGGCTCACCGTGCTTTCATGCACTCCCAGGAGCGCGGCCAGCTTGCCGCGCGTGAGCGGACGCAGCTTCGTGACGTCGCCTGTATCGAAGTAGCCGATGTGGTAATCCACCAGGGAGGTGCTGATCGTGTGGAGCGTCCGCTTCCGTTGATTGAGGTTGCGGATGAAGAGCTCGGCGCGTTCCACGTATTGGGCTGTGTGCTGGCGCTCCTCCTCGGAATAGCGCTCCTTATTGCGCTGCATTTCGCGGCACGCGGCGCGGTAAGACTCATTCACCCGCAGGACGAAGCGGTTGGACTCGACCACGAGCACCTCGTAGTTGTCGCCGTTACGGCGGACCACGACATCCGGCTTCACATACTCGCCGCTGGATGTGACGTTGGGCGCCCAATCGGGCCGGAAGGCGCGGCCCGGGTAGGGGTTGAGGTGGCGCTGAATGAACGCATGCGCCTCTCGCGCATCCTCGAGATCCATCTTCAGGCGCCGCGCGATATCCGGATACTTCTGGGCGCACAACTCATCCCAGCAGCGCTCTATCATGAGGAGAGCGATGTCGCGCAGAGCCAGAAACTCCTCGCGCTCCTCGAGAGACTCCAGGTTCGCGTCTTCCACCAGGGAATCCGAGCGAAGCTGGATGAGGAGGCATTCCTGCAGGCTGCGCGCGCCTACGCCAGGCGGATCAAGCGATTGCACCTGGTGGAGCACCTCCTCCACCTTCGCCTCATCGACGTGGCACGCCTCGGCCACGTCGGCGGGGTTCCATCCCTCCAGATAGCCATCATCGTTGATGTAGGAGATGATGCATTCACCGATCGGGTAGTCCTGGCGAGAGGCCAGCGCGCGGAGCTGGAAGCGGAGGTGCTCCTGAACGGTCATCACGGCTTCGACACGCGCGAATGGATCGTATTCCTCCTCATCGAAGGAACCGCCACCGCCGTATTCGAAGGCGAGGAGCTCGGGGACCTCGTCTGTGGGCTCGCGGAGGGAGTAGCCGCAGTTTTTACAGCGGGGGCCATCGAGGGGGGCATTGCAGCGAGGGCAGAGCGGGTCTTCCTCCACCTCGAGCGCGGGGTTGTCGGATAGCTCCTGGTCAATCAGCTGCATCAGCTCCATTGCCGAGAGCTGGAGCATGCTGTTCGCCATGATCATCCGCGGGTCGATCTTCTGCACCATGCGCTGCTCTTGCCGCTGTTGCAGTTTCACAGCAACCCTCCTATGGCCGTGTTTTCAGTTTACATGGGGCTGACTGCCGCCGGCACGAAGCGGAATACCCGTTCAGCTCTTCAGAGTGCCGACGACATTCCAGGTGCTCACCTCCGGGATCAGGTCGTAGTCAGTCAGATCGAGCTGCACCGGCGTGATGGAGATGCAGTTCTCTGCGATTGCTTTCACGTCGGTGCCTTCTTCCAGCACATCCTCGGGCGGCTCACCGCCCAGCCAGTAGTAGACCCGGCCGTAGGGGTCGGTGCGCTTGACGACGTTCTCCGGGTAGTGGCGGCGACCCAGGCGCGTGACGCGAACCCCCGCAATCGCCTCTTCGGGAACGCCGGGAACGTTCACATTCAGAAGCGTCTGCGGGGGCAACCCGTGCAGGAGGACCTCGGACGCGAGACGCCGGGCGAACGCCGCGGCCGGCGCGAAGGAGAGATCATCCGCGTAGGACGCCACCGAGATCGCGAAGGCGGGCGTGCCGAGGATGGCGCCCTCCATTGCCGCGGCCACGGTGCCGGAGTAGGTCAGGTCCCTGCCGAGATTGGGGCCTTTGTTGATCCCCGAAACCACGAGATCCGGACGCTCGTCCAGGATGTCTCGGATCGCCAGGGCGACGCAGTCGGATGGGGTGCCATTGGTGGCGTACGCGGTGATCCCATCGCGCAGCTTGACCGGGGTCACTCGCAGCGGCTTATGCAGCGTGATCGAGTGGCCCGAGGCGCTGCGCGGGCGGTCCGGCGCCACAATGGTGACCTGGGCGATTGGCTGCAGTGCGCACGCCAGCGCCTGGATCCCCTCGGCGCTGATCCCATCGTCGTTCGTCAGCAGAATCCGCATCGCGTCCTTACAGTTCCACGAGTTCGGCACTCCGAACTTCCGGCATCTTGGCGATCTCCTCGCGCAGGGCCGGCGGCATCGGCTCGTCGATCTTGAGAGCCATGAGCGCCTTGCCGCGGATCTCCTCTCGCCCCACGCTCATTCCGGCGATATTGATGTTATGCTGCCCCAGCATGGTGCCCACCTGCCCGATCACCCCGGGGCGGTCGTGGTGGAGCATGAAGAGAAGGTATCCCTCCGGCTCAATATCAATCCGGTAGCCATGCAGGCTGACGATGCGAATATCCTGCTTTCCGAAGAGCGTACCAGAGACGACCACCTTCTTCGATTGCGTCCACACCCCGACCGTCAGCAGGCTCGTATAATCCTCCGAAGCGCCCGAGCGGATCTCGGTCACCCGGATGCCACGTCGCTCCGCGATCGCCGGTGCGCTCACATAGTTTACCCCGGAAACGACCGGATCAAGCAAGCCTTTCAACAGAGCCCGGGTCAGGGGGGCCGTCTCGAGGTCAGCAAGGTCGCCGGAGTAGGTCACCTCCACCTGGCCAATGGGGCCGTCGGCGAGTTGGCTCTGCAGGCGGCCAAGCTTTTCGGCCAGGCGCAGGAACGGCTCCAGACGCCCAAGCACCTCGGCGCTGATGGCGGGGGTGTTGACGGCGCTGCGCGCCGGGCGCCCGTTGAGAATCTCCAGCACCTGCTCGCAGACATCGATAGCGACATTCACCTGAGCCTCGCGCGTGGATGCACCCAGGTGGGGCGTGGTGATGATCCGGTCGTGGCCGCGAAGAGGGCTGTCGGCCGGAAGCGGCTCTTTCTCGAAGACGTCCAGCCCGGCCATCGCCACTTTCCCAGACTCAATGGCCCGGAGGAGGGCTGCCTCGTCGATCACCCCGCCGCGCGCGCAGTTGACCAGGCGCACGCCGGTCTTCATGCGCGCGAACGCCTCTTCGCCGATCAGGTGCCGGGTATCGCGCGTGAGCGGCACATGCACGGTGATGAAATCGGCCGTTTCGAGGAGCTCCGGCAGCTCTACCAGCTCCACTCCGAGCGATTGGGCATGCTCCTGGGTGACGAAGGGGTCGCTGACGATGACGCGCATCTCCAGGCCATGCGCGCGCCGGGCCACCTGTTGCCCGATCTTGCCCAGGCCGATGACGCCCAGAACCTTCTTGTAGAGCTCGACACCGACGAACTTGCCGCGCTCCCAGCGCCCGGCCTGCACCGACGCGTGCGCCTGGGGCGTGCTCCGCGCCACTGCGAAGAGGAGCGCCAACGCCTGCTCCGCGGCGGCGATGGTGTTCCCCTCGGGCGAGTTGACCACGACGATCCCGCGATGGGTGGCGGCAGGCACGTCGATGTTGTCCACACCCACGCCGGCGCGCGCGATCACCTTGAGGCGCTCGGCGGCCTGGATCACTTCCGCCGTCACCTTCGTCTCGCTGCGCACCACCAGACCATCGTACTCCTTGATGCGGGCGATCAGCTCTTCCCTAGTGAGGCCGGTGATAACGTCGACATCGGCGCCGCCGCGGAGGATCTCCACGCCTTCGGCAGCCACCGGATCGGATACTAGTACTCGCATGGTTTCTCCTGAGTTGATCCGCTGGATTCGCCGGCGCGCTCCAGAAGAGGCCGTCGAATGCCCTGGCGGCGTGAGGGCCGCCTGGGTTTGCACCGGCGAATGGCGCGGGTTAGGCGGCCAGCGCCTGCTGGGTGGCGGCAATGCCGGCCCCGGGCGTGATCCGGACTCCGAGGTCGCCGAGGCCGCGTTCGAGGGCGCTCATCACGGCGATAATGTCGTTCTCTCCCACGTAGCCGAGATGGCCAATGCGGAAGATGCGGTCAGCCAGCTTGCCCTGGCCACCGGCGAGGACCACGCCGTACCGCTCGCGGACCACCTGGCGCAGCTGCTTCGGATCGATCCCCTCGGGCGCATAGATGGAAGTGACCGCTGGACTGGCATAGCGCGGGTCTGCCAGCAGGCGCAATCCGAGGGCTTGCGCGCCAGCGCGCACGGCGGCGCCGAGCCTGGCATGGCGGGCGAAGCACTCCGGCAGGCCCTCCTCGCGGAGCATCCTCAGCGTGGTTTGCAGCCCATAGAGAAGCGAGACGGCCGGCGTGTAGGGCGTCTGGCCCTTCTCCATGTACTTCTTCATCGCCGTGAAGTCGAAGTAGTAGCGGGGCATGCGAGCATTCCGATGGGCCGCCCAGGCACGCTCGCTCACCGAGACAAAGGTCATGCCCGGCGGGATCATGAACGCCTTCTGCGAGCCGGCGACCACCACATCCAGGCCCCACGCATCTGTCTGAAGGTCCGCCGCGAGCAGGCCACTGATGGAGTCGACCAGGACGAGGGCGCCATGATCACGGATTACCTCCGCGAGCGCGCGGATGTCGTTGGTGACGCCGGTGGAGGTCTCGTTGTGCGTCAGGAGCACGGCCTTGATGGTGTGGTCGCGGTCCTCGGCCAGGCGGGCGCGAAGCACCTCAGGATCGAGGGCGCTGCCCCACTCGGTGGGAATGCGATCCACGATGGCACCATGCGCCTCAGCGATATCGGCAAAGCGGTCGCCAAAGGCACCGATGCTCCCCGAAAGGACGCGGTCGCCCGGCGAGAGGGTGTTGACGACAGCGGCTTCGAGGCCGCCGGTACCAGAAGCGGGGAAGATGAGCACGTCACCGCCGGTTTGAAAGGCATATTGGAGGCCTTCCACGATTTCGCGCTGCATCGCGGTGTATTCCGAGCCCCGGTGGTTGATCATAGGACGGGCCATGGCCAAGCGCGCCTCAGGCGGAACAGGTGTTGGCCCGGGGATGGCGAGAATCTGCTTGTTGCGCACCTTCAGGTCTCCTCAAAGTATCAAGGCAGCAGTATGGAAGGGCTGCTCCTCCCACGTCAGATCATACACGATGGGTGGGGTGATGTCAACCGAAGTGGTGCATTCCACGAGGCCATTTCGTCCAGCGCGCGGTGCGTGTGCCCTCTCGGCCGGGCCGGCCTTGTCGGTGCCGGCTTGGCGAGCGCGCAGCCAGATTACATGCGGATGCGGGATCCTGCCGCCTGCTCTCGTGCCTGAAGGCGTGCCAGGGCGGCATGCCCGGGGCGCACGTAAATCGGGTTGCTGTAGATCCAGGGACGGGGGGTAAGGCAGAAGGCTCCCAGGCGGCCGCTGGGGCGGAGCACTTCGACGCGGTAGACGCCGGCCTGGTGGACCGTGAGATCGAGGTGATCCCCCCGGACGGTCGCGATGGGCCGGCCATTGCGGAAGAGGCGGTAGATCGCCTCCTCCCCGCGATGATAGGCGCAGAAGCGGACCCCATCTCCCAGATAGATCTCCTCGCCCATGGTCGCCTCGTGCCCCTCGGAGAAAGCATGGAAGCGGAAGCCGGTGGCGTCGCCATGCACGTGGTAGGAGAAGAAGCAGCGGCCGGAGGCGATCGCCTCATAGAGCAGGGCAGAGTCGCGGTGGAAGTCCCCCGTGGCGCTCTCCCGGCACAGCACATGGGTGCGCAGCAAGTTGAAGTTATCCCGATAGGAGGGGAGGGGCACGGGCCGGCCGTTCACCTTGAACAGCGAGTGAGCATCGACGCATCCCAGGCCGACAATCGGGCGCTCGCGCGAGAGCTCGTCCCATACCTTCAGCTCCGGGGCGGGCCGGCGCGCGAGGAGCGAAAAGGCTCGGATCGACCCGGAACGGTGATAGCGGATCGCGGCACGGGCGAGGTTCACCAGGTTGAGGGTACGCATCCCTTGGGTTCCCAGGTTGATCACCTCCATGCCCACATAGCCATCCTTTGGGAGAGACCGCCAGGCAAACCGGGGATCGCAGACGAGGCAGAGGAACGCCAGACCGCCCGCGCCGCGGATCTCGGAGAGCACCCGGGCCGCCGCGTCGCGTCGCGGCTCGAACTCGGGCGGCAGGTTGAGGCCCAACACGTAGCCCTCATCGCAGGTAATCTCGACGCCCACGAGGGCCAGGCAATCGCCATAGTAACCCTCCCACCCGTCGCGCAGTGGCGCCAGCGTGTTGTGGTCGGAGGTGATCATGAAGTCGAGGTCGCAGCGGCGCGCCACCTCCACCACCTCTTGAAAAGAGCTCAGGCCGTCGCTGTAATTGGTGTGTACATGGATCACGCCGACACGTTCGTAGCAGGGGCGAGTGCGCGAGGGAAGAGAGGTGCCCAGCCAGGAGTTCGGAATGAGCCGCGCGCGCACGATGGCGGTAGGGGGCGGCGCCAGTACATTCCAGGCTGTAACGCTGTTGAGGACCCAGCGCGTCCGGCAGCGTCGCCGGTGGGCCAATTGCTCTTGGGTGATCGCCATGGTCTCTGTCGGGGAGGACCGGGCGTGCCGGGGGCAGGCTCGGTCTGCCGGGTCCTCCAGGCCATTCAGGTTCTGCGGTCCGCGTTTCTGCTTTCGTAGATCTCCATCGGAACGGCCGGACGCCAACTTGGGTGAGGCCGCGCCCAGATAAGGGCCGAAGGCCGGGGCAGTGCAACCACACCTACTTCATCGCTATTCGGCACGGCGGGCAGGCTTCCTCCCTGCGCCCGCTCGGCATGCTGGCGGCTGCCAAACCGCCTGACCTTCTTTTTGACTCCTGAGATGCTCGCCGGTATAATGGGGAGAAGGCCCCAAGGTGCGGGCGCGCTCCGGCGTGCCGGGGGTGGCGCGACTGAAGGCGCTCTCGGGAACACCGCGGCGATGGCGGCGTCCCGATGGGGTATCGATGTGGTCGCAGGCATGAGGATGGGGAGCTGCTCCCCGATCCACTATCGGAAAGGAAATCGATGCTAAGAGACCTGCTCAACTGGGGGCCGCGTCGGGACCTCGTCGAGCTGATCGTCCCGCGCAAGACGTTCTCGGATGTCATCTTGCCCGAGAAGACACGTCGCGCCCTCGCGGACACGCTGGTTCAGATAGAGAAGCACCACCTCATCTTCGACACGTGGGGGTTGGGAGAGCGCCACAGCACCGGCACAGGGCTGGTCTTCAACTTCGCCGGGCCGCCCGGAACGGGAAAGACGATCTGCGCCGAGGCGGTTGCCAATCTCCTTGGGAAGCGCCTCTACCGGATCCGGTACAGCGAGCTGGAGAGCTGCTGGGCGGGCGAGACGGGCAAGAATATCGCGGCCGTCTTCCGGGAAGCGCGCCAGCAGGACGCAGTGCTCCTCTTCGACGAGGCGGACTCCATCGCCAGCAGGCGCTTCACCACGATGAGCTACGGCTACGAGCGCGAGGCGAACCAGGCTGTGAACGTGCTGCTCAAGGAGTTGGAAGACTATGATGGCGTGGTGATCTTTGCCACCAACCTATGCGCCAACTTCGACCCGGCCTTTGAACGCCGCGTGCGGACGCACATCCTGTTTGAGATGCCGGGCGCGCGCGAGCGCGAGTTGATCTGGAAGGTGCAGATCCACCCGCAGCGGACCCCTCTCGCGGAGGATGTCGATTTTCGGGCCCTGGCCGAGGCCTATGCGCTCTCGGGGGGCGATATCAAGAACGCGGTGCTGAAGGCGGCCCAGATGGCGGCGGGCGAGGAAGGGCCGGATCACCGCAAGCGGATTCACCAGCGGCACTTCGAGGCGGCGGTGCAAGAGGTGCTCGAGGCGAAGCGCGTGATGGACCAGAGCCTCTTTGGCGAGGTGGATCTCAACGGGCCCGCGAGCGCCGTGGTCACCGCGGCGTTCCAGGAAGTAGAGTCACGCATCACAGAGCTTGAGAAGGAGGCCGAAGCCATTCCCCCCCAAATCGCGACGATCCGCCAGGAAGTCAGCATCGTGCTCGAGGGCTTCTCGGCGCGCGTGGAGGGGATCCAGGAGGAGCACGCGGCGCGCATCGCGGAGGTCAAGCGACAGCTAGAGGAGACCCGTCAGAGCATGGAGGCACAGCTTCAGGCGCTCTCGGCGCAGTGGAGCGAACGCCTGAAGAGGGTGACGCTGGTTCCGTTGCCCCGCTGGCAGGCCTACCTGGTGGGGGGCCTGGGGATGGTTGCCGCCGCTGCCGCAGGTGCCGCCGCGAAGGCGTTTGGCCTGTTCTAGGCTGTTTGGGAGGAGAGGTTCCAGGGGCCGGGCCGGCGCCGTCCGGCCCGGCTTACTGTGGGGGCGAAGCCGGCGCCGGTGCCCGATTCACGCAGTGCGCGAGGACGCTACATCGCGTTGCGAATGTCGCTGTACTTGGCCTGTATCTTCCCGCTCACGAGCCCGAGGGCGGTGATGATCGTGACGGAGATGAGGGCGACGATCAGGCTGTATTCGACCAGCGTCTGCCCATCCTCCTCCGCCCATAGCGCGCATAGCAGGTGTCCCATCGGTACTACTCCTTCCCGAGGGCTGTCGGAGGTCCGGGAGTTAGGGGCACTCCTGAGAGTGGTGACGAGCCGCGAAGGCCGGTGGAACTCATCGGGAATCGTGCCCATATGGGAATCAGGGGCGCGTTGCCCATGCCGGGCAGCGCGCCCCCGGTGCTCTCAGGTTACGAACACCCCTATTCAGACCGTCAGAGGTGATTGCCGACGGAGCTGTAGTTCGTTTGCACCTTGCCGCTGAGGTAGGACATCGCGGCGATCGCCGCGACGGCGATGAGGGCAATGATGAGGGCGTATTCAACCAGCGTTTGCCCTTCTTCCTCCACCCACAGCTTGCACAGCAGAGACTTCATGTGCATCTCCTTCCACGAGGGCACTCGCCGATGGTCGGCGGGCTGTCATGCGTGTTAGAGCTCGTTTCCGACGGAGCTGTAGTTCGTTTGCACCTTGCCGCTGAGGTAGGACATCGCGGCGATCGCCGCAACGGCGATGAGGGCAATGATGAGAGCGTATTCAACCAGCGTTTGCCCTTCTTCCTCCACCCACAGCTTGCACAGCAGAGACTTCATGTGCATCTCCTTCCACGAGGGCCTCTACCCATGATTCTGGCAAGCGCCCATAGAGTGCGCATGGGAAGGGCGGCCCAGGCGATCTGGGCCAATAGTCCTGCCACATCTCATTCTCGGACGGGCAGGGCCCCTTTTGGCCCGCCGATCCGGCGGAAGGAATCGAAGCCGGTGGCAACAGAATGAAGTGGATAAGATGGAAACGTTCTTTTGTGACTGGCGTCTCCGTGCCGCAGGCGTGGAGTGCATCTGCTCATTAGGGCAACGGTTGGAGTGGCTCGCATGAAGCCCCGGCGCGAAGCACTCTCGTTCGAGGCCCGCCGTTTCCTGAGCCTGGACAACGTCTACCTCGCCGCGGCGGTGGCGGTCACCATGATCGTGCCGCTCCTCACCCGCGTTGCGCCCCACGACTTTTGGTGGCACGTGGCGATGGGCCGGATCATCGTTCGCGAGGGGTGGATCCCCACGGTCGATTCCTTCTCCTTCACGCGCGCAGGTGAGCCGTACTTCAATCAGGGGTGGCTGGCGCAGTGCGTGATGTACGCGCTTCACCAGGCGGGCGGGCTGCCGCTGCTCGTGGTGGTCCAGGCGGTGCTAATGGCAGTGGCCTACCTGTTGCTCCTCTGGATGGTCGTCCGGAAGACGGGGCGGCTCCGCCTGGCCGCGGCGGTGCTTCTCCTGGCCATCGAGCCGAACGCCTACACTAACTGGAGCATCCGCCCGCAGAGCTACGCCATCCCGCTCTTCGCCAGCTTCCTGGTGATCCTGACCGGCTACCGTCAACGGTGGTGGCGCACTCTCTGGCCGCTGGTACCGATGATGGCCGTGTGGGTGAACCTGCATGGCTCCTTCCCGCTGGGGTTGGGCTTGATGGGCCTGGTGCTGCTGGGGGAGGGGATCCGTCGCAAGGCAGGAGATTCCGGCGCCCTCCCGGCGCGCGAGTGGTGGCGGCTGGCCGGCTATACCGTGGCCGTGGCGCTGGCAACTCTCGCCAACCCCACCGGTCCGCGCGTGCTGGGCTATGTGAGCCACCTGATGACCGCGAAGAGCGTGGTGAACCTCGTGACCGAATGGGCGCCCCCGACACCCAGAGACGCGGCTGGCGCGATCTTCTTCGCGCTGGTGATCGCTCTCTTCGTGGCGCTGATCTACGCGCGCCGGCGCCCGGCGCTCACCGATCTCTTCCTCATGCTGGCGTTTCTCTGGCTGGGGCTCTCGGCCGGGCGCAACATCGTGTGGTTTGCGATGGTGGCCTATCTCCCGCTCGCCGAGGCCCTGGCGTCGCACTGGAGTGACGCGCCGCCGGCCAGCAAGCGGGATGGCGCGGGACAGGGGATCCCCGCGGCCAACGCCGTGCTAGTCAGCGCGCTGGCGACCGCGGTCGTTCTGTCGCTGCCGTGGATCCGCCCCCTCCTGGGGCGTCCGGTGTCGTTGCTCACGGAGGACACGCCGGTCAAGGCGGTGGAGAAGCTGCGCGCGCTCCCGCCGGAAGAACGCCCCAAGCGGCTGTTCCACACCACGGGCTTCGGGAGCTACCTGATCTGGGCGGCGCCGGAGCAACCGGTCTTCATCGATCCCCGCTTCGAGTTCTATCCGGTGGACCAGATCAACGACTGCCGGTTTGCCAGCGCGGGATACAATGTCGAGGAGACCCTGGCCAGGTATCGGATCGACGGGTTGCTGCTGGACCGGAAAAGCCAGGAGAAACTGGAGGAGCGCGCGCGGGCTTCCGGGCGGTGGTGCGAGGTGTACCGCGATGCTACAGCAGTGCTGATGGTGCCAGCTAGGCCCGCGCCCTAGCGGGCGAGGTGCCGCCCGAGGAACCAAAGCTCAGGGGCGCGCTGCGCGCGCCCCTGAATCGCTGAAAAGGATGTTCTTGGCGAGTGCTCCTTTGCCACTGACTCCTGCGCCGTTCCTCTGCAGGGCAGAGCGGGCTAACTAAGGGTGCAATCCTAACTGCCCGCAGGAAGAGCACTCTGGTGATGCATCAGAGCTTGTCACCGACCGAGCTATAGTTCGACTGAACCTTACCGCTTAGGTAAGTCATCGCGCTAACAGCAGCGACTGCAATCAACGCGATGATCAAAGCGTATTCGACCAGCGTTTGGCCTTCTTCCTCAGCCCAGAGCTTTCGGAGCATCGACTTCATTCGTTTTCTTCTCCCTCCAGCAGTAGCCTGCTGGTGTATATTATCTCATTCCTGAGCGGATGAGGTAATGGGTTATTGGACCCAGCGCTCCTAGGCCAATAGTCCTATGCCCACGGGCATAAGGATCACGCGGGCGTAGGCAGCACGGATATAAACGTCCGCACTGCGTGTGGGCGAAGCCCTGCGAGCTGCTGGGGCTATGTTCGCCGGCAATCTAGGCAGGCGGGCGCGGGGGCGGCGGAGGCCCGTAGGACCTTTGCTGGGATGGGAAGGCCCGCCCTTACCCATCCGCGTCGGTCCTCCATCCGTGGTATCCCCGGCCCGCGCGCCTGTCGGCGCGCGCCGCAGTGAAGGCTTGGCGAGTGCAGGCAGGCATGGTATAGTATAGTTGGCGCCAGGCGGGACGGAGGCGCGCCGGTTGGTCAGATCCTCAAGCGCCGTGCGGAGGGCTCGTGGTGTGAAAGCAAAGGCAGGTGAGGTGAGGCAGCAGTGTCTGGCGCGCGTGGGGAAAATCACCGCGCTCGCTCTCGTGTTGGCCGGTCTCGTTTGGCAAGGGACGCGCACCCCGGCACTCGTTGATCCCTCGGCAGGAGACTACGAAGCCTATTGGATGGCAGCGCGCCTGCTTCTCACAGGAGGCAACCCCTACGATCTGGATGCGGTTGCCGCCTTGCAGGGCGTGCCACCCCTCCAAAACGGAAGCGTGAAGGTCGCCTGGAATCCCCCCTGGGCTCTGGCGGTGATGCTTCCTTTCGGGCTCGTGGAATTTCCGTTGAGCCGCATGCTTTGGTTTCTCCTCATGGTGGCGGTTCTCTTCGCGAGCACGAGCGTTTTCTGGCTACGCGACGGTGGCCCGCTCTCGCGGCGCTGGGTAGCGGCTCTCCTGTGCATCCTCTTCCCGCCAGCGCTCCTGGCGCTGTGGAACGGTCAGATGACGCCCCTGTTGTTGGCGGGGATCGCGGGCTTCCTCCACAGCGGCGCGCAGGGCCGATGGGGGCGCGCCGGCGCGTTCCTTGCTCTGGGGGCACTCAAGCCGCACCTCCTCTGCCTTTTCTGGGGGGTGTGCGTGCTCTGGGGGGTCCATCACCGGCGGTGGCAGATTGCCGCGGGGTTGGGCATCACCCTCGCGGTCGCAGTAGGGGCTGTTGCTTGCGTGGATCCCCTCATCCTCTCTCGCTATCAGGAGATGATGGCGGGCGACCCGGCGCTCCCGCCGCTGACGCTGACCGCGACGACAGGAGCGATGCTGCGCTTGCTGCTCGGCGCAGAGAAAGCCTGGCTTCAGACGGCGCCACTGGCTGTCGGTGCCTGCTGGACGTGCCTCTACTACTGGCGGCGGCGCCGCTCGTGGGATTGGATGGAGCATACGCCACTGCTGCTTGCCGCGTCTGTGATCGTGACGCCCTATGCGTGGCCGCCCGATTACGTGCTGCTTCTCCCCGCGATCCTCCAGGCCGCGACGAGGGTCTCTGGCGCGGGGACTAGGCCAATTGGTCTCGCCCTCCTCTTCTACGTGCCGGTGGTAGCGGCATGCTTCACCGTCTGGTTTAGCGGAGTGGCGGGAGTGTGGCACGCCTGGCAGCCATGGGCTGTGCTGGGCGCCTGCCTGATCGCGAGGAAGCTTGCGACGCCAGCGCGGATACCTTCCACGGCGAGCAACCTAGGGACCCTGAGATGAAGGAGTATCGTACTGTGGGCGCGCAGAGGTGGTGCCTCGCCGCGATGCGAGGCGTTCCGCTGGCGTTTCTGGTGTTCTCGGCGCTGATGGCTGTGACCAAGCTTCTGCTCGACCTGTGGTACCCCTATGGTCTCGACTATGGCGAGGGCGTGGTACTCGACGGTGTGCGCGCCACGCTGGAAGGCCGAACGCTCTACCCGCCGCTCGATGAGACCTTCTATGCCGTTTCCATCTACATGCCGCTTTACGTATGGGTGTGCGCGGCGGTGGCCTGGCTCACGGCTCCCACTTTTCTGGTGGGCCGGATCGTGTCTCTCGCGCTCACCCTCGTGTGCGCGGGGCTGGTCTATGCCCTGGCCCGTCGGGAGGGGGCATCGCGCTGGTGGAGCGCAATGGGCGCCGGGCTCTTCCTCACCAGCATCCCTGTGGTGGCGTGGGGCGCATACATGCGCGTGGATATGATGGGGCTGGCCTTCAGCCTCGGCGGTCTGCTCGTCTTGAGCTCCGGCGCGTCCCCTCTCTGGGCGGGGCTGCTCTTCTCGCTGGCGATCCTGAGCAAGCAGTCGATGCTCGCGGCGCTCTTCGGGGCGTCTCTCTTTCTCGCTGCCCGGCGCCGCTGGCGCGAGCTAGGGCTGCT
>Ga0209204_1002698_pt1 | contig 14094 bp, 7 predicted proteins | sample AD_JPNMR2_MetaG_FD_184425 | JGI IMG/M metagenome (GOLD analysis project Ga0209204, IMG submission 184425) | Active sludge microbial communities of municipal wastewater-treating anaerobic digesters from Japan - AD_JPNMR2_MetaG (SPAdes) (version 2) | ecosystem: Engineered > Bioreactor > Anaerobic >... | reverse complement strand
CCTCCGTAGGCAAGGGCATCGAGATCATAGAATTCCTGCGCGGACATACGACAGGCATGGCCGTTCCCACCTTCGTTGTAGATGCCCCCGGGGGAGGCGGCAAGATACCGCTCATGCCAAACTACCTGCTGGCCCAGGGCGAGCGAAGGGTTGTGCTCAGGAACTTCGAAGGGACCATCACGGTATATACCGAGCCGGAAGACGCCAGCTCCCACTGCCATGGCTGCAAGGAGATATGCATGAGGCAGTCGACGTCTTCGGGCGGAGGCGTCTCGGAGTTGCTCGAAGGAAGCAGGCTGCAGCTTGAGCCGCAAGTACTCAAGAGGGAGGAAAGAAGGCATCAGTGGATGGAGGAAAAGAAAGATCAGTCCCTTAACACCTCTAAGCCAGAATGCCCGTTCCTTTAGATCGATAAACAACAATAGGCCAGGGTAGTCTTCCACCTCGAAGACTACCCTGGCCTTTATCGTAAATTAGGAAGTGAGCATCCATGAAAAAAGACAAGGTCATAGGCGGCTTGCTTGGATTATGCGTCGGAGATGCTTTAGGCGTGCCCGTGGAGTTTCAATCAAGAGAAAAGCTTAGAAGAAATCCCGTCAAAGACATGATGGGATACGGAACTCACAACCAGCCGCCGGGCACGTGGTCAGACGACAGCTCTCTTACCTTTTGTTTGGCCGAATCGCTTTGCAATGGCTTTGACCTTCGAGATATCGCTGACAAATTCGTCAAATGGATGTACGAAGGTTACTGGACGCCATGGGGCGAGGCCTTTGATATTGGAGGTACAACTCAAATCGCCATCTCACGCTTAAAGAAAGGAGTTGATCCCCTAGAAGCTGGACCTACGGATGAACGCAGCAACGGCAACGGGTCGCTCATGAGAATTTTGCCGTTGATATTTTATGTAGAGAAAATGGATAAAGAAGAGCAATTTGAAATCACTCACCAGGTCTCGCGCATAACACACGGACATATAAGATCGCAAATGGCATGCGGAATATACGTTCAATTCGGGATCAATTTGTTTAATGGCGACGCTCCTAAAGCAGCTTACGAGAAGATGAAAGATGCCGTTTTGAAATATTACTCTAAAGAGCCATACATTGAGGAATTGAGTCATTTTAGCAGAATACTTGCATCCGATATTTCATCTTTGCCGGTTGATTCCATAAAATCAAGCGGCTACGTCGTAGATTCGCTGGAGGCCTGTCTATGGTGCTTCCTAAATAACGATTCCTACAGAGACACTGTCATAACGGCAGTAAATCTTGGTGGAGATCCAGACACCATTGGCGCCCTTGCCGGCGGATTGGCCGGCATATACTACGGCTATGAAGGCATCCCCAAGGAATGGATAGAGAATATCGCCAAAGTCGATGAAATAGTTCGGCTAGGAGAAAGGCTGTATGAGGCGATTTATGGAATGGAGACACGATATGATATAATACTGTTATGATTTTTGTTTTTTAAATATCTACTTTAGCTCGCTCTCCGTAGGTCGCAACATTATTTAAAAAGAAGGAGGGTAAGTTTAATGTTAGATGATTATTTTCTGTCTAAAAATTGGAATATTGTGGATATACAAAGAATATCACCGCGTGAAAGCAAGTTATGCAAGTATGATGATATTAACCTTTCAAGTCAGTGTAAAAATTTTTTAGGAAGTGAATTTCCAAATGGTATATATCGGCATCAAAAAGAAGCTATAGAGGGATTTCTTGCAAAGGAAAATATCTGTTTGACTACCGGAACATCCTCTGGAAAAAGTCTAGTATTTTACGTATCAGCTATAGAACAACTGGTAAAATATCCAAATTCAAAAATCATAGCTATTTATCCTCTCAGAGCATTAGGCAAAGAACAAGAAGGCCGTTGGAGAAAATCGCTATGTCTCGCAAATCTAGATTTCAAAGTTGGAAGAATAGATGGACAGACTCAAACGCAGGAACGCCGCGAAATACTAAAACACAGTCAAGTGTTGATTGCAACACCTGATATTATTCATGCTTGGGTTCTAAGCAATTTAAGCGATAAGACCGTGGTGAACTTCCTTTCACAGATCTCACTAATAATTGTTGACGAAATACACAACTATACTGGTGTATTTGGAAGTAATTCTGCATATCTTTTTCGAAGAATGCAGCACATAATGAACTTGCTCGGTTCTTTTCCTCAATACATTGCTGCCTCAGCTACAATTGCCGCACCGAAAGAACATTTAAAAAGACTCCTTGGCTGTAATTTTAAGGTGATTGATCCTACTTCTGATACCTCCCCTCAACAAGAAGTTACTATTAAACTTGTCGAGCCTCCAAGCACTAAAGACTTGTTAACAACTTTATCGGAATTAATGGAATTTGTTGTCAAGGAAACTGATCATAAGTTTATAACCTTTGTAGATAGCAGAAAACAGACCGAATATCTCACTTCTATAATTTCCCGGTCTCAAATAGAAGAGGATGAAGAAACTCTGAATTTCGATCACTTACAAAAGCTTAATATTTTGCCATATCGAGCTGGATATGAACTTAACGATAGGGATACAATACAAGAAAGACTCAGCAGGGGTAAGCTAACCGGTATTATAAGCACAAGTGCTCTCGAGCTTGGCATTGACATTCCCTTTTTAACACTTGGTATCTTAGTAGGGGTACCTCATTCTGCTACAAGTTTCTATCAGCGAATTGGGCGCATTGGGCGACATTCAAAAGGGGAAGTTATAGTTATAAATACAGGCGATATTTATAGCAAAAGCATTTTTAGAAATCCCAAGCAGCTACTAAGCATGCCCTTATCAGAAGGGGCATTGTATCTCCATAATCCACGCATTCAATATATTCACGCCTTATGCCTAGCAAGACACGGAGGAGAACATGACCAAATATGTACTTTTGTTAATAAAGAAGACATTCCAGATTTCGAAAGTCCAATCAATTGGCCCGACGGTTTCCTGGAATTTTGTAAGTCTGAGCGTATCGGTATAATTCCTACCGAACTTCAAAATATAAAAGCACAAGCAGGAGATGACCCAAATCATGCATATCCATTAAGAGATGTGGATATACAATTTAAAGTCGAATATCAAAGAGGCCCAGTAAGAGAATCTCTTGGTTGTTTATCTTATGGCCAATTGATGCGAGAAGCATACCCAGGAGCTGTATATTACTATATCACAAAGCCCCATCGGGTATTCCGAGTCAATCTCTATTCAAAACTCGTTGAGGTGAGAAAAGAGAAAAGTTATACCACCAAGCCCTTAATGATACCTACTCTTGTATTTCCCAATTTAACTCTAGGAAATGTATATCTAAGTCAGCGATATGGTAATCTCATTGCTGCAGAATGCAATTTACAAATAAGAGAAGCAATTATGGGAATTAAAGAAAGACGTGGGCCTAATGAATTTACTATAAATTATCCTCTCGATCCAACATTAGGCTTTTACTTTGACAAGCCACGATTTACAAGAAACTATTTTACCACAGGAGTAATATTTTCCCATCCTATTCTTAACAATTCAAAAGTAAGTTGTGATATGATTGCTAATATAATATTTGAAAGCTTTTTAATGGTTATACCTTTCGAAAGACGTGATATAAATTTTGCCTGTGATAAACACAGAATGAAAATCGGACCAATCAATGAGGGGGATAAATTTATCTCAATTTATGACCAAACTTATGGTAGTTTAAGGTTATCTGGACGGATCCTAGAAGGAAAAATTTTGCAACAGGTTTTAGAAAAAAGCATCGAATTAGCTCTACATGACGAAAATTTAGATATCAACCATGAAACAGTGGATGCCTTAGAACAAATATTAAATTCCCTATTTGTTCCACCCATTGAGCTCTCATTTGAGCAAGAAATAGGTCCCATATTAGAAGCAGATGACAATAATTTGCAAAGAGTTATAATGCCAGGTTCAAAAGGCCTGAATATAAATAAAAACAATGATGAGTTCATTGTTGAATGCGTATTTTACAGTCCTAAAGTAGGTGGGCTTGCATACAGGGGGAAATACGCTTTGGAGACAGCGAAAAAATATGATGGCATATCAATTATTGTTCCAATTAATTCGTTAAAGGAAATTCCCGGAGAAAGCAAGTTGGGTTTATATAATCATGAGACTGGAGAGTTAAAAGAGCTATCACTTTAAGATCAAGATTGAATTACCAAAAAATCAACCATACGGCTCATTTGTTCGTAATACTTATCAGGCTTTTTACTGCCAAGATTAAAGGGGCCAACTCATGAGGTGGATTTTGGATGTCAACCTTTTCCATAGCCTCTGCCACTCTCCTTGGTTTATCATGTGCATCACGGCCAATACCAAGAGCAGCCTCTAAGCTCGGGGAAATTATATATATCAAATCATCCATTCCAACTATATCCTTTATTCTCCGGTTCTTGCGTTGCTCATCTTCGTTCTCATGTTTCTGCTTCTCTCGTTTTTTTAAGTCATCTATATCATTTAATGGCCACACGTCTTCATCGTGCAACACAACAAACGGAATTTGTAGTGCTTGACACACACGGATTACAAGCTCAATTCCAGCCTTACCACCACAGTCCACAACTGCCACACCCTCGGCATCTAAGTCAAACCCAAGTTTGTCTGCAACTATGAGAGCTGCAACCTTATCGCCGAAGCCTTCCGTTAAAAGAGCTTTATTTGCAAAGAGTACTTCATTGCGTGCAACATCAAAGCGGTTACCTAGCTTAAAGTTCTTTCTCGCTTCCACGAGGGCTTGGCGCCTCTCGTCACAAACATAAGCCACTGTTGTTCTCCCATTGTATTTGCGCACAACGCGTAGATCTTCAAATCGATTCACGTCAGCGAAGATCGACGAGTGGGTTGAATAGATTACTTGGCATTGTTTGGCTTCCACCATCTCGCATAATAACCGGTAGAAATAACGTTGTGCTTGTGGATGGAGATACATTTCTGGTTCCTCAATGACTATTGTCCCGAATGTCCCACCTAACTGGCGAAAGGCTTCGAAGATGCCTACAACCATTGCGCTCTGAATACCAAGACCTAGCTCTTCGCCGGGAACGATTAGCCCAGATTCTCGATACTCTAATCTAAGAGAATTGAAAGGATTTGACGGATCGACAAACCCAAACGCGATTTCCACAGATTGAACTGCTGACTGTCCCAGAAAACCTAACATTCGCTTTGCTGTCTCGGCTATAGTTTTTTCAATATTCTTGACCTGATCAGTTCGTAAGGTCTCCATGGCCGCCTCGTATTTGGCTTTAAAATCATCATGCGCTGTAAATTCCTTGCGTGCCTTTTGTAAAATACGACCAAGGATAGATCCACGAACGCTTGGTAAGTGCTGTGCAAGGCTCCGACGGTGATCCATAAAAAGAATACGGGCATGATCTCGTAAGTCCGTACCCACCCGAAGTGGGCCATATTGTGTTTTTCGACCTTTTCCCGGTTTGCCCACTGCAACGTTTGGAACTTTCCCCTCTTCGTTCAGCGGATTAAGATCCACGTGTAAATCGCCCGCATCACCCCATTTCCCAGATTTTTTATATGGCTTACAAGTTAATTGCAAGACACTAACTTGATGCTTAGTAGAATGAGTGTCGCAATGTACATATGGCGGGTCGAACTCAACATTGATCTCAATATCCCTACTTGGGTCGAAATTAGTAAAATCCTGAGGAATGCGAAAGCTACGCAGAGTTGGCCATGCATCCCCCAGTATGATGTCTAACGCTCGTAATAATGATGTCTTTCCGGCCCCATTAGGGCCTACACAGGCAGTAAGTGATTCAAGTGGCACGTCTACATCAGCCAGACACCTAAAGTTTTTTACTCTTAAACGCTTTAGAGTTGCCATATCTACAACTCTCCTCTGAAGGCGAAATCGAGAATGGATTGCTCCAAGAGTTGTAGTTCTGTCTCAAATTGAGCCTGCCCTTCTCCTAAGAATTTAATTTTTGTTTGCACTGCTTCCAGATGTGCCACGATGCGTTGTTGCTCGTTGAAGGGCGGGAGTGGAATTAAAGCTTTCCAGATAGCCTCATAGCGGACGCGCGGTTGACGACTCCCGGTAGTGTTATTGCTTGCGTAGGTTACGAACGCCGGCGACCTTAAAAAAGCACAGAGGTAATGTGATATGAGCACGTCTTGCCTTGTTGCAATAGGGACAAATTCAGTCGATGCTACCCCCTCAAATAACGGGACAGCAACCTTATTTAGATAAGGTCGAAGCCTTCCATATAACACAATCCCGGGGCGAAATTTAACAACTTGGCTTTTAATCTCATGACCTTCCACTTCGATAGGCTGCGGTTCCTCCCATTGACCAGATTTAATCTGTTCCATCCCAAGGTAACGAAACCTTTTGTTTGGCTCCTCTGAAGGCTTAAGTAGATTTGCTTCACGCCGAGCCACTTCACCCAACCTCACCCAACGCCAATTAGGTGGCAGGTCTGTACCCGGACGGGGAAAGGTGTCGGCAAGCACGGCCTGCCATAGACGATCGGCATCCTCGACAGCCTTTTGGCGTAAGCGTCTTGCTTCACGTATTTGCTCCATGATCATTTCAACCTTGGCCACGATGCGTTGTTGCTCATGGAGGGGCGGAAGGGGAATGCAAGCTTCTTGAAGGAACTCCGCTGGAACACGTTGTTGACCTACTCCACCTCGAAAAGCTGCTCTCGCCGACTCGAGAAAGTCCTTCTTGCGAACATAAAGCCATATCCATTCTGAAAGAACTGAATCAATTGGACGCAAAACATGAAACTCTGTAGATCCAAAACCGATGTTATTTAATAATCCCCTTGCTACGGCAGATTTTCCATTCTCCATACAGGGAGTTATTTTGGCAAACAGAACATCATTTTCTTCAAAGTAGGTGTACCCGGTTTTTACAGCGCTAAATGGCTTTATTTCTGGCGTATAAATAATGCCCAATTCTGCATCAACTGCTGACATTGGGACAAATGTTACTTCTGTGGTCGGATTCACATCAAGACGTGGTCGTCTGGGGTTAATTTGACATGCCTCACCCAACCTTACCCATCGCCAGCCCTCCGGGAGTTTGTATGGTCCATCTATCATAGTTGACTCCTGCCTTTACATATTCTGCAAATCTTGCACTTGCCATCTATCGTTGTGCTAAGGTGTGGCAGATCTTGCACAAATGAAATAATAAGCTTTTTCGAAAGAAAGTGACCTGAAGCGAATATCGCTCTCATGCCTCTTCCTCTTTTTCGTTGTTATTATTCCCAAGCATTTCGTTTAACTCTTCGACAATGCTCAATATTTCCCGTTCTTTTTCTAAAAGGCTGACTACAACTTCCGTCGGAGACGGAAGATCGTCTGCTTCCGGTTTATTTGGGTTGCGGGCAGTAAGGTCATAACTGCGTTTTTTGATTTCATCGACAGAAACCACCCACGAATTATCTGAAAGTGCTGTCTGCTGCTCTCCTTTACCGTGGCGGTAATCATTCCATGCCTTCCAAAGCTCTCGAGCCTCGTCGAAATGCCCATCTTGAATTGGATTTCCCTTGCTGAATTTTTTGAGCCCTTCGGGCAAACGCAACTCGTAATACCAGATTTCCTCCGTCGGCCCTGGCCGTTCAAAGAAGATGAGCGCCGTCTTGACATCAGAATAGGGCGCAAACGTCCCTGGCGGAAGACTAACTACGGTATGAAGGTTAAATTGTTCAAGGAGGTCCTGTTTGACGGTGGCAAAAGCTCCACCTCGAAAGAGCGTCCCTTCCGGCACTACCATGCCGCAGCGAGCACCCTCCTGGAGCTTAAGTTTTTTCATTATATGTTGTAAGAACAACAGCTCAGTGGCGGTGGTTTGAACGGGAAAGTTTGATTGGATATGTCGTCCTTCAGTGCCACCAAAAGGAGGGTTAGTAAGTACTACATCATAGCGTTCAGAAACAGCTCGGATGTTTTCTTCTAAAGTATTACGGCGAACGATGTGCGGGGCCGTGACGCCATGAAGTACCATATTCATCAGGCCCAAAAGAGCCGGCAATGGCTTTTTCTCCTGACCGAAGAACGTCTTTTCTTGAAGTATTTTATGATCTTCGATGGTTCGCTCGTTCTTCTTCATATGCAAGTAGGCTTGAGCTAAAAAGCCGCACGAACCACAGGCCGGATCATATACCGTTTCTCCAATCTTGGGGTCCACAATATCTACCATAAATCTAATAACAGGTCGTGGCGTGTAAAATTCCCCGGCAAGTCTGTTTTCGCTCCCCAAGCGTCGAAGCAGCTCTTCATAAACTTGAGAGACAGTAAAGATATCGTCCTGGCTGTGAAAATCAATCCCATTTATTATCTCTAGCACGTCTTTCAAGTTATAACCTGAGGCACACACAATTACATTTCGCTCGGCAAAAACAGAACGTATGGTCTCGCGCAAGGGATCGCCACCCAGACTTTGAAGATAAGGAATTAAGCGCCCATGGATAAACTCGATTAACCGGTCAGCGGGCCAATCTTTGACTGCCCATTCTTTCCATCGTAATTCTCCATCCAGAATGCGAGCGTAGGAATGCCCGGCAAGCTTGCTTTGAGCTTCCCATTCGTCCTCTTGAGCATCTAGAAAACGCAAGAAAAGGAGCCAGGAAAGGTGCTCAAGGTATTCCATTATGCCACCACAGTTGTTGTCGCGACGCAAGATATCGCAGGCTCGCCACATTTCGTTGGCAAGCGCTTCTCTAGTCTGTGGTCCGTTCATCAAACCGCCTCCTCATATATCCTTCTTCTTATCTCTTCAAGAGATCGCTTAAGCTTATCAAGACCACCGAACCATTGACTTATTTTAACGGCGCGACCCCATTTGGAGAATGGAGTAACGTTGAAGATCTCAGGCTCCAATTGATCTATTCCGCCCACCCTATATTTATCCAATAGTTCTAATATAACCCTCCGTGCATCATCATGATAGCGAGCGATAAACGCCTGTTCACGATTTCGGAAAGCTGTCGCTCTTTCGCTACGGGTACGGATGGGGCTTCCAAAGGCTATGTTACAAAGGAGATCAAAAGCATCGGCCTCGGGTTGGCCTAAGACCTCGGCAAGCACCTCTGGATGAATGCTGGATTGCCTGAGGTCTTTGATAAAAGCTTTACGGCGGTCGCTATCCACCCATATTTTACGCAAGTCGTCCTGTGCGAGTACCTTTTGATTTAAGTTATTTTTAGTATAGTCCAGGTATTCTTTAAGAGAAAGTTGATTTCCTGTAGCTTCTATCACAAAAACCGCCTCGTCTGCTATGGAGACCTCTAAGCCTTCAACACGAATCTTGCCACCCTTTTTCTTTGCGGGTTTCAGCGGGACGTCAATTTCAGTTACCTCGTCTGGTACAGTTTCTATCGCTATTGTACGATCAACGAAATTTGTGGCGTTCACAATCAGCTGAAGCTGTCCTGCCGGGAGCTGTTGAAAATAAAAGCGTCCGTTATCGTCGGTCAAAATAGGCCCTTGCTGGCTATTAGGATCTGTACGGACACTGACTTTGGCGCCAACAATATATTCTCCTGTATCAACATTGAAGACCGAACCTGCCAATATGGCTGTCCGTGGGCCTATCGGTGGCTCAAACGGTGGCATTGGTGGCCGATCCCATTCGTCAAAGAGGCGGGTTGCGTTGGTATAATCGATAATACGAAACCAATACTTATCGGTGCTTATGTCTATACGACAGCCACGACCGATAATTTGTTTAAACAGTACAGGTGATGAGAGGGTCTTCATGAACACTATATTGCGACATGAGGGCACATCAACGCCGGTTGAAAGAAGCTCTGCGGTAGTTGCCACAACCGGAGTCGACTTGTCAGAATCTGCAAAGGCCTCTAAGGCTCGTCGTCCGTCTTCCCCTTCCTCTGAAATGATGGGCACGGCGTAGTTAGAAAATCCCGTCTCTGACCCAAATTCATCTTGAAGGAGACGCGCAACCGAACGCGCGTGATCCATATCGACACAAAACACCATTGTCTTTTGCATTTTGCCAAAACGGCGTAACAATCCTGCCAAATGACGCGCCATTTCTCGCGTGCGATCGGGAAGCGTGATTTCTCTTTCAAATTGGGGTGTAGTGTAGATTTCTCGCGGCTCAGTATCTTCCGGTATAAATACTTCCGCACCCTGTTCGATTGCTTCTCGAAGGTGAAGCCCGTTTGCATCTATTGTCGTTCGTACTCTATGCACTTTGTAAGTGGCCAAGAAACCGTCGTCAATGCCTTTGCCTAAACTGTATGAGAAAGCAGGAGGCCTCCAAGTGCCTCTCTGCGAATGTTCCACATCTATAGTTACTTCTGGCTCTTCGGAACAGAAATAGCTATAAGTATCGATGCTCTCGTCTTGTTTGGGCGTAGCAGTCATTCCTAAGTGAATGGCTGAGCCGAAGTGGTCTAGAATTTCCCGCCATGTGCCAAAGCCCGAACGATGACACTCATCAATAATGACTAAGTCAAAGAAATCAGGCGAAAATTTCTTAAAAAGCCTAATCCCCTGATCGTCAGGACTCCACAAAGTTTGATATATACCAAAATAAAGATCCCTATTCATCGTAAAGTTATGGCCATCTATTTTGCATCGAGGCTCTACGTTACCATCGGCAAAAGGCGAAAATGTATTATAGGCCTGATCACGCAATACAACGCGATCAGCAAGAAAAAGAATTCTAGCGGACTTTTCAGGATGTAGCCTTTGCAACCAACCTGATTTAATGAGCTTCCATACAATTTGAAAAGCCACAAATGTTTTTCCAGTCCCCGTGGCCATAGTAAGAAGTACCCTTTTTTGGCCAAACATCAAGCGCTTGATGACCTCTCGAATTGCCACTTCCTGAAAATAAAAAGGCTGTTTACCGCATACATTGGCTGGGCAATACGGACAAAGAAGAGGGTCGTTCAGTTTATAGGCTCCGTAGCCAGAAGGAGCCTCAGCAGCATATTGAATCATTTGCTTTTCAATGACTCCAGAGTTATGTTGCCATCTGATCCACAATTCCTCCGGCGTAGGAAATCGACTCAAATCCCTGCTTGAGTTTGTAAAAAAATCATATTCAATAATCCTGTGACCGTTTGTAGCAAAGGCAAAGCCCAATCCAAGATCCTGCGCGTAGTTTTTTGATTGCTCCAATCCTGACTCGGCTGTTTCGGATTCTGCCTTGGCTTCAATCACCGCAATGGGGAAGGCATCGGTCAATCTAAGAAGGTAGTCAACTTTCTTTGCTTCACCCCTAGTTACACGATCTCCCCTAAGAATAACGCGACCGGGTGTATATTGCTGATCCCTAACGTAGTAATGCTCGCGGGTGATCTGCGTATCAGCCCAACCCGAGGCTTTTAGTTTTGGATCGATTAACGTGGCTCGGGTATCGGCTTCATTTTTCATACAGTTGTCACCTACTATCTTTTTAATATAGTTTAAATTTTTTATATAGGTTTATACGTTCCAGAGGTGATTTTTTGCTAATATCCCGCCTCAGTTGTAATCTACAATTCCCTACATCCAATGTCAAGATGATATAAAAAAGCAATAACTGAACATTAGAATTGAATTTTATCTTGTGAGTGCAGTGGGATCTGTTCCTGCCAAATATTTTTATGGCTTTTTGGTCTACCTCACATAATGACTGATGGTGTATCTATGTAATCAAATAACCACCCGACTTTATCAGTCAACCCCAAAATTTTCTCATCGCTACGGAATTGTTAAATCCATAACGTGCGAAGTTGTTCTTGTCCCTTCGGTTATGGCAGCCTGATTAGGCGCAATTTATTGTTGTTTCTGCGCTTTTATGACATTTATTATCCCTGCCAAGGCATCAAGACGAGCCAGGGGGTCTTGTATCGTTTGAGCGACCTTTAAGCTCGCATCAAACTGTCCTGCCCGGGCCATAGTCATTGCTACCTCGGATAACGTATTTGACCTAACGCTGGCGTCTGCAATCCTTTGAGCTGCTTGCAGCGCCTGATCGTACTGCCCGGCCGATGCCATCGCTTCTGCAAGGAGGAAAAACACATAATTCCCGGATTGTTCGCTTTTGTTTTCGTTAACGATACCTTCTGCTATTTGTAAGGCCTTGTCGAACTGTTTGGCCTGTGCAAAGGCTTGAGCAGCAACGGAAAACGAAAAATTGCGTTCATATCCGGCTTTTATGCCCTGTGCCGTTTGCAAGGCCAGGGTATATATTTCTTCTGCAGGTTCCTGCTGTCCGGCCATTGCCATGGCTGCCGCAACGCACGAAAGCCCTTGGCAACGTTTGTACGGGTCTTTGATTTCCTGGGAAACCTTTATGGCTTGGTCGAATTGCCCGGCTTTCGCCATCTCCTTGATAATGTTCAAAAGCGCTGATTCACGCAGACTCACGTCCTTGGTCCCCTTGGCAGTTTGTAGAGCTCTGTCGAACTGTCCGTCCTTTGCCATTTCCTCGGCAATCCAGGCAAGGTACTTGTTATCACCGCCTTTGGCTACTTGCAATGCCTTATCAAAATCGCCTGATTTTGCCATGACTCTGGCAACTTCGCCGATCCACCCCGCACGTTCATCTTTATCTTTTAGGCTTTTGGCCACCTGCAGGGCTTGATCTGCAATATGTTTGGCGCGCTCCCTTTGTCCGGCTTCAACCATGACTCCAGCGATGCCCACAAGGCTATAACAGCGATAGAGTAAGTCGCTGACCTCCTGGACAACCTGTAACCCTTGGTCAAGCTGCCCAGCTTTAGCCATCGATATACCAATTTCAGCCATTGCATAGGAACGACGATCAACATGAGGTGAGATCCAAATTCCTTTGGCAACCTGCAAGGCCTTGTCGAACTGCCCTGCCCTCGCTAAGCTTTTGGCAACCTCCATTACAGCCCATGACTGGGATTCCTTGTCGCCAATTTTTTGGGAAAAATCCATAGCTTTGCTGAAAGTTCCGAGGGCACTATCGATCTGGCCCGCCCTTGCCATCGCCTCAGCAATCCTCAAAAGTGCTATCACTAGATTGTCTTCACCAGGTTGAGGCGTTTGGATGGCCTCTTTGTAAGTCTTATACAGCTCGGTCTGGGCGGTGGCAAGCGCAAAGGGCGCAAAGGAATCCCCTGACAAGGGTTGCACCTCTGCCTTGGCTCCTTTTAAAAGCTCCTTTGCGACGTTAGAAGGAATGGCTATGCTTACGACCTGCCCTCCCTCTAGGGGGCAAAAGGAGGCGATACCTATAATCTCTGCCTTCTTGTTAAAGACCGGTGCACCGATGCTTTCTTTGGTAACGGGTGTAGTGATTTGTAACGTTTTAAGTCCGCTCTTTAACTCTCGAAAGGCGCTTACGACTCCGGTGCTTATCTGGCCTGCCGCAGACGGCATCGAAGAGATGACGCAAATTACCTCTCCCAACTTGACCTTATCGGAATCGCCAAGGGATATAAAGGGCAAATTGTTCCCCTCTGCCTGAAGTATTATCAAACCCTTGTCTGCATCAGCGGAAATAAAGCCTTTAACGGTCAAAAAGGAACCGTCGCTGCGCCGTACCAGCAGATTCCTTTTGCCGGCGATAGCATTAAAGCTGGTAACTACCTTGCCGTCTCCGCTTATGATGAAACCTGAGCATAGGGGCGTGTTTTCTGCTCCCTCTTCGCCGGCGGACATGACAGTTACGATTGCAGGCAACGCCTTATCCGTAAGCTCTGACCAATCCGTTATCTCCTGTGCCGCTGACGTACCGGTAAATACGGCAACTATCAACATTCCCAATGCCATCCATCGCTTCATGCGAATACCACCTCAATCCCTCTTTAAACAATTGCCTTGAGCAAGAGATTACAGCTAAATCTATTGCTAGTCAAGGCTCCAGACCCCTAAAAATCACGCAATCAGTTTTTTAAACCAACGATGACATCAGCTATTTTCATTTCCTAAAGGGTATTGCCTTTTTGAAAGAGGCGTAATATAATGATCACAAACGATCATAAATAATCATAAACAATCAAGGTGATGGCGATGTTTGCAGAGGAAAGAAGGGCCGCCATAGTAAGCAAGATCAAATCGGGTGCTCCAATATACGTGGCAGACCTGGTTCAAGAGTTCGGTGTCTCCGAGGCCACGATACG
>Ga0209204_1002691_pt1 | contig 14119 bp, 13 predicted proteins | sample AD_JPNMR2_MetaG_FD_184425 | JGI IMG/M metagenome (GOLD analysis project Ga0209204, IMG submission 184425) | Active sludge microbial communities of municipal wastewater-treating anaerobic digesters from Japan - AD_JPNMR2_MetaG (SPAdes) (version 2) | ecosystem: Engineered > Bioreactor > Anaerobic... | reverse complement strand
GTGTTCTTTTTACCACCCAATCTGAAAATTTTGAATCATTATAAAGCGGCTCAGTTAATTCAGTTTTTATGTATCCGGGTGAAATTCCATTGACACGAATTCCATACTTTGCCCAGTCAACCGCAAATGATTTCACAAGTTGTTTTAATGCTGCCTTTGAAGCACCATACGCACAGGTAGTAGGTCTTGCTACTTCAGACATTAATGACAAAACCATAACACAACAACCCCCGGAATTTTTATTGATTAAAGATTTCGCCCATTGTGCTGTAAGTACAAAGGCACTTGTAAGATTTACAGCAATAACCTTTTCCCATTCTTTGATGGATAATAAATCCGCTCTTTTCCTGACAGTAATTCCGGCGCAGTTTACAAGGATATCAAAGACGTCGTATTTACGTTGAAGATTTTTATAAAAAACAGGAATTTTTTTATAATTTACAAGGTCAAATCGCACCGAATCACACCTATCACAAATTTTTTTCAACTTACAAAGTGCGATGTTATTTTTTTTATCGTTCTTCCCAACAATTACAACTGTTGCTCCTGCTTTCACAAGTGCACTCGCAATTCCAAACCCTATACCAGAATTACCACCTGTCACAAGCGCTTTTTTCCCCTGAAGATTAAATGCCATTGTTTGTTTCATTTCGACATCACCTTACATTTCATAATTTTCACTGGAGGCTTATCTTTTTCCCAGCTTCTTTGATAAGTAAATTCAACAATTGTTTCACCTTTTTTTAACGCCTGAAAAATAAAAACCTGTTTTCCAGGACTTCCAACCATCTTCTGTGATTGTGGTGAAATATATTCACTTCGTTTTAGATTCAACATCATTTCGTCATACTTCGCGAACCATTCATAACCAGTTGTGGGATTGGACTTAAGTTCAATTCTAAATGTATCACCTGATTTTACTACCAATTCAGTCTCCATTTGATTTTCCTCTAATAATGAAACCGAAAAAGCAATCTCCTTTTGAATACACCCTGCGACAAAAGACATGATTAAAATGCCTGCAATGCACAATGCACTAAATGTTTTCATGATTCCTCCAGGTTAAAAAACCCATTGTTTATTTTACTCAATTAAAATTTTGTGTAAAATAATATACCTGCATGGTGGGTGTAGCTCAGCGGATAGAGCGCCAGACTGTGGCTCTGGATGCCGGGGGTTCAAATCCCCTCACCCACCCTTTTTCATTTTTGACAGGGGATTTGAATAGAGCGAAGTCAGGAATTGCGAGCGAGCGCAGCAATTCCAGCGAATGGCCGACCCGAGTCGTAGTGGGAGACGAGGGCGCCAAATCCCCTCACCCACCCTTTTTCATCTTTGACAGGGGATTTGAATAGAGCGAAGTCAGGAATTGCGAGCGCATATTCTGAAACACATCGGTTACACAGTATGGTAAATTAACCTCAGGCAATCAGGGTTAATTTGAATAGAAACATTGATAGCCAGTGTATCGATATTCGCATTTTCTCCTCTCGTAAAATTACCTCCTTTTTTTCCCCCTTTACAAAACCACCTGGCAATTTTCCCCTTTTGTAAAATTCCTCTCTCCATTTCCATTTTTTCAAAATTTCTCCACTCGTTTTCCCCCTTTATGAAATACTTTCTTTTACTCTCCCCCTTTTGAAAAGGGGGACAAAGGGAGATTAGAAATCTTCCCCAACCCCTCTTTTACAAAGATGGGGGTAGAATGGAGATTGACAAAGAAAGGAGCCTCATTAATAAGACAAACATATCTATGTTTTTCATATAAGCAGACAAACCATTTTATTTTTTTCTTTCATTGATGTATAATTTGAAAGAAAAACCCAAAGAAAACACGAGGAGGAAATATGAAAAAAAACTGGATTATTGCAATAATAGTGATTGTCTTGTGTTTGATTTTTTATCAGGTGTTGAAATTTCAGTACAATAGACTCATTGCCCTTGATCAGAAAGTCAAACAATCCTGGGCTCAGGTTGAAAATGTTCTTCAAAGGCGGGCTGATTTGATTCCAAATCTGGTCGCAACAGTCAAGGGCTACGCCAAACATGAAAAAGAACTTTTCATTGAAGTAACTAATGCAAGGTCCTCTTTACTTGCAGCAAAAACAGTAGAAGAAAAAAGCCGCGCCTCAGGAGATTTTGAAAAAGCCATCAGTAAACTTCTTCTGGTGGTTGAAAATTATCCCCAATTAAGGGCAAGTGAAAATTTTTTACGCCTTCAGGACGAACTTGCAGGAACAGAAAACAGAATTGCAGTTGAAAGAAAAAAATACAATGATGCTGTGAACGATTACAATAGAATAGCAAAGAGTTTTCCGGTGTTATTGTTTGTTCATACGTTTGGGTTTGACACTGAAAAACCATATTTCCAGGCAGAAAGTGGATCCTCGCAAAAGCCCGAGGTTAAGTTTTGATGAAGATAAGCGCAAAAGTGAAAACATTATCCAGAGAGGAAAAAATCTCGCAAGTAGAACCCGGTAAATTCATTGTTCATGTCAAAACGCCCCCCATTGAAGGTAAAGCAAATGAAGAAGTAATAAAAATCATTTCAAAATTTTTCAAAGTCCCGAAATCAAAGGTAAGGATTATTGCGGGGCACAAAAGTAAAAATAAAATTATTGAAGTTTTGCAATGAAACGAGTATATCTTTATAATCATATAAAAACTGGGAACAAAATCCTTATTTCAGATGAACCAGCACATTATATCAAACATGTACTGAGGATGAACCCTGGTTCAACATTCTGCGCATTTGATGGAAGCGGGAATGAATACATTCTTAAAATCAAAAAAATATCTTTGAATGCCATTGAGTCAGAAATCGTTGAAGAAAAATACACAGAGGAAAAAGAACCAGAAATTTCAATTGAACTCTGTCTTTGCCTGTGCAAAAATAAAACATTTGAAAATATCCTGAAAAAAGCAGCAGAAATCGGAGTTTCAACAATCATCCCGATTAAAAGCGCGAGGAGTGTTTCCGATGTTGATGACAAAAAATCATTCGTCAAAATTGAAAGATGGAAGAAAATTGCTGCAGAAGGAAGTAAAATTGCTGGAAGAACAAGAATTCCAGAAATTATAAAAGTTGAAAACTTTGAAACTGTTATTTCCCGAAATGTCCCTGGAATTTTATTCTGGGAACAATCTAGAATGCCCATTAAGGATATTCTCAACAATCTTTCTTCAAAAATAAAAGAAGAACGCAGCATTACAATATTCATCGGGCCAGAAGGCGGTTTTACTGATGAGGAAGTGAAGAAAACAATCAGGAATCAAATTTTTGTTGCAAGCCTGGGACCAAGAATACTCAGTGTTGAAACCGCGAGTATTCTGGCACTTGGCATCGTATCTTATGAACTCGGCTTTTTCAGTAATAAATAAAGAGACCTATAATTTTATAATCGTTCCTGTATCAAGAGATTCTTTTTCCTTCGATACAATTTCCAGACTATTGACAGCAGCCTCAGGCGTAATTACCTGAAACTCTTTATTATGAACAACATGGTCAATAAAATAGTTCAATTCAAAGAAATACCCGCCAAGGTCTGAAATATTCCCACCTGATACCTGAGAAGTTTTTCTTTCAAGTTGAGGTCTATCAATTCTTCCATCAGCATAGTAAACCGTCAACGTTGGTTCTGATGTGGAATCAAAATCCACAACCGCTTTCTCAAATTGCGCAATAAACTTCATCTCAAACGGAAAATTTGAAGTCATATCCCATGCGCCCTCTGCAAAAGCAGTAACTCCATCTGGAAATGAATAGGTTGTAAAAACATGGGTATAACCCTCTTCCTGTGAAAAAGTACCACGAGAATATAATGACAATGGCCTCTGGCCGAGCAGGTACAAAATATAATCAACATCATGGATATGTAAATCAAAAAGTGCTCCACCAGACCGCTCACTATCAAGCAACCAGTTTTGCCAGCCCCAAGTAGGTTTCGGACTGAGTCTTGTACATGTAATAGTAATGAGTTTTCCAAATCTACCCTGGTCATAATTTTTCTTCATGAACGCATATTCTGGCCAGAATCTTACTACCTGCGCAACCATAAACTTTACCCTTTTTCCCTTGCAAACTCTTACCATTTCTTTTGCATCCTCAACGGTCAAAGCAATTGGTTTTTCGCATACAACATCCTTCCCTGCTTCTGCTGCTTTTACCACATAATCCTTGTGAAGAAATGTGGGCAGGCAGATGTCAATGATGGTAATTTCTGGTTTTGCAAGAACCTGGTCTGCCGTAAGATAAGGAAGTGCGCCAAATTTTTCCGCAAGGGATTTGGCTTTATCTCCCCTTTCGTCAACAATTGCTGCAATTTTTACATTTGGTAACTGCGAATAAACTTCTGCATGCATTGACCCCATAAATCCGGCTCCGATTATTGCGACTCTAACCATTTTTTCTCCTCCTCAGGTATGAAAGTAGGAAAACAATTACTTCCAGTTTACCGTATAAACAAGTAGATTTTTACCTTTCGCCAGCACATAGAAATTTGTCGTTATTGCAGCATCTCCGTTTTTCACTGACTTATCTATTGAATAATGCCATATGTTTTTCCTGCTTCTATCAGCAAAATAATACCACTGATTCCATATGCCAATTACCGATTCAATCATATCCTGATCAAATGTAAGCAGGCGCACCTCATCGCCAAGGGTGAATTTAATAATTTCATTGCCACTGATTGAAAAAATATACACAAGGTTATTCTTTAAACCAGCACACACATATTCCACTCCCGAAGAATACCTGATATTCTCTATCTGACTACCAATTTTCCTGCTCCATGCAAGATTCCCTTCATTATTGTAAAGGAAAAATTCTCCTGATACAGTACCAGCAGCCACCCATGCGCAGTCCTGGCTTATTCTCAAGCTGTTTACCCAATCAGGCAAAGAACGGACCCAGAATACCTCTCCTTTTGAATCAAGGTAATAAATTTTCTCATTTACAGCGTAAACCCAAAATTTACCGTTTTCTCCGATTGATATCGCCCTGACAAGATTTCCTGGCTTTTTCTGATAAATCACTTTTGTTCCTTCGGCAAGACATATTTTCCCATCAAGCGAAGCCCAGGCGGAATATTGCCCATCAGGCGAAATTGCAACCTTCACAATCTCGTCCTGCTCTTTAAACGTTCTGCGAACGTTGCCATTTCGACCGAGCAGATAAATTTTCCCGTCCCTGCAACCAACAACAATTGAATTACCACTTCTTGAAGTTGCAACACTCAAAATTTCATCCGCTGCCTCATAAGTCCATCGATATAAATTCTCTGGTATCAGAAGTTCTTCAGGAATGCCCTTGTCCTGAAATTGAAGTACAAATCTCTGGAAATAGTTGGGAAGAAATTCATAGTTTTCATTCCTGTATTCATAAATTTCAACAGGTTCTCTGTTTCCTGCCCTGTACACACGAACCTGGAAGATATACATATTTTCAATATTCACAAGAGAAGGTTCAAGTATATATTTCACATTCAGTATCTTTACAATTTTGTCCCTCTCCTCAAGATCATCAACGATATCCTGTCGGGTCAACTTTTGTTCTGCAAGGGTCTTATCAAGAATCTGGTCCTTTACGATAATATAGGTTTTGCCATTCATGTCAACGAGTTTTTCCTTGAAAATCGCCCCCGCATTTGAAAGAAACCCTGGCAGATTCTGAAGTTTCATATCAAGAACAAGAATTACCTGCGGTTCAATTTTTGCATTTAAGATTCTTATCCGTTGTTGAATGATGTTTTGAGATGGCGCATTATTATGAAAGTTTCTTGCCTGAATGCGTGTAAGAAGTTCCTGATAGGTGGTAATCGCCTGAAGGATTAGACCTTCTGATTCTAAAAGATTACCAAGGTTGAACATGTATTTTGCATCCGGAATGTAGGAATGTTCCAGATACAGCCGGACATATTTAATTGCTTCCTTTGGTCTTGCATTATCAATCGCATAGTCGGCAAAAATTCTATAAATGTAAGCCGTTGGCGGTGCGTTTCTTAATACATCGAGTGCTTCTTGAGTTCTTGGCCAGTGCGAAGGCCAGTTATTTGGATTGAAGGGCTCTGCGGCAAGAGTCAATTGTTCTGCTTTTCTTAAATATTTGTCAGCGAGTCCATGATCACCTGCATTGTAATACTGTTTTGCTTTTTCTATACAGGTCCAGACATTTGAAACAAAAATAGGACGAAGTTCTTTATTCTTTTCGTACCAGACCTGCGCAAAGACGTTTGTACTCAATGCAATAAGAACCAATAAACAAAAAATATTTCTCATGTTATCTACCCGTTGTTTTGAATATCAAATGTCCAAATTGGGCTGGATTATCGATTTTCCCTGTCCATGTGACAGCTGGCAGATGATCAGAAACTCTTTGAAAATTAATTTCCCATTTGCTGGTATCGGGTTTAATTGTGCCAAAATCAGAAAAAGGAATCATTATTTCAGCAATCCAGCCAGAATTTGTTATCCTGGTTGTTGCAATCCATTGTGATTGCCATTCTGTATCATTATCATCAGTAGTATACTTTTTCCATACATAAGCAAACTTCAAAAAACCAGTTGCTTGTATAGTATATTGATACCATCTACTCTCAGATGATAAAGGGTTAATACATATCGTTAAAAAATCGTTACTGTCGAATGTTAATGAAGAAGCATCCGTATCCAGACAATTAAAAAGCAAATAAATTTTTTCATCATCAAAGGTTACCATAACAGACGTTTGAACTTCTGATGGAACCTTTTCTCCTATAACATAAACCATTGTTCTATCTTCTGTCAATGATCTCCATATTCTATCATTTGGATTGCCATCAACAACAGGTGGCTCTTGTGTTTTCATAGCCACCAATTTTTTAAGAGCCACTTCAGGTACACCCGTCAGTAACATCTCTTGCTTTTTCTGAATTTCAGGAATTTTTGTTCTCAGTACCACAGGAATTTTTTTGTCAGCCAGATAACGTCTTGCCTGGGTTCGCAACGGCTCAATATCCTGGCGGCTCAAATTTACCAGCGTGTACAATCCTTTTTCTTCTCCAAGCCTGCACAATGCCCATGACGCCTTCAATTTCACCTCAAGTTCTGAATTTTCAAGAATCCTTAAAAGATCAGGAATTGCAACTGATGCATTCAATAGAGCGATCGACTCCACTGCCATTGACTGTATTTGAATATCTGAATTTTTGATATCTCTTATGGCAATTTTTAATCCATCAGCATTACCAAGCATGGCAAGTGCGTACGCGGCATAACTCTGCATTTCAGGATCTTCCTTCTTCAACTGAGCAGTCAATAAAGGAATCGCCTGAGTAATATGAGCTTTTCCCATACCAAGCATTGCAAGTTTTTTTATGTCATCCGACTCATTGAAAAGCATCTCCTTCATTACTGTGAATACAGCTGCTTTTGGCTGGTAATTTAGAAGTTCAAGCGCCGCTACACGTATATCCTGGTATTTAGAATAAAACATCCCTTTAATCAAAGGCGTAACGAATACTGATTCTTTAAAAAATGAAAGTTTTTCAATCGACTGATTCCTTTTTATCGTATCGTTTGATTCAAGTCCATTTTTTATGCCAGCAAGGATATTTTTCAAAATTCTTTGTGCGTTTGTTCTCACAGACACATCTGGTTCAAGATGACTGGCAAAATTCAAATACATCAAAAAGGCAGTATCATCAGGATTTGTCCTGTACCAGGCAGAAAGTATCGCCTTTCTCAAAGATGGTTCAGGATTATTCTTCACAGAGTCAAAAAATAATGATTCTTCGGGAGGAGCAATTCTTCCCAGAAGATCAACCATCGTAACACGCGTATTCACGGGAAATGCTGGATTTACCAGATCGTCTTCCAGAACCGGAATAAAATCCGGACTTTTCAGTTCAAGAATGATATTATATGCGTAATTTCTGACTTTTTCTGAACTATCTGCAAGTTTTTTCACAATAGATGGAAAAGAAACGAAATCTGCAAATTCCTTAAGCGCCCAGAGCGCAAATATTCTTACATTTTCATCCGGGTCATCAAGCTTTCCGATAATAGCAGGAATACCTTCTTGATCGTCCAGACGAACCAAACTCTTGATTGTTTCAACTTTAAGTTTTATGGATGGTTCCAGGAGTTTAGCCCTTAAAAACTCAAAACCTTCATTTGTTTTCATGTTTTCGAGTGCCCATACTGCCTGTATTTTTACATCATCAGAGGGATTATTAAGAAAATCAAGCAAACCCGGTACTACCCTTTTATCATCAGTCGCCTCCATTGCCCATATTGCATTAACCTGAACCCTTGCATCTTCAACTTTTGCAGACTGACTGATTATGCTGATGGTAGAGTCAGGCAATTTCTTAAATGCATATCTTACCTGATCGCTACCAAGGATTTTTCTCAATGCCCAGAATAATTCGGCTCTTACCTGAAAATTTTCGTCCTTCAGATGAGATAGCACTGGTTCCAGCATTGTATCATCTCCAAATTTTCCAATCCCCACTGCTGCCCAGTATCTCACCTGCCAGTATGAATCATCAAGAGCACGTTTCAAATCAAACATAATTTCATCACCAGTACCCCACTGGATTAACCCCTTGATCCCGTTCAACCTGACCTGCCAGTTAGTATCATTGAGTTCCTTTTGATAGGAAGTAATAAAAGAACTATCTCCAAGTTTCAATAATGCCTCAGAAGCAAGAATTCTTACATCCGTTGAAGGGTCATCAAGTGCAACCAGAATTTCAGGAAGAATTTTTGTATTTTTCTCAGAAATGATCCTTTTCACGGTTTCAATCTTCTGTTTTGTGGTTCCATTAATCAAGATCTGCCGGGTTATTTCCTGCCCATAACAGAAACAAATAAATATTCCCAAAAACATCAAAACCTTAAAAATAAAATTCCGGGGGATATCCAATGTCAACAACCTTGACCTTTCCCGCATAAATTTTTCCTTTCTCTGTATATAGCCCTGGTTTTGCAAAACCAAATGTGACCGTTGTATCCGCTTTTACTGCCACTGAATAAGGGCATCCTGTATCAGCGTCAATCCCTGAGGGTACATCGATGCTAACAATGTATCTACCTGAATTATTGATTTCATTTATTATATCTTTGTATATCCCTTCAACCGGTCTCGTTAAACCTATTCCAAACAGTGCATCCACAATCAAATCGTTTTTTCTTATTATCTTCCTCAATGCTTCAATATCCTGCAAGGATGAAACCAGATTCATTTTATACAGAATTTGATAATTTGTAAAGGAGGGCTCCCTGACTTTCTCTGAATCAAAAGTGACAAAAACAGATACAGGGAATCCATTACAATGTAAATATCTGGCTGCCACCATCCCATCTCCACCATTATTACCAGGACCCGCGAGGACAACTGTGTTTCCTTTTTTTAATTTTTTTAAAATTCGCATCACCTCTAACGCTGTTTCTCTGCCAGCATTCTCCATCAGTATCAAAGGTGGAATACTATATTTCTCATAAACAAGTTTTTCTTTTTCATATATTTCTTCACGAGAAAGAATAACTTTTCTCATTGCGTCAGCGCCTCTTTCAATTTCAATCCAACCTCATATATCGGACCTGCTCCTATTGTTAAAACAAGACTCCCGGGTTTCACATTTTTTGCAAGATAAGCAACTATGGAGTCAAAATCCTTAATATATTTTGCCATAGTACCGTTTTCAAGAATCCTGTTTACAAGTATTTCACTATTAACCAGATATTTTTCGGTTTCAGTATCCCTGACAAAATATATATCAGGAACAATCACCTCGTCAGCAAGCGTAAATGATGCTGCAAAGTCCTTCAGTAAAAATCTTGTTCTGCTGTATTGATGGGGCTGAAAAACCGTTATAATTCTTCTTGACGGAAATCTTTGACGAAGTCCTCTTAATGTCGAAACGATTTCTGTAGGATGATGCCCGTAATCGTCAACAATAAAGATATCATTTACGCAGGCAAGTATTTGAGATCTTCTTAAAACTCCTGGAAACTTATCAAGAGCGTCAACAATCTGAGAAAAAGGTACATCCAATACCATTCCAGTACATATCACAGCGAGGACGTTTAAAACATTATGTTTGCCATATACCGGAGTAAAAACCTCGCCAAGTTTTTTCCCACTGTAATAACACTCAAATCTGTTTCCTTCTTCGGTAAATCTTATATTTTTCGCCAGAACATCACCATATTCGAACCCATATCCCAGAGATATGGTTCCACTTTTGGTCATAACCGATGCCACCAGAGGATCTTCCATCATTCCTATAAGTTTCCCCCCTGGTTTTATTCTTTCAGAAAAGTCATCAAAGGCATTTTTTATATCATTGATATCCCGGTAATAATCCAGATGATCTTCTTCAATAGAAGTGATAATTCCAACATCAGGTTCAAAATTCAAAAAAGATCTTTTGTATTCACATGCTTCCACAACAAGAAAGTTTCCTGTTCCAACACCAGAATTTCCGTATCCACAAATTTCACCACCAATGACAAAGTCAGGGTCATATCCAGCATGCTTTAGCATAAATACAGTCATTGCTGACGTGGTGGTTTTACCGTGGGTACCTGCCACTGCAATACCCCTTTTTTCATGCATAAGCAACCCAAGTGCTCTTGGATAATTGATTACGGGTATCTTTAACTCTTTTGCCCTGAGGAATTCAGGGTTGTCAGGAGTGATTGCCTGCGAACGGATGACCAGATCAATCTTTTCATCAATATTATTGGCGTTGTGCCCATAAAAAACTGGTATACCAAGATTCTCGAGGTATTCTGTCTGCGTGGTTCTTCTCATATCAGAGCCCTGTACCATTTTTCCTGTGGCTCTAAAAATTTTTGCCAGACCACTTGTTCCACTGCCTCCAATTCCAATGATATGTACAACCTTCATCTTTTCAATAATTTTTTCCATGTTTTGTCATCATATTAAAACAGTACCGGGCAAATACCCCGTCTGTATCTGCCACAGTGGCGCATTGAAACCTTTTTTTCCTGACACCCATTTCCGTTTGAATCTTCAACAACATCTCTGCAAGCATTTTCGGCGTTGCCCGTAATTCTTCAAGCATGATACAGCCATTTTTCTCAGCCCATTCGGCATTATATCTTTGATGTCCACCCCCAAATCTGTAAGGAATAATAACTGCCGGTATTCCTTTGAAGGAAATCTCTGCAATTGTTCCAGCGCCTGCTCGAGTAACACCAATATCGGCAATGTCCATCAAACGGGGTATGTCGTAAGCAAAATCCACCACATATCCAGGTATCCCCTTCTCACAATAGATATCTTTTACTTTTACGATATCCAGTTTGCCTGTGATATGAATTACCTGAAATTTATTCCAGTCCAGAAATTGCGCTGCCTCTAAAAACAGGTTATTGATGAACGATGCGCCCTGGCTTCCACCAAACACCAGAATGGTCTTTTTCTCTGGCGAAAGATTATAATCAGCATGACCTGCTTTCGAATATAAGAATTCCTGTCTCAGGGGAAATCCAGTACGAACGCATTTCTTCAAAAATTTTTTCGTATCGTCGAATGTGACAGCAGCGGGTACACCAAAAAAATTCAAAATTCTGTTTGCCAGACCAGGAACAAGATTTTGTTCGTGAAGTACAACATTTCGCCTTGATAACAAGGACGCTATACCAATGAAAACTGTTACATAACTTCCCATACATATTACAAGATTCGGCCTGACCCTCGAAAGCAAATTAAGAGACCTGATCAAGACAAAAATGGCCATAAAAGGAAAAAAAATCAGCAAAAGTCGTTTTGAAGGTTTTTTCACAATCGGAATAGCAAGAAATCGAAAATTTTTTATTCTCCAGATTTCAAGATTTTTTATTTTTTTCTCACCAACAAACATCACACAAGTAGATGGCTCAATTTCTCTAAGTTTTTCCCCAAGTGTAATACCAGGAAAATAATGTCCGCCAGTTGACCCAACAACAATTAGAATCTTTTTGTTCTCACCCATTTAAATTATTTTAACACAGCAGCATGATATAATAAAAACCATGAAATACGAAACAAGGTTTTATAGAAAAATCATAGATAATGAACTGGTTTCCAGTTCAGTAAGGATTGAGGAAAGCGACATCCTTATTCTCGCTGAAAAAAACCTTTCAAATGAAGCAGAAAAGGAGTTAAAAAAGCAAAGAAATCTTTTGAAAACGTATATAAAGAACTTCCCGGATTTCTATTACTCCTTTGAGCCCGTACAAGTCGAGAAATCAGCACCCGAAATAGTAAAAAATATGAGCGAAGCCTCCTTTCTATGTAATGTTGGACCGATGGCAACCGTTGCAGGAGCACTTGCTGACTATGTAGGAAGGCATCTTTTACATTTTTCAGGTGAGGTAATTATTGAAAATGGAGGAGATATCTTTCTGATGATAAAAAAGGAAAAAAACATTGCGGTTTATGCAGGAAACAGTCCTCTTTCCCTGAAAATCGGTATACATGTCAAACCAAAACAGTATCCCTTTGGAATCGCCACGTCAAGCGGTACAATAGGACATTCCACCAGTTTTGGTAAAGCCGATAGTGTTACAGTAATCTGTCCATCTGCTACAATTGCCGATGGCCTTGCCACATTTATGTGTAATCAAATGATTGACGAGGACTTTTCGGGAATAAAAAATTCACTGAAAAATTTTCCGTTTCTTGAGGGGATCCTTGTAATTAAACAGGAAAAACTTTTTGCATGGGGGAACATTGAACTTATCAAAATATAAACTGGTAAAATTATTTTCAAATCTGAGGGTACCAGCAGGCTGGATATTTTTTCTCCTTGTTATTATTGTTGGAGAAATTCGCAATTACTGGCCATTATTTTTTGTGGTTCTTGGAGAAATCATAAGAACCACTGCTTCGGGAACAATTATTAAGAATGAAAAACTCAGTACTGCTGGGTTGTACAGTATTGTAAGGCACCCTCTTTACCTTGGCAGCTTGTTCATAAATTTAGGTTTTTGCTTGATATGTAATAACCCTGTCTTGTGGGTATATTCCTTTATACTGTTTCCCGCATGCTATTATTCGGCAATAGCAATGGAAGAAATCACATTGAATAAAAAATTCGGCATAGAATTTTTGAATTATAAGAAAAATGTTCCTGCATTCTTACCAATCAAATTCAAAAAACTGAGAATGATGAAAAATAACTTTTCCTGGTCGCTTGTCTTTAGAAATAAGGAATATAATAACTGGTTTATTTTACTTGCAGTAATTTTATTGATTTTATTGAAATCTGTTTCAAAATCCCAATAAATATCAATTTGCCAAAATTTGACAAACTTCAAAAATAAAGTAGAATAGTATTTCAAAATTTTGCAAAAGGAGAAAATCGTGGAAGTGACAGTTAAAGAACTTCTTGAGGTTGGTGCATATTTTGGACATCCATCAAGACAATTCGATCCAAGAATAAGGCCATATCTGTTCGGCAAGCGGCAGGGAATCTATATCATTGACATAAGCAAAACCTGTGAGAAAATTTACCAGGCTGCAGAAATTCTTCAAAAGTATGCCAGAGAAAAAAAACCGATTCTTTTTGTCGGAACAAAAAAACAGGCGCACGATGTGGTAAAGGAAATCGCAGAAAAAACAGGTCAACCTTATGTTAATTACAGATGGATTGGTGGAACCCTGACTAATTTCAAAACAATACGGAAACGCATAGAACGCCTTGAAGAGATTGAAAAACTTGAAGAAACAGGACAGATTAATTATTATACAAAAAAAGAAGCAGGACTCATTTTAAAAGAGAAGCAGGAACTTCAAAAAAAATTCAGTGGAATTAGACATTTAAAAGACCTACCAGGCATAATGGTTGTCGTTGATGTTAAGAAAGAAATTAACGCAGTTTCTGAAGCAAAAACAATGGGAATACCTGTGGTTGGCATTGTTGATACAAATGGCAATCCTGAAATTGTTGATTATCCAATACCTGCAAATGATGATGGGTTTAAATCCATTCAATTATTGCTTGAAAAACTTGCCGAGGCGATAAAAGAAACACAGGGAGAAACAAATATAATGGAAGAAAAGCAGGAGGCGATCGAACAGGAAACCGATTCAAAGACAGAAGGAGAACAGAATGTCTCAAAT
>Ga0209204_1002686_pt1 | contig 14145 bp, 13 predicted proteins | sample AD_JPNMR2_MetaG_FD_184425 | JGI IMG/M metagenome (GOLD analysis project Ga0209204, IMG submission 184425) | Active sludge microbial communities of municipal wastewater-treating anaerobic digesters from Japan - AD_JPNMR2_MetaG (SPAdes) (version 2) | ecosystem: Engineered > Bioreactor > Anaerobic... | reverse complement strand
CTTCAGGATCATATACGGGAAGTGGACCGAGGAGCTCTTCGAGAGGATCGATACCGCAGGAGCGCTGCTTTACAGAAGTGTGGAGCTGGGTGAGAGAGCGGTTGCGCTTGGTGAGAGAGCGGTTGCGCTGAGCGAGGAGAGCGTCGCAATCGGAAGGGAGATGCTGAAGAAGCAGGATATGATGCTTCAGAAGCAGGATCAGATGCTGCAAAAACAGGATGTGATGATCGAAAAACAGGATATGATGCTTCAGAAGCAGGATCAGATGCTGCAAAAACAGGACGTGATGATCGAAAAACAGGATATGATGCTTGAGAGACAGGAGGAGACGGTCGAGGAGCTCCGTGGGGTGAGATCTGATCTGAGCGATCACATGGAGCAGAGGTTCGCCAGGCTGGAGAACGAGATCGCTGAGATCAGAAGGGCACTGAGGGAGCTCGGCGTCAGCTGAGCTGACAGCAGATTATAGTTCTTTGCGCCACTTCATGTAAATCCATTTAAAAGCTACTGGATATGTCATACTTCATAGATGATTTTATGTGACATGTGATATTATATCAACTTATGCGGAATACTATAGATCTTCGATCCGATCTCGAGCAGCCCCATCGCCTCCATCATTCTTTTGTTTATGATCCGCACATCGAACCGCTCCTCAGCGATTCGACGGCTCGCCGCGCCCATCCGCCCGATCAGCTCAGGCTCAAGAACGAACCTCTCCATCGCATCTGCGAGCGCTCCGACGTCGCGGGGCGGCACCAGGAAGCCGTTTACGCCATCGACCACAGTCTCGCGGCAGCCAGGGGCGTCTGTGGTGATCACGGGCCGGGCCATCGCCATTGCCTCCTGGGTGCTGCGGGGCACGCCCTCCCTGTAGGACGGCAGCACGTAAACGCTCGCCTGAGCAAGCCATGGACGCACATCGGGGACGTGGCCTTTCCATTCGAGTATTCCCTCCGAGACCCAGGCCTCGATCTCGTCCCTCCTGAGGCCGCCCGGGTTTGTGTCGAGTCCGCCGAGCAGGATGAATCGCACATCAGGGTACCTGGACCTGACAAGCCTTGCGGCCTCCGCGTACTCGACGATGCCCTTTTCGCGGAGGAGGCGGGCTGCCAGGAGGAATGTAATGGGATGCTTTACAGGAGGTGCTGGTTTCCATTCATCAAGATCGACACCGATGCCGCCGAGGAGAAACGCCTTATCAGAGGAGACCAGCCCGCGGCTGACGAACTCCTGAACGTCATCCTTATTCAGGAAGATCGCCCTGGTCGCACGGCCTAGCGCTGTTCTGTAGAGGTTCTCGACAATGCCTCTGAGCACCCTGCGCTTCAGCGGCTCCCTGCCCTCCGGTGGGGTGAAGACATAGCCGAGGCCCTCGATCATCGAAAATCTCATAGGCACCCCTGCAAGCCAGGCAGCGATCGTCCCGTAGATCACGGGCTTTATGCCATAGCCCAGCGTCAGATCTGGCCTCAACCTGCGAAGAAGGAATGCCAGGCGCAGCATGTCGAGAAGATCCCTCATCGGGTTCATGCCCGTCCTCGATAGCGAGAAGTCAACAGGCTCCGCGCCCAGTGCTCTGACGGCTGATCGCGTGCCTTCATCATAATCGGGCGCCAGGGCTATGACCCTGTGGCCCGCTGCCACCATATCAGCGATCAGCGGGCCGCGGAAGTTCACAAGCGAGAAGGCCTGGTTGCCGATGAGGCAGACTCGAAAGCATGAGCTTACATTACAAAATAGATCCATTTTATATCCCCTCGCTTTCGTGCTTATAACACACAATTTTACACCGAAGTCGTCTCGAAACCCACTGCCTCCGATTAAATATAACCTAATAATATTAGTGATTTTAAAAGAACATTATCAACTATCGATTGCCGATATAATTCACCACAGAAGGCATATTGTATGCGACTTATAAGTCCTCTACGATTTTCAATGTTGATAAATCTCTCCAAAAGACGTTTATTGCCTGTAGAAAGTTCATTGCCATATATATCATTAAACTCTTCAGCTTGTTTTACTAGCAGACGTCCCCTGCGATATTTTAGAAATCTTAGGGTTCTTGCCTTCCAATGATCAAAAAACCTATTTCGAATTCCTACAGCATTGGACGAGTGTTGCCTGTACAAGATTTTTGGCTCCGGGTCATATACTACCACACCAAATGCGGATACTACAAGATAAATCCACCAATCATGCATTAGTGCATGCTTTGGTATCTTCTTAACTATAATGTTTCTTGCTGCACGATTTATAACAATTGTACACCCTGTTGCGATATTCTCAACTAAAGCATTTTTAAAAGAAGGTTTACGCTTTAAAATCGGAGAATGCCCAATTACGTTTAAATGCTTATCAACTACTAGAACTCTGCCACAATACATAGCCGGGATTGAATTTGGCAGTTTTTTTAACAAATTTATTGCTCGACTCAATTTATCCTTTTGCCAGACATCATCTTGATCACAAAAAGAAAAATAATCTGCATTTGGTGAGGACATTTGAAGTAACACAAAGAAACTATGAGGAAGGCCGACATTCGATCCTTTAATTACTGATATATTTTCGTATGAAGTGTACCTCCTAAGAATGTTGAGCGTATTATCGATTGACCCATCGTCACGTATAATAATCTCAATATTCGGATAATCTTGATCTAAAATGCTGTTAATAAGCGGCTCTAAGTACATAGAACCATTGTAGGTAGATAATAAAACTTGAACCTTTTCCCGGGTCACTTTTTTTGACAAATTCATATGTGTTTACCTCCTATAGATTTCGTGTGAGCTATTCTACTTTGTCGTTGCTCTCGTGCTATTAACGTTATATAAGCTCTTGAAATAACCATAACTAAGAAAAATATAGGTGAGAGAAGCAATGGATTGGTCCCCGCCGCAACAAATAAAGTCATAAGTCCAATCGCCAGGGGTCTTCCAATTTCATCATTTAGCTTGTATAATCTGCTAAAAAGAACGAATACATACAAAAAGAAAACCATGGCATAAGGCAACCCAAATTGTCTGATTAAATTAAAATGACTAACCTCTACGTTAGAAACATAGCTAGAGGTTCCAATACTCCAAAAAGTAGAGCCAACCCCCATACCTACTAAAAGTATAACTGGATCTGATAATATATAGTTAAGTATCGAGTGTATATGGCCAATCTTTACTGATGTTGATGGAGAATCTGCCTCAAATTTAGTTATAATGTGTTCTAAAATATATGTATATTTTAAGAAATATACGACAGAAATGAAGACGAAAATTATTGATATAACTAATATAAATTTAATTGCATATTGCTTAGAAATTTTGCCTGCCCAGATTCTATTAAAACACACCCAGAAAATTCCACATATCATAAATAAGATCGCAGCCGTTGAAGTAGTTAAAAGTGTTGCTAAAGCAACTATAATAAACTTCTTTCCATTATCCTTCATTAAAAGAACTGCTGCTGGAATTAGCAATAATGTCCATCTCGGATAGACATTTGGGAAAAACAAAGAATTCGTTTCATTAAAAGGCTTTATTCCAAAGTAACCTAGGTTATGTTCATAACTAAAAATATATATTTTTTGTATCATTTCATTTTGACCAAAGAAATGAAATACGCAGATTGTACAAAAAATTATTATTATTAATATTGCCCCAAAAAATAGAGCGTTCGTGAATAAAGAAATAATCTTCTCTTTTGGCCGAATCAATAGAAAGAGTGGATAAAGCAACCATATTCCAAAAGGAGTTATTTCCATTAATGCTGCAGATGGTTTCACAGAAAAAACAGCAATTGCTAAAGTCAGAAAAACCAACGGGGCAATAAAAAACAATCCGCCCTCTAATATAAGGAAGCTGAATGGTATCTTAATTTCTTTTTTTTGTATAGCAATGCTAAATAGCAGATAACCAACTATAATAAAGAAAGATGCATATTTCAGACCAAATGATCCTCCAACATCTATAATAATTGCAGCTAAGAACAAACTATATAAGATCTGCGGCAACTGCAAGCTGAACTTAGCCATCTCAAATTTAGATGCAAGTAGTTGCATATTATTTCCTACCACTCCCGTTAGTTCCGCTTCACCACGATTATGGCCACCTTCGGCCACTCCTCTCCTGCCATCACCCTCGCCTCCCCGCGACCATCACGAGCTCCTCGCCCCCGCCGCGCGCGTGCTCGATCGCCTGGAACGCGAGCCCCTGCAGGCGCATGCGCACCCCTGCGCGCGTGGGTGAGCAGCCGGGGAGCGCGCCGTCGCGGCGGATGCACGAGCTGGCGGCGTAGATCCAGCGCGCGCTCCTCGCAGTCGTGCGCATCTCTTGCACCCGCAGACCCGCGCGCTCTGCAGCCTCACGCAGCGACTGGGGGGAGAAGAGATGCAGGTGGCGCGGGACCTCAAGCCCTCTCCAGTGCTCGCCAAATACCTGATACCCCATGCTCTTGATGTTGGGCGTTACCACCACCAGCTTGCCGCCTGGCCTCAGCACCCTGTGGCACTCTTTAAGCGTGCCGATCGGGTCAGGCACATGCTCTATGACGTGGTTCATGGTGATCGCATCGAAGTGCCCATCCGGAAACTTCGCATCCTCAAGCGATCCCTGGAAGACCTCCAGCCCCAGCTTCTCGCGTGCGACCGCCACAGCTGCCGCGTCTGGCTCGACGCCTGCAACCTCCCATCCAAGCTGCCTCATCCTGTCCAGGAACATTCCGTTTCCGCAGCCTACGTCGAGAAGACGCCCTCTCTCTTCTCCCCTGAGCCACATCACACCACCGCACACAATCTCTCTCAGAGGGCCAATTCGACCTAAAACCTGCCCCATAATCGTGTGCGATCTATCTATTGGGTAGCCAAAGCTGGATCTGAGAACGCTCTCCTTCACGCTCTTTTTGAGGCCTGAAAGCGCCCCACTGGGAGCTTCTACTACCTGATGGGTGAAGTACTGGCAGTAAAGCTTGCCTATGTCCTCGGAGATGGGGCGCGGATTGAGCCAGACCAGCTGGCATGCCGGGCACTCCATCAGCGACCAGACACCAGGTGCGCCAAATAGGCGGTCATGGAGGTTACTGTAAAGCACCGTGCCCTCGCTGCCACAAAGCATGCAGCGGTCAGCCTTCACAGCCCGAACACCCTCATTATCGATCATCAAAGCGCCTCCGCGCCTTTCTTCAGCCTTGCAATGGCGAGGATTGCCGAGCGATCTGGCGCATCCAGAACGCGCTTCCATGCAGCCCAGGCGAACATGAGGATAAGTCCTCCTGTGAGAGTGATCTGAGTATGGAGAGGAAGTGTATCTGTTGCCGCCTTCAGCATAAACCCAAGCACTGTAAGAGCTGCGAGCGATGCTCCTGCAATGACCGTCCCGTTTGCTGACATCAGTCTGATAGAAAATCCAAATGCCTTGAAGGCTGCCCAGAACAGCAGTAGCGCATCAAGGCCTATACGCAGCGTCCACGCAGCTGCTGCTCCTGCAATACCAAAGCTCCCTACCAGTATCCAGGCCACGCACAGATAGATTGGAAGCTCTATCATGTGGAACTTGGCTGGGATATCCGGCCTTCCAGTCCCCTGTAAAAGTGCAAACGGCGTGTGAGCAAGTGAATTTACCAGCACACCGATCGCAAGTATCTGCATCGCCAGCGTGCTCTCCATCGCAAAGTCAGAACCGAGCCATATCTGCAGGATATTTCTTGCGAAAAGCGCTATTAATACTATCATCGGTCCTAATATCAATAGAACGTACTTGATTGATCTGGCAAATAGCATGCCAAGCTTCGTCCTCTCCTTTATCCCCTCAAGCGTGCTGAACGCCGGGAAAAGAGCCATCGTCATACTGGATGGTATGACCCACATGCGTGTGACCGCCTCGTAAGGCGCTGTGTAGTATGCAACTGCAGACATTGTGAGCATCGAGCCTATCAGAAACCTGTCCAGATAAACCAGAATGGGCCCGATGACCCCGCTTACAGTCACCCACCCACCAAAGGCAAACAGGCTACTGAACAGAGCAAATGAACTGGAGTATCGCCTGAGCTCTGGAAAGATCCGAACATCCAGCGCCACATAGACCATAAGCGTCGTCATGCTTGCAACCAGAATCAGGGTGACGATGCCCGGCAGGCTCAGTCCGAGATACACCCCGAGCAGTGGAAGAAGAAACGTCATCGAGCTGGTGGGTATCTTTATCGCATTTAAAAGATCGAACCTCTGAGATGCCTCGAGAACACCCCTGAATGAGCCTGACACGAGTGCCACAGGAATGGAGAGCGCGAGTATGTGGAATGTATCCCTGGCCTCTCCAACGAGCTCAGGAGGGATATTCAGGATCCGTTCCACAAGAAGGTCCGTGATGCCCATAAGAGCAAGAGCGCCGACCGCGCCTATAACCACCTGAACAGTGACAGAGGTCCACACAATTCTGGGTACCTGATCATCCTCGCCCCTGCCCAACGCCTCTGCAACGTACTTGGTTGTCGCCCTCCCTAGGCCCAGGTCGAAGATCGTGAAGTATCCCAGAACCACCCACGCTAAGGATAGCAGCCCGAATCGATCCGTACCAAGCCCGCGCACGACGAACGGTATCGTCACCACCCCGACCAGCAGAGGCACCGCCTGTCCTATCAGGTTAAGCAGCGCGTTCCTTGCGATCAGGCTGCCATTTATCTCCACCCGCTTCATGGCTTCTCAGTACACCTCATCATGAGCACCACTTGTCAGTATCTCTTCCGCCCAGCTTAACGGTTCTGAACAAGCATACGATAGATCACAGTCGACAATACACCATCTCGCCCTTCGCCTGTGGCTGCGCAACCCAGGCTGAAAAGGATCTTATGCTCAGCCTTTCCCGTACACCCTCCGGCAGTACTCCAGGTACTCCCCTGTTATCACACCCTGAACCCAGTCCTGGTTCGCAAGATACCAGTCCACAGTCCGGGCCAGCCCCTCCTCAAAGCTCACCACCGGCATCCAGCCGAGCTCTCTCACCTTCGAGCAGTCGAGCGCGTACCTGAAATCATGGGCTGCACCCCTCGGATCGCGAATGTGTTTTATCAGTCTCGCAAAATCCTCAGGATCTCTATTTAACCTTTCTCCAAGCGCCCTGCAGATCATCTCCACAACCTCGATGTTCCTCCTCTCAGATCCGCCGCCGATGTTGTAGATCTCCCCGGGCCTGCCCTTCATGAGCACCACCTCTATCCCCCTGCAGTTGTCCTCCACGTACAGCCAGTCCCGGACCTGCGCGCCCTCTCCATAGAGAGGAAGATCCATCCCGGCGAGGGCGTTTCTTATCATCAGCGGTATGAGCTTCTCAGGGAACTGGTACGGCCCGTAGTTGTTCGAGCTGCGAGTCACGATGACAGGCACGCCGTAGGAGATGTAATACGCCCTGCAGAGCAGATCTGCAGCAGCCTTGCTCGCCGCATATGGGCTGTTAGGCCTCAGAGGCGAGTCCTCCGTGAACCTCCCATCCGTTATGGAGCCGTAGACCTCGTCCGTGGATATGTGAACGAACCTTTTCACATCGTGATTCCTCGCGGCCTCGAGGAGAACCTGCGTGCCCCTCACGTTAGTCTCTATGAACGGCGATGGGTCGAGAATGCTCCTGTCAACATGCGTCTCAGCCGCGAAGTTCACCACAGCATCCAGGCCATCCCTGAAGAGACCATCCACAAGCTCCCTGTCCGCGATATCGCCCCTGACAAACCTGTATCTCTCATCTCCCTCGATATCCCTCAGGTTCGCAGGGTTCCCGGCGTACGTCAGCCTGTCGAGGTTGATCACCTCCCAGCCGTCATGCTCTCTGAGCGCGTGATGTATGAAGTTGCTCCCTATGAACCCACAGCCGCCTGTGACCAGAAGCCTCATCATCTCTCCTCATAAACAAAAGCGTTCACCGCGTCACCCAGACCGGGCCACCCCGCATCCCTGGGCGAGAGCACCGGTTCAGGCATCGGCCACTCAATCCCGATATCGGGATCGTTCCATATGATCCCGGCCTCGTGATCCGGCGAGTACTCAGCTGTGGTCTTGTAAATGACATCAGCCACATCGCTGAGAGTCATAAAACCGTGCGCGAATCCCGGGGGTATGTAGAGCATCCTCATGTTCTCTTCAGAGAGATTGACGCCTACCCATCTCCCGTACGTCGGCGAGCCCCTCCTGATATCCACAGCGACATCGAATATCTCGCCACTCACAGCGCGAACCAGCTTCCCCTGAGCCCTCGGCGGGTTCTGGTAGTGAAGCCCTCTCAGAACACCCCTTCTTGAGCGCGAGTGGTTGTCCTGGACAAACCTCTCATTTATTCCGAACGCGGCGAACTCCGAGTGCTTGTAGCTCTCCATGAAGAACCCGCGCTCGTCCCTGAATACCCTGGGCTCGATCAGTATCACATCAGCAATCTCAAGCCTCATGAAGCTGAACGGCATCAGAACCTCACCTCTGCATCGTCTCCTATCATCAGCCTCAGCGCCTGGCTGTTCATCCTCTCCCTGGAGACGACGGTGTTTCTCCCTATAACACTGTCCTCGAGCCTGTCTATGTTTCTTATCACCACACCATCCAGAACCACCGAGTGCTCGATCGCCGAGCTCTCCACAACACACCCCCGACCGATGCTTGTGTACGGGCCTATGAACGATCCTTTTATAACAGATCCCTCGCCTATGACAGCTGGCCCCCGGACCGTGCTCTCGATCACACATGCGCCTTTGGCGAGAGACACCCTGCCCACGACCCTGCTCCTGCCGTCGATCTCCCCCCGGATGTCCTCATCAACGAGCTCGTCCAGGACCACGCGGTTAGCCTCGAGCAGGTCGTCCTTCTTGCCTGTATCAAGCCACCATCTCCTCAGTATGTAGCTTTTCACCCTCAATCCCTTGTCGAGGAGCCTCTGGATCGCATCCGTGATCTCGAGCTCCCCCCTCCAGGACGGTTTGATCTCAGATACTGCATCATGAATCGCCGGGGAGAAGAGGTAAACGCCGACGAGGGCAAGGTTTGATGGCGGATCCTTCGGCTTCTCCACGAGCCGCCGCACGTTCCCTGACTCATCGACCTCCGCGACCCCGAACATCCTGGGATCCTCGACCTCCTTCAGGAGTATCATCGCATCTGATCCGCCACTCTCAAAATCCCTGACGAACGGGACGATGCTCTCCCCGATCAGGTTGTCGCCCAGGTACATGAGGAACGGGTCGTCCTCCAGGAAGTCCTGGGCGACCTTCACCGCGTGCGCAAGCCCTCTGGGCGCGTCCTGCGGTATGAACTCGAGGTTGAAGTTCCAGGGGTTTGAAGCCAGTGACTCCTTCACCTGCTCACCCGTCTCGGGGGCTATGATCACCCCGACGTCCTCTATGCCCGCGCTCCTGATCTGATCCATCGCGTAATGGAGTATCGGCCTGTTTGCCACCGGCACGAGCTGCTTCGTCATCGTGTACGTCAGAGGGCGCAGCCGCGTGCCCTTCCCTCCTGAGAGGACAAGCGCCTTCATACCCTACCAGCCACCTCACCTATGTGATCGCTCAGCGAATCCCTCCAGTGCGGCATCATATCCATGCCCTGAACTCGCAGGAGGAGGTTGTCCAGCACCGAGTTCGCGGGACGTCTTGCAGGCCGCGGGAACTCAGATGTGCTCACAGGCACCACCCTGAGATCCATGCCGAGAAGCCGGAATATCTCAACTGCGAACTCGTACCAGGTGCATTCCCCCTGGGATGTGCAGTGGTATAAACCATAGCTTTCTGTCTCAATGAGCAGATCGATCTGGTTCGCGACATCGCCCGCGAACGTCGGGGTGCCGCGCTGGTCGTCCACAACCCTGATCTCATCTCTGGCTCCTGCGAGCGAGAGCATCGTCTTCACGAAGTTTCTGCCCGCAGGACCGTAAAGCCAGGCCACTCTGAGTATGAAGCTGTCTGGATTCTGTTCCATCACCATTCTCTCTCCAAGAAGCTTCGACCAGCCGTAGACGTTTAGCGGATTCGGCGGGTCGTACTCAACGTAAGGCACATCCTTTTTCCCGTCGAAGACGTAATCCGTGCTGATGTGCACAAACTTCGCCCCAGCCCTGCGGGCTGCGATTGCAGCATTTCTGGCGCCAATTGCGTTCACAAGAACCGCTTTATCCCGGGCAGACTCGCATCCATCGACATCTGTGTATGCAGCAGAGTTTATGATGACGTCAGGCCTGATGCGCTCCGTCTGCCTTAAAACAGCACCCAGATCTGCAACGTCCGCCTCTATGTGAGAGAAGGGAGCTAAATCATGATGCCCCAGAACCCTGCACAGCTCTGTGCCGAGCTGACCCTCAGCGCCGAAGATCAGGATGCGCATGTCGTACCCCGCCCTGACACTGATGTGCATTTCGTTCGTGCCATCATCACAATCCAGCAAATTTCAACATGTGCCTGAAAATCCTTTCCCCACGCTGGTATACGCCTCGGGTCTCTCAGATGTGTCTCTGCCCCTGCAGCCAGTCTCCTCCCGACCCGTGATTAACACGCCCGCAAGGTCCGATGCCTATCCGCGCCGGTTCTGCAACATTCGCGCTCAGGCGCAGCTGCCCCCAAGCTCCCTTATCGCCCTCTTGATCTCAGCGATCTCCCCCTCGATCCTGGCAAACCTCTTCTCCATATGATCCTTGAGGTCTGATCGCACCCCGCGGAGCTCCTCCACAGTCTCGTCCTGCTTTTCAATCATCAGATCCTGTTTCTCCAGCATCCGGTCCTGCTTCTCTAGCATCGCATCCTGTTTCTCCAGCATCCGGTCCTGCTTCTCTAGCATCGCATCCTGTTTCTCCAGCATCCGGTCCTGCTTCTCTAGCATCGCATCCTGTTTCTCCAGCATCCGGTCCTGCTTCTCTAGCATCGCATCCTGTTTCTCCAGCATCCGGTCCTGCTTCTCTAGCATCGCATCCTGTTTCTCCAGCATCCGGTCCTGCTTCTCTAGGATCGCATCCTGTTTCTCCAGCATCCGGTCCTGCTTCTCTAGCATCGCATCCTGTTTCTCCAGCATCCGGTCCTGCTTCTCTAGCATCGCATCCTGTTTCTCCAGCATCATCCTTCCTATGGAGAGGTTCTCCCTGCCCACAGCAAGATTCTGCTCGCCCAGCTCGACGCTTCTCTGGAGATACCTTATCGCGACATCGAACCTCTCGCCGAGCTCTTCCTGCCAGTCGCCTCTCAGGATCCTGAAGTACTGGAACTCACCTGTCGCATCACCCCATCTCACTTCAAGCTCCTCAACCATGATCGGCCTCTCCTGGATGTTCACGGCATTCACGAACTCCTTCAGGGCATCCTCCTCCCCCTCGGCGACGATCCTCACATCGTACGGCTCCACGTTCTGGACGATGCCTGAGAGTCTTAGCTTCCTGGCGATGTTCTGGACAGCATCCCGGTATCCTACCCTCTGGACATCCCCCTTAGCGATGATCTCAACCCGGCGCATATCAGTCACGCATCTTGTCGCTGTTCATACAAATAACTGATCGCATTGGGCAGGTCAGATGCAGCTGCCCCCGAGCTCCCTTATCGCCCTCTTGATCTCCGCAATCTCATTCTCAATGCGGGCGAACCGTTTGTCCATGTGCTCACGGAGATCGGATCTCACCCCTCGAAGCTCCTCGATAGTCTCGTCCTGCTTCTCCAGCATCGCATCTTGTTTCTCGAGCATCTGATCCTGTTTCTCTAACATTGCGTCTTGCTTCTCTAGCATACGGTCCTGCTTCTCGAGCATCATCCTTCCAATGGACAGGTTCTCCCTGCCCACAGCAAGGTTCTGCTCGCCCAGCTCGATGCTTCTCTGGAGATACCTTATCGCGACATCGAACCTCTCGCCGAGCTCCTCCTGCCAGTCGCCTCTCAGGATCCTGAAGTACTGGAACTCGCCTGTGGCATCTGCCCATCTCACCTGAAGCTCCTCAACCCTGATCGGCCTCTCCTGGATGTTCACGGCATTCACGAACTCCTTCAGTGCGGCTTCCTCCCCCTCGGCGACGATCCTCACATCGTACGGCTCCACGTTCTCGACGGTGCCTGAGAGTCTTAGCTTCCTGGCGATGTTCTGGACAGCATCCCGGTATCCGACCCTCTGGACATCCCCCTTAGCGATGATCTCAACCCGGCGCATATCAGTCACGCATCTTGTCGCTGTTCATACAAATAACTGATCGCACTGGACAGGTCAGATGCAGCTGCCCCCGAGCTCCCTTATCGCCCTCTTGATCTCAACGATCTCTCCCTCGATCCTGGCGAACCTCTTCTCCATGTGCTCCTTGAGATCAGACCTCACTCCCCTGAGCTCCTCCACAGTCTCGTCCTGCTTCTCGAGCATGAGATCCTGTTTCCCAAGCATTTGATCCTGCTTCTCGAGCATGCGGTCCTGTTTCTCGAGCATCGCATCCTGCTTTTCAAGCATGCGGTCCTGCTTCTCGAGCATGAGATCCTGCTTTTCAAGCATGCGGTCCTGTTTCTCGAGCATCTGATCCTGTTTTGCTTCTATTCTCAGGATTGACTCGACGCCCTTGGACAGCTGGATGGCCTGAAACCTTATGGCGAATCTGGTGAGCTTCTCGACACGACCATCGTACTCCTCGAAGGATATCTCTGAGACTTCAGCAGCCTTCGGCCAGCTGGATCTGATGAATGCCATGAAGGACGAGACCTGCCTATCATCTCCCTCGAAGAGGACCTCCACAAGCTGGAGACCATTCTCCCTGAGATTCCGCGCGGAGAAACCATCCATGCACAGGCTGTCGGCCTCGGAAAAAAGATGGTTGCGGTAACCCACTCCGTGAACCCTCTGGCCCCGTATCAGCGCCCTTACCTTCATCGTGATTATCACTTCATGGATCCTATTAATGTGTTCCGGAAGACGCCCGAAGAGCAGGACGATTCCCTGGGCTTAGAGCAAGAATGCCGGAAAGTTATGCTGGCACCTTCAACCTGTGAACAGCCAGCGAACTCTCCCGCACTCTAAGAAAATATCCCGGACAAAAATATCAGTCCTGCTGGGGTAGGCTCCCTCCAATCTCTGAACGGTTTTCTCCCTGCCTCAGGAGGTTCTGCAAAGCCACAGCTCAGGCTGAGCCTTACGGCTTCTGCTCAGCCACGCCCCGCCTGTCAGCGAGCACATTCAGCACCTCCTTTCTGAAGGTGTCAAAGTCGTCGAGATGCCCGGTCACCATCTCATAGACGATCGTCCACGTACCTGTATCTGCGAACCAGTATGTTGCGGAATCCCTTCATCCGCTTCGCTCTCTCCACCACCTCTCTGGAGAGAACCCCAGAACTTGCGAGCTTTTCAAACAGGTCCTCATCTGCTGCCAGTCCCAGCCTGAGGCATGCAACCAGAATGAGCTATATAGAATAGTCTCGATCGAGATCTGGAGAAGACGCTCACATGCTCTCCTTTTCCCGATCCTCATGTAATCCTCGAAGCTTGCAGGCGCGATCTCTCGCATCTCGCCCGGATATCCCTCAAGCTCATCGATCTTCGCGAGTACTCGCTCACGGTCCAGCACGCGCGGCCTCCTCCAGGTACTCACGGTATATGTGCTTGAAGTCCTCGTACGCCTGAGCGGTCCGGAAGGCGAACTCGTAGAGCTCATCGATCTCCCTGCAGAAGCGCACCCACCACATGCGACACCTTCTGTAATTCTCATGTGCGCTGCTCCCATGTCAGCTATCTGCTGGCGCCGAGGATCGAGGAGGCATGCGACACCCTCTGTTACTCTCCTGTGCGCTGCTCCTCTCTTCTGAGAGCCACCCTCAGGAATGCTGCGAATACGCCGAGCATCAGCCCGAGCATGCCTGCGACCCCGACGATCAGCATTCTCCTGGGCTTCACCGGCTGGAGTGGCACCGCAGGCGCCTCGACTATCTCCAGGGACTTCATGAGGATGAGCTGCTTCTGCAGATTCATGTAACGATCCATCAGGCTCAGACGCTGAGACTCTGCATTCTGCAGGTAGTCCAGCTTGTATGAGAGCAACAAACTCTTCTCCAGCGAAGATACACCCGTGGCGCCCTCGATCTCCTTCATCGCCTGGCGGGTCTGGTTGATGCTCTCCTCCACAGAATCCAGAAGCTGGTTGGTGGCTGAGAGCTGTTCCACAAGGAGACCCCTCTGCTCAG
>Ga0209204_1002682_pt1 | contig 14176 bp, 10 predicted proteins | sample AD_JPNMR2_MetaG_FD_184425 | JGI IMG/M metagenome (GOLD analysis project Ga0209204, IMG submission 184425) | Active sludge microbial communities of municipal wastewater-treating anaerobic digesters from Japan - AD_JPNMR2_MetaG (SPAdes) (version 2) | ecosystem: Engineered > Bioreactor > Anaerobic... | reverse complement strand
GGATAACCCAATCTCCGCCAGCTCCTAAATATGGGATTATCAAACCTACTACTCCCCATTCCCAAAACCAGTTGAATTGTCCTCGCTTCATACCGTTGACACTATCAAAATAATACCTAAATATATAGTATCTCAATTTGAATATGTCTATACCATGAAAAAAGTAATCTAGTTAGCCAAGAAGAGAATATAGTGGCAAAGACTGGAACTAATCGAATTTGTAAAACAAAACAGAGGCAAGGAATAATTCACCGTTGCCTCCGTTTGAGCAATTCTCAGATTCTCTTAAATTCCAAAATATCCATATCCGATTGCAGTTTTTGCACCAATGCCATGCTCTTTGAGTGATTCAATGAGATAGTTCTTTGCTTTTTTAAGCAACTCTGGATTCTTACTTGCAATGTGAAATTTAAATTCTGTGTTTTCAACTGTCAGAAATTTTATCGGATTTGGATCTTGGGAATCAGTTGGTGGTTCACTTCCACTATAATATTCTGGATAGTGCGGGTTCATTATATCTAGCTTCAGTTTTATTTCTCCAACAGGATAAGCGTCGAAGAACTGCACCTTTCCTGCGTTGCCTTGAGTACCAAATATGTCTCTGTACAAACCTATCATGTCTTTTCTCTCAGTGAAGAAGTCGTAAAGGGTGTCGCTTGGTACAATTTTCTTTGTTATGAATTTCTTTTTGAAAGCTTCTTTTGAAATTTTGCTATCTTCATCATCAGAATTTTCGAGCATCTTTTCCAAGCAACTTATCTGTGCAAATTCCGTTATCCCAAGTTCATCGAAAGTCTTCAGTATAAACCAATGTCTAGTGACTCCTTTTATTGCGCTGCCTGGTATGTACGGTATTCCATATATGTGGTGGAGAGTCATCGAAGTCTCCTGAGGATGAGCTGTACCAAGCCCAATGACCATTCTCCAGTTCATTTTTGAAGAAAAAGAATCAGTTGAGAGTCCAGCACTTTTTAAATCTTCGATGGAACGATCATGCCTTGCACTTATTGATCTAATGAAGTTTGAATTCCACCTAAATCCCTCTATCGCTTCATTTATAGCTATTCTTTCCTTTCCAAGTTTAGAAGTCAATTTGGGAAGATTGTATATCAACAGAAAATTGAAGTTCTCATCAACCTCATGTGGTATAATCTGTTGAGTATCCTTGGGCAGATAATTGAATTCCCCTATGGATATACTCATTCGTCAGCTTCCCCCTCTATAAGGCCTTCTGCAAATCTTCTAAGCCAATTGAAGAATGATAGAATCTCACGAGATGCATACTTGTATTCTGTGGAATTACAAGAAACTATCCACTGAATTAGACCTATTTGATCAGGTAGCCTTATCCTTGATGCAGATTGACTTCTCAAATACATTTCGATTTGACTGTAGATCAAATCATATGCATTGCCTTTTTCGGACTTTGATAAAACGAAGGCAAGCGTTGAGCCAAGACCATTTGAAAGTATCATCTGCGGTATCTTTTTTACGTAAGATTTGTACTCTTTCTGTCTTCTTGAATCAAGCTTATTAAGTGCATCCTTCACACAATTGTACGCAAATTCTGCTCTTCCTTGTTCAAGCTTCTGAATTAGATTGACATTTTCGTTCATTGTAGACCCCCCAATAGCTTTGTTCTGACGATCCCTTTACCTATAGTCTGATCCCCGCCTATATTTATTACTCTAGGCAATCCTTTCTTGAAAAATTCTATCACTTTTTCCGCTTCCTCGTCCGATGTGTCGCCAAGGAGTTCCTTTTTCTTGCTTGGTTCGGCTCTTACTGGTGTTGCCATTGCGATTGAGTAGAGAATCGTATCTTGCGGCAAGAACTCTTCAGTCCAGAGTGCACCCGTTTCAACGGTCCCAGTTTCGTTAGAAATTCTCGTCCTCGTTATTACTTCAGTACTCGTTGATACAAAATCTTCGAAATCTTCATCACTTAGTATTACTAAATCCTTTTTCATTTTTTCTTTCCAATAAGCATACACAGCATCTCCTGGGAAGACAAATTCTGAGAGTGCATTTGCAATCTTAGTAGTCATGTCACTCTCACGTACTTGGAATGTAAATTCTTCAAGAACAATCTTGTCAGAGATTAGTGCTTGAGAACCTTTTGAAACCGTATTTGTGACATTAGATAAGTCCCAATTATCAATGAGCTCTTCTTGACCCGACATATGCATGTCCTCGATGAATCTATTCAATACCATTGGGCAAGTTACCCAAGCAAAAACACCTCTCAAAGACTTAACTGGGAAACATAGTACTTTCGCATCAGTGAATCCGATGGCACCTGCGTAAATATCACCATCTTCAGGGCCAAAAACCAGTGATATGATATCAGCGCCATTTTGTGTTGTCTCAAAGGCTTCTCTAATTGCACCTTTCAAGCTGGAACCCTCAATTTTCGGAAAATTCGTATAGCGTTCTCTTTGAATAGGAAGATCCAAGACCCCCAACTCAGAACCACTACCGGCATGCAACGGTGTTTCTACGATCAGAAAAAACGGTTGAAATTTTTTGTACATAACTCTACCCCCTCGTTTTTTGTGATTTTCCAAGATTGTATTTCAAAATTTATTTCGGGATTCTATAAACCAAATATTTATCGAGATCCGTTACTCTATAAATGTTGTTTTCAAAGTACTCAATGTATTTGCTTTTATCGTCCGAATCGTGTACATCATTACCAATCGCGATAAGTCCAAGATAGATTAAGAACTTATCAAAGCCGTACCTATTCTTGTAATCCTGTTTTTTGTAAAGGATTCTTACTTGAAGATTACTCTCTTTGTGTTTGAAGATTTTGAAATTCTCAGGGAACTTTAAATTTGACAATTTGTGGTCCAAATCTGGATCCGCTGGATTCTCTCGTAACCTTCTTTCCAGTTCCATAAATGATTTTTCTGCAACCATTCTTTCATCAACGTTTAGCTTTTCCAACTCCTCACTAAGAATTTCAGAAATTTGAAAGAGATAGAAAGAACTTCTATATCTCTCCCACAACACTAACCCAATTGGATTTAAAGACACGAGATTATCAACTCTCTCGATTAGACTCTCGATTTCATCTTTGAACGGTGTATTGCTTGGTATCAATTTTGTGTCACAAACTTCTAGATCAAACAAGAACTTCTCGTTCTCTTCAAACACCTTTTCATTAATATTTATCGGAACATACGGTATTTTGATGAGAGAATCTGTATTTTCAAATATATAATATATCGGGCTTTTGAAGACTTGACCGAAGATAGTTAAATAAGGTATCGTTGCTTTGTAACCTGATGTAACGTTTATTATCACATCGTTCCAATAATCTCCGGATATTCTAAAGAGTGCTTGAATCAAACTCGGCATACCCTCATTCGTGAATTTCTTCCTATCTTCCGTTTGCAAGCCTTTTATTGTAGCGGACCTACGATTTTCAGGATGGACTTTAAACTCACCAACCTTTGGAAACCTCTCCCAATTTTCCAGTATCACTTCAAAAATGAGGTTACTCAAAATCGTATCAGATGTCAGAAAGTACAGCTCTAGGTCTTCTTTTACTTCCTCTGCGATCTTTACAACACTCTTTATCTCCGCACATGTATCAAGTAATTTTGTACTGTCACTGATGCTGCGTATCCAAGAGTTCAGCTTACCTTTCATGTACGATATTCTGTACTTTTCTTCGTCAAATTTGTCACTACTCTTGCTTTTCAGTGCTTCGATATTGTTTGAGAATGTCACATCGTGATCCTTTTTCAGATAATTTTCGAGAATTGAGGTACCAATCATAGTGACAACCTTTTTCATACATTTACCTCCCCTAAAATTGCAAGTCCAAAACCCTCTTTGGAGTATTCTGCATCACCAAAGCTGTCAGATACATTCTTAAAATGGAATGTATTCCTTATCTGTTCAGCGCTCACGGAATTCAGTATCTTGAAATAATAGACGCTACCTGCCGGTACAGCTCTTCTTGAAGGTTTAGGAGCACCTCTCACCAAATCCCAACCGCCGACTGAAATGGACTTACCTAATGCGCAACCTGTCAACTTAACTTTGACACCATTGTACTCGCCTTCATAACTCGAAGGATCAATCCAACTTGGAAGCCAACCATTCTTGAAGATTGCGGGGGTTGCAAGATAAACCTTGAAGTAGCCATTATCAAAATCGAAATCAAGAGCCTTGAGCGATGAAAGTAAATCATGATTTTCGACAGTGAATTTTGCAGCCTTACCCTCACCTCCGAGTTTCATTACACCATAATTTGGTAAAACCCCTTCATCAAGACCTTCAAAATCGATCTCAAAAACAGTGTCATTATTAATTCGCACAAGTGGTATTCTATACAAAAACCCTTCCTTAGAGGTTAGCGTTGTATTGTCTCTTGCAATACCTATCTTCTCTTCTATAGTGAAGAATTGACTACTTTCAGCAATTCCAGATGAAATACTTCTATTTTTCAGATAATCAATCAAATTACTTACATCCAACCAACCGTTAGCCTCATCCACTTGACTATTCTTCCGCCAAATAAGGTAATTATCTAACTTGTAATTTGAGATGAACAACTCCGATTTCCGACTAAACGTAACTGCTTCCACCTTATCATCATTTAATACTAAGTCAAAAGGTACAGGAAAATAAGGAATACCACCTTTGACTATGTAGATACTATTGAATTTCAAAGTTCCGTATTCAACCATATTCACCGTTCTTCTACCAACTACGGACTGGAGTTTGTGAGTTCCATTAGCGAATTCTTCTAAAGTTCCACCATTAACTATTAAAAGACTTCTAAGTGCACCGTAAAATGTAGAGGGAAAAGGTGGAAAGAAAGTATCAGCCCAACTATCACTGCCAGCCGAAAAAGGTCTTCCAGCTTTAAAAAACAATGTATCAAAAGGCTTTATACTCACAACCATTTCAGCTCACCACCTTAGAAATGAACCTTGCCACTTCAAGAAGATTCATGAATCTATCTACACTTTCATGGATCCCTGCGCTATGGAAAAGATACAAAAAGTCATCAGAGAGTTTCTCTGCAACATTATCTCTGCTTTCTGTCACCTCATCGCCACTTTCCAGAGACCTTTTGATTACCCTTTTCAACTCACTCTCCAATATTTCGCTGTCTAGGAAATATATCCCATCTTTATTTTTTAGTTTCTCAATCGCAACATACAACTTGTATGGGAATGTATTCGACAAAGTCCAACCATGCCAACCTCTGAAATATCTGCTTATTTCTAATATCTTGTCGCTAGTATCTACTACCTCATTTCCACTGTTAAATCTCCATTTGCAGACAACCTCTCTTAGCTGTCCAGAATGCTTAATTAGAGAAATTGCAAACGCATCTTTGCCACTGTCTATCTCTTTTGCCTTTTTCTCCATTTCGTTTACCTTATCCAAAACCATCTTCAGTGGCGCTTTGCAATGAGCAATAACAATACCGCAAGATGCAGAAGCTTTTGGCCCCATTGTCAAAAGATATCTTCCATCCTTTTCAACAAATCCTGTGTTATTGCTCCAATCGACCACAATATTACCTTCTTCAAATCTTACATGTCCTGAAAAAGCAGCTCTCAATTTCTTCATTATTGGAATAAGATCTTGCAAATTCGCAAATGCAAGTACATCGTCACCACCGGCATAAACAAGCTTTCCTAAATGTTCCTCTTCCACTATGTGCCTCACTAGTTCAAGACTATAGTTGCGTAACGCATTAGAAATGGAAGCGTGGATTGCTGGAGTAAGCATCTTCTTACTTGAAAACTTCTGAATCCCTTTCTTAAAATCCACAGGTAGTTTCTCCCACACTTGCGAGTTGTAAACATTTCTTATTTCAGGTAATTGCACACCTGAAAGCCACTTACCCATATTATCCCCATCTAACTTTATCACCGCATAGTACGGACTTGGACTACCAACTTTATTAGTTAAGTTCTTCAACTTCTTTTTCAGTTCATTTAATTGTGCATCGGTCACAACAATACCAAACTCATCTTTGAATTCTTTCTTAGTTAACCGCTCTTCAAGGAACAAATCGCCCTCTACATTCTCCACATCGTAGGCAACGTTACCAAGAGTCTTCTGTATGTTTGGCAAGAGTGGTACTTGCGCCTGATCAAATCGATCTCCTAAAACTTTTTTGAGCATTTCCACATACTCGATGAGGTCTTGCTTTCGATTCACCAACGCCCTCTTTTTAAAATCACTACAAGCAATTTCAGCAGTTGACGGAAATGAAAAGTTTCTAAAGGTATTGCCAAAAACTTCGTTTAGATAGACATCGAGTGCTCTTTTTGTAAAACACATTGTGCAGAGCGTTTCAGTTGCAGAGATGTACTTTCCAACTCTAAGGTTACCTTTACCAGCTTTGACTACGCCTTCTTTCTCACCGCACAGATGACACTTCCTACCGTACTCCTCTGTTTGTTCAAAATCTCTCAAATTCTTCCTTGCTCCCATAGACTTCTCAAGTGCAGAATAAGCGAGTTGGTACAGCAAGCCTACATTCACAATATAGTCTCCATGATCATCCAAAAACGTCTTTAACTCATCCCATCGTCTGATCTCATCTTCTTCAAAATAATCGGAAAGTGCACTTGGAAGCAAGTCAAAATTCCCTTTACGCAATGGAATAGCTGCCCAATAGACTTCTGGAAAGCCTTTATTTTGCTTTTCGATGACGTCATCTCTTATTTCACTAAGCAAGTTGAATTTATTCAAAACGGCACACGCCATATTGTGCCATTCATTCCTAACCGCTTCTTCAAGTGATTTAGCTAATTGTTCAATCTTTACTCTATCAGTAAACGGCAGAATAGCAACAAACCTATTTGGAATCGTCGGTTGTTGGACAAGACCTTCGGATGAATTCATTACTTCAATCCCCAAACTCTTAAGATAATGATCCATAAGAGGCTGGCCATGCATATCGGGATAGATGATATTTGTCGGTCCGTACTCTTTCACAATCTTCTCAATTGCTCTGAAAGTCAAATACGACAACACAAAACTACCCATAAAGAAATCTTGAGTCTTGCGAGCTTGGGATATGAAACTCTGCACAGGACCAATGCTCATAACAAAAAGGGAATTATTCTGCAGAAGTTGAGTTTTGCCATCATATGTCATCTGCATAGAGTTGATCGCTGATGACACTTTCAAATGCTCCCATATGGAATGATCAGGAATTCTGGTGTCTGCTGGAAGAATTGGAATGTACTTTCCAAGCTCCGTTCCTTCAAACTTCTCAAAAGAATGCTCAACCAAATTACGCCATAGATAGAAAAACTTCTTGTCATCCTCAACGGGGAGACCAAGGCTTGAAAAGAGTTCCTCAAATGCTGAGAATATTTTATTCACTTCTGAACGATCAAACTCTGGCACATCTAATTTCCCATCAGAGAATGGATGACGTATTTCAGTGAAAGGCTGATAAAATGCATCTGCTGGAAGGCCATATTTCGTTGCTCTTGGTAAAAAACTCCGTTCCATACAAGAAGCAATCTGATCTGAAGAAGAATCTTGAGTGACATCTCCAACACCGAAAAGCTCAGCATACCTTTTTGCCCTTATCTCATGGCCTGGAATATCGAAACATTTATCAATAGGATCATGCAAAAATTGTTTAAGTTTGTCATTGAACTCGCTCATATCGATATCCCCTTTGCTCCGCTTTTTTTGATTAAGTCTAAAAATTCGTTAACCTTTGACATATCTGCCTTTCTAACCTCACACACATTGTGTCCTTCCTCTTTACCAATTTCATCCATATTGACATTCAACTTAAGCACGAGCGGGAAGAAAAGATTTTGTGATTTTATCACCTTGAATATTACTGGAGAAGAGAACCTGTCGGACAGTTTTCCATGTGTACTGCACGGTACCATTTTTACTCTACTCCTTCTATGTATAATGGGCATACCAAAAGCAGCTGATTCCCACAGCATTGATCTATTTTTCCTTCGAAAATCAGCAAATATTCCACCAGTGTGCTCGAGCGCCTCAAACCATGTTTCCATTTGATTAAAAATCAAAAGTTGTGAGCCAGCCAATGTAGAGTATTTAGAAGTTCTTCCAGAATTAAAGATTAACCGTATACTCTCGAGATTTGACTTAAACCATTCGTCCAGATGATCTGCATCTTCTACCGTTGGAACAAAACTAACACCAGCTATCTCATCACCGGCAACATTATTGATTGTTATGTTACCAGCTCCTCTTCTTGACCGTGTACCGAATCCACATAGATAAACGGCAAGCCAGAATGAGGCAACGACTTGTTCATAAGTATTCTGGTCGAAAGATGTTATCAGTACAGAGAAGCTAAATCCATCTTTTATGTACTTCTTTACATATGAGGTTTTTTTTCCTTCCAAAATTGTTGAGTACAGTAGATAGCTTATTCCCGGATATTTTGAATTGAAGGAATTACCAGCTTGATTAGATTTGAGTTCCGGATCCGTTCTTAGGTCATATCTTATGTTATCGTGTAAACTCTTTTTATCAAAAATGACTCGTAGGTTCATCTTGCTCTTCTGTCCACTGTTGCCCACGCCTCCGAAGATTTGAACTTCGTCATTTTTCAGTTTTTCGATATTATCTTCACCTTTTGCTGCCCTCCACCAAAATCGCATCATTCCCTTGAATTCAGAAGGTCGAAGCTCTGGTGTCTTTCCATCAGCACCATACATAAACATAGGAGTTACTGTCTCACAAGTAAGCAGAATTTTTTTCACCCATATCCCCCCTCAAAAACAAGAAGTTGACATTCAAATAATTTTCCTTATCTTCAAAATTATACCACACACATGTTAAATAATGACATATAATTTGACTTATTAGTGACATACGTAATATACAAGGCAATATTCACAATATTTGAAGTATATTAAACATTTTATTGGACACAAGTTCACAAATTGGTGGAGAAAAAGATTTCCATTCCTCATAGGTACGGTAAGAACAGGTATAGCCTACCTCTTGTATTCCACAGTTCTGCGTTTCCATTCCTCATAGGTACGGTAAGAACCGGGACTGTTCCGCACCCGTGTGGTCTTAGAGGAAGAAGGTTTCCATTCCTCATAGGTACGGTAAGAACCGCTCTTAGTTGGAGTAGAAGAAATAGCAAGGATGTGTTTCCATTCCTCATAGGTACGGTAAGAACAGTAGAAGAAGTGGTAAGACTCCTTGGCTGGGATGAAAGTTTCCATTCCTCATAGGTACGGTAAGAACTTTGTACATTCCAGCGGGACACATTGCACTGGGATGGTTTCCATTCCTCATAGGTACGGTAAGAACGGTGGTATGTCATCAGGTAATAAGCGTGATTACAATACGGTTTCCATTCCTCATAGGTACGGTAAGAACTAGAGGGTACAAGGCCGGGGAGAAGATGGCCAAGGTAAGTTTCCATTCCTCATAGGTACGGTAAGAACTATCGAGTACAAATTTGTACTTGGTACAATTTCCAGTGTTTCCATTCCTCATAGGTACGGTAAGAACGCGGCTTTAAAGGAACTGGTAAGGCGACTTTATCCAAGTTTCCATTCCTCATAGGTACGGTAAGAACGGAAGAGTATGGTTTGTACCGAGTATGAGGGGCTGGATGTTTCCATTCCTCATAGGTACGGTAAGAACACGACGAGGTTGTATCTCGTGTTGCGTCGATGGATGAGGGTTTCCATTCCTCATAGGTACGGTAAGAACTTATTAAGAACGTCGATAGCGTAGCCCAAATTCGGGCGTTTCCATTCCTCATAGGTACGGTAAGAACTTTTACGGAAAGACGCTTGACAGGATGCGGGTAGTGTTTCCATTCCTCATAGGTACGGTAAGAACGATTATTTTTCTGAAATCGACGTTTACGAAGCTCTGTTTCCATTCCTCATAGGTACGGTAAGAACTGATTTGCTCATGTTTTCAAAATTGACCACAAGCATGGTTTCCATTCCTCATAGGTACGGTAAGAACTCCCTTGACCGATTTACGCACGATCTTGCGTTAGACGTTTCCATTCCTCATAGGTACGGTAAGAACCACAGCTTCTTTGCTTACAAGTTCAGAAGAAGTTGGTTTCCATTCCTCATAGGTACGGTAAGAACGGAAAAAATGTAATCTTTGACCCTCAGCGCTCGGAGTTGTTTCCATTCCTCATAGGTACGGTAAGAACTTTATTGGGCAAACATCACTCGTTGGTATGAAACGGAGTTTCCATTCCTCATAGGTACGGTAAGAACGGTGGTATGTCATCAGGTAATAAGCGTGATTACAATACGGTTTCCATTCCTCATAGGTACGGTAAGAACGAGCTTTGCAATTTGGCTTGTTGGCGCCGAGAGGGGTTTCCATTCCTCATAGGTACGGTAAGAACCTGCTTTCGTAGAAGGAAGACACTTTATTGTTAGTACGTTTCCATTCCTCATAGGTACGGTAAGAACAGGTTTCTGGATGTGGCGCAATACCATGCCAGAGACCTTGGTTTCCATTCCTCATAGGTACGGTAAGAACTTGAGTTGTATGAAACATACTCGAAAGAAAGTCCAGGTTTCCATTCCTCATAGGTACGGTAAGAACTGGTTTTATAAAGATTAATAAAATTGATAATATTGAGTTTCCATTCCTCATAGGTACGGTAAGAACTAAGTCGTCCCATAAGTGTGAAAAAATATAGTTGAGTTTCCATTCCTCATAGGTACGGTAAGAACAAGACAGGCATGTTCACTGGCCAGGTTTTGGCTTTGTTTCCATTCCTCATAGGTACGGTAAGAACGAATTAACGATGAACATGACAACTTTCAGAATTCCAGTTTCCATTCCTCATAGGTACGGTAAGAACCCACCTATCCATTTTTCTGAGTCACTGAAATTGCGTTTCCATTCCTCATAGGTACGGTAAGAACTGTTCAGTAGAATAAATATAAAACTCATCATCATCTGGTTTCCATTCCTCATAGGTACGGTAAGAACATAAAGCCCGGGGGTAATACTCCCGGGTATTGTTCTGTTTCCATTCCTCATAGGTACGGTAAGAACGGAATTTCACAAGCTTTATAATTTTCGTTTTCACGTTTCCATTCCTCATAGGTACGGTAAGAACTCCATAAATCAAAGCAAACTTCCAATACTCGCCACGGGTTTCCATTCCTCATAGGTACGGTAAGAACATTTCGTTCCAACCCCAAAAATAAGAATCAGAACCGGTTTCCATTCCTCATAGGTACGGTAAGAACGCAAGGGTGCTCAGTTGTATGATATATATACGGAAGTTTCCATTCCTCATAGGTACGGTAAGAACTTGATACTGTGATTAGTGACATGAACGCAGCACAAGAAGTTTCCATTCCTCATAGGTACGGTAAGAACGTCTCTTTCAGTTCATGTGTGATCATCCGGAAGCAAGTTTCCATTCCTCATAGGTACGGTAAGAACTAAGATTGTAAGGAGGTCAGAGTATGAAGGAAGAAAGTTTCCATTCCTCATAGGTACGGTAAGAACACAAATCGAGCGAGAAACCTTGAAAATAAAGGAGGGTTTCCATTCCTCATAGGTACGGTAAGAACCTTGCTATTACTGGCAGTATAGCTGCAACAACGTATTGTTTCCATTCCTCATAGGTACGGTAAGAACGTGGATTTGTAGATGCGGAGTATGGAAGAAAAGCGCTGTAGTTTCCATTCCTCATAGGTACGGTAAGAACCCAAAACAGACCGCTTGTGTTTCATGGATTCATCAGGTGTTTCCATTCCTCATAGGTACGGTAAGAACACGTTGTTGCCGCACTAATTCTGAATATCGCACATGGTTTCCATTCCTCATAGGTACGGTAAGAACATTGGTGTAAGTTGCCCCCGCGCTGCTGGTGTAAGTTGTTTCCATTCCTCATAGGTACGGTAAGAACCAAATTCTGTTGCGTACTCGTTATTTGCTGGATAAAATGGTTTCCATTCCTCATAGGTACGGTAAGAACGTTACGTACGTTTGCCGCTTGTGTACGCAGGAGACTGTTTCCATTCCTCATAGGTACGGTAAGAACGAGACTAATAAGGCAAAATTTTAAAGAAGTGCCTTCACGGTTTCCATTCCTCATAGGTACGGTAAGAACCATTCATAGACTAAACGTGGAGGTGAGCAGTATGGCAGTTTCCATTCCTCATAGGTACGGTAAGAACTTATCAAACGTTGCTGCCTGATTGGGAGGATGTGAGTTTCCATTCCTCATAGGTACGGTAAGAACCGCATTCCAAGACATACTCTCACCCCACTTTTAGTTTGGTTTCCATTCCTCATAGGTACGGTAAGAACTCAATAAACGTACCTGTGTACTGTATCTCAAGTACGGTTTCCATTCCTCATAGGTACGGTAAGAACCTCAAACGCATTCACATTATGGATAACTTTTAGTACAGTTTCCATTCCTCATAGGTACGGTAAGAACTGGTGCAAGCTTATCCACCATTCCTGGGATTCTCGCAGTTTCCATTCCTCATAGGTACGGTAAGAACTCATTTCCCAGACCCAAACAACATTCTTAAAGCGCGTTTCCATTCCTCATAGGTACGGTAAGAACAGTTTCTTCATGGCAAACTCAAACGCTTTCTCTTTACGTTTCCATTCCTCATAGGTACGGTAAGAACTCATGTGCGGTTATTTGATATCCTGCACTTTGCACGTTTCCATTCCTCATAGGTACGGTAAGAACACTCTATCCCAGAATTCTACAGCTTTTTTGATAGCGTTTCCATTCCTCATAGGTACGGTAAGAACGAGTGAGTCCGATAAAAATCCAAGAAAACCGTTCCAGTTTCCATTCCTCATAGGTACGGTAAGAACGTGTTATTGTGAGATTTGTTGATATCGGGTATGTGTGTTTCCATTCCTCATAGGTACGGTAAGAACGAAAGCTTCGCGATGGTATTGTCTTCGTTGACGAAGCGTTTCCATTCCTCATAGGTACGGTAAGAACTCGAATACCAAGGCGATGTTATACCGAGCATGCTGAAGTTTCCATTCCTCATAGGTACGGTAAGAACAATATAACTGCATAGCATGAACAGAATAACCAAAGCGTTTCCATTCCTCATAGGTACGGTAAGAACCAAATATCCCTTGTAGCCAAGCTGGAATTGAACTTCGTTTCCATTCCTCATAGGTACGGTAAGAACTTCGCGTTGAATTTTTCAATTCGCATCGCACTCACCTCAGTTTCCATTCCTCATAGGTACGGTAAGAACCATGTTTGGAGTCGCAACGGTGGGGACGGACGTTATGTTTCCATTCCTCATAGGTACGGTAAGAACGAGGATCGTACACCAAACCACCTGGAACGTATACTGTTTCCATTCCTCATAGGTACGGTAAGAACTATTGAAGACCAAGTTGTTGTGGAACATCCAAAAATTTGTTTCCATTCCTCATAGGTACGGTAAGAACTGATTGTGCTGGTTCCGGAAAAGATCCGAGAGTTTTAGTTTCCATTCCTCATAGGTACGGTAAGAACAAGTTAACGAAACCTCGAGGGTGACGCCCTCGGGGTGTTTCCATTCCTCATAGGTACGGTAAGAACACGAAGAAGCATTTAGAAAAATATTCATAGAAGCACGTTTCCATTCCTCATAGGTACGGTAAGAACAGGATTAGAATTTGAAATCGAAGATTGGTAAAGGAGTTTCCATTCCTCATAGGTACGGTAAGAACGAATTCTGGAAAGAGCTATTCAAACGTGTAGAAAAGTTTCCATTCCTCATAGGTACGGTAAGAACCCGGGCTTTATTTACTTGTTAAATTTCATCCTCAGTTTCCATTCCTCATAGGTACGGTAAGAACTGGGTATTAATCCGTTTTCGTGCTCTCTCGTCACCACAGTTTCCATTCCTCATAGGTACGGTAAGAACTTTTAAGCTCTTCTTTTGCATTAAAAGGTATTTTAGTTTCCATTCCTCATAGGTACGGTAAGAACCTATAATAAATAAATGTGATAAAATGTGTGTAGACGGTTTCCATTCCTCATAGGTACGGTAAGAACTTGATGAAACGATGGTGGAATGAAGGAGGTGGGAAAGTTTCCATTCCTCATAGGTACGGTAAGAACGTAATACTTCGACTTTAGATACGAAATTGAGTGATGGTTTCCATTCCTCATAGGTACGGTAAGAACCCGGGCTTTATTT
>Ga0209204_1002676_pt1 | contig 14199 bp, 12 predicted proteins | sample AD_JPNMR2_MetaG_FD_184425 | JGI IMG/M metagenome (GOLD analysis project Ga0209204, IMG submission 184425) | Active sludge microbial communities of municipal wastewater-treating anaerobic digesters from Japan - AD_JPNMR2_MetaG (SPAdes) (version 2) | ecosystem: Engineered > Bioreactor > Anaerobic... | reverse complement strand
ATATTTTTTTCTCCAATCTTTCAATAATAGATGTTATGATGTTTAATGATGTTCCTACTATTAAGAATTATTTAAACCAATATGAGTTAATATGAAATCAATTGGTGGGTACTTTGAACTTGAACTTTCTGAAGGGAGTGAATATCATCAGGAAGCTATTGCCCTAAACAGTGGAAGGCATTGTTTTGAATATATATTGCGTTTACGGAAATATATTAAGGTATATATTCCTTATTATACTTGTGAAGTTATACTTGAACCAATAAACAAACTTGGGATAAAATATGAATTTTACCATATTGATGAAAGATTAGAACCACAATTCGATTTTTCAAATCTTCAAGAAGGTGAATCTATGCTATATACAAATTACTTTGGTCTTAAAGATGAGTATGTTAATTCCATACCCCAAAAACAAAATATTATTATAGATGATTACCAGTCATTTTTCTAAAAACCATTACCTTGGTTTGGTACTTTTTTTGTGTGAATTTGGTGTTTTGGATATGTGTGTTTTAATATATAACACATTCTTATATAATGATTATTTTAACTAAATAATATGCTAATAAGGAGTAAAAAATGACTAGTATAATTATTACAGGAGCTACTGGCTCAATTGGAGCTTATACGACTTTAATTCTTAAAGAACAAGGTTATGATGTAATTGCTGTGGGTAGAAGAAAAAGTGATAACGATTTCTTTAAAAATTATGGAATTCCCTATTTATCCATTGATATCCGTTATAAAGAACAATTAAGAAATCTTCCCAGTAATCCATTTGCTGTAATACACTTAGCTGGTGCTATGCCTGCTAATATGGAGGGATATTACCCTCAAGAATATATTGATTCAATTATAACGGGTACATTTAATATACTAGAATATTGTAGAACTAATAACGCCAACAGAATATTATTTTCTCATTCGCATAGTGATACTTTTCATCTTATGGGTACCAAAAGACCTATTCCCTCTGATATAAATAGGAGTTTTCCACCTACAGGAGATCATTCCATTTATGCAATATGTAAAAATGCTGCGGTTGATTTGATTGAACATTATTATTACCAATATGGTTTAAAAAGATTTATTTTCCGCTTGCCTACAATTTATTGTTGGAATCCTAACCATTATTATTATGTAAACGGTGTAAAAACAAAAATAGCATATTGGTATTTAATTGAGCAAGCAATGAAAAGTGAGCAGATAGAAATTTGGGGGGATCCTAATAGAACAAAAGAAATATTCTATATTAAAGATTTAGTAGAGATTTTTAGATTAGCATTAATAGCTAATGATGAAGGAGGTATTTTTAATGTAGGTAGCGGAATAGGAGTTACATTAGAAGAACAAATTAATGGTATTATAGAAGTTTTTTCTCCTGAGGGTAAAAAGTCAGATATTGTTTATAGACCTGATAAACCAGATGCACATCAATTTATTCATGACATATCGAAAACTAAAAAAACATTAGGTTTTGAGCCAAAGTATGATTATATATCATTATTGAGGGATATAAAAGCAGAAATGGAACTTAACCGATTTTCTTTATTGTGGGGTAAATAAAAATGATTATACTTCTTAGTATGGTATTCGTTAAGTATTATAAGTATTAATATTAATAATATATTGAATTGATTATTTGAGGGTGTTCATTTTATTTTGTCTTTTTCTATTAAAATAGTCGGGAAACCAGATTTGGGTAAAAGAATTTAGTGAATCTAAAGATTTGAAGTTATCCAGGTTTTTTAATTTTCTATTTAACTTTTTATTAAGGTTTTCCAGAAAATTATTGTTATTAACCAGAAAATCGTTATCCAGATAACAGGTAAGATAATTATAATTTACATTAATAGAGCGGATAAGGCGTTTATGATAGAGAGTTGGGAATAATTTGACATTAATCCTAATTAACCAGAATAAAGAATATTATCTATTTTCTGCCTAGATTGTTTTCCTTATCCAATCTTGGAAGGTTGTTTCTCAACATAATGATTAAACAATAATAGAGAACAAGGAGTAATATAACTTGAACGAATCTATTGAATTAAGGAATTACAAATTTGATAGTGATGAAATTCCTCTTGTGAGTATTAGTTGTATAACTTATAATCATAAGCAGTATATAAGAGATGCCATTGAAGGTTTTCTAATGCAAATAACCAATTTCCCCGTAGAAATATTAATTCATGATGATGCATCAACAGATGGAACAACGGATATTATAAGAGAATATGAACAAAAATATCCAGATATTATAAAGCCCATATATGAAAAGGAAAATCAATGGAACAAAGGGAGAAGAGGGTCTCTTGTATTTAATGTTCCACGAGCAAAAGGGAAATACATAGCTTTTTGTGAAGGTGATGATTACTGGACAGATCCATATAAATTACAAAAACAAGTAGATTTTTTAGAAGAAAATCCGGAATATGGTATGGTTCATACTGACGCAAATTATTATTATACTGAAAATGGGTTATTAATAAATAATTACCATAAATATAAAAATATTAATTGTTTTTCAGGGAATGTTTATGATCTTTTAATTAAAAGCGAATATCCAATTATTACCTGTACTGTTGTAATAAGAACGGAATATTATAAGGAATTGTTGAATAATCCAAACCATTTTTTGATGGCTGATACATTAATATGGTTAGAAATAGCTTATAGGACAAAGATAAAATATTTAGATGAGTCAACAGCAGTTAGGAATATGCTTAAAGAATCAGCTTCTAATTCTAAAGATATTAATAAGATCTTAAATTTTAAAATATCTGGCTATGAATTATATAAATATATAGTCAATAAATATGGTTGCAGTAGTAAAACTGAAGAAATTATGCATCAAAAATGTGTTAAGGGGATTTTTATTTTAGCCCTTAAAGCTGGTAATTTTGATATTATTAAATCTTATCAACCTCTGATACTAAAATATCATATAAAATTTAGTATAAAAGAGCTACTTTCAATAATATATAATATATTTAAAAATTTATTATATGGCAAATATAAATAAAAGATTATTAGTATTATTTATTTTTATATTTTATTTAAGTTGCTACTACTCAACTATATATATTACTTTTAGAAATGATGATATATCATATAAATCTGATCCTATATTTGAATATCAGATATTACAAATTTTTAGGAAATACAATATAAAACCTTTGTATTCTATAATTCCTGCCTTAGGAGATACAATACTAAACAAAGATATGCCTATCGCAGATTCATTAATAAGTTGGTATAATAAGGGTTGGATAGATATTGCATTACATGGTTATAATCATAAATATCAATTTGCTTCTCTTCCGTATCAAGAACAATATAAAAGAATTAGAGATGGTCTGCAGATTTTAGAAAATATATTTGTTGATCCACCAATTATATTTGTACCTCCCTGGAATTCTGCAAATAAAAATACAATAAAAGCCTTAAAAGCGAATTCATTATATGGATTTAGTGGTTATTTAGGAGCTCCTGATATAAAAAATATGATATATATAAATTGCAATTGTAATTTAATTAATGGGCCTTTAGGATTATTTAAAGATAAATTAAATATTGCATTACAGAGTAATAAAGATATATTATTAGTTCCACTCTTTCATACAAATTATGATTTTACTAATTATAATATTAATGAATTAGATAGTTTATTAAATTATATAAATAAATATAGAAATAAAATACAAACTATATCATTTTTTGAATTAATGTTTCATAAAGAATATAAATTATTATTATATAATAATAATAAAGCTGGTTATATAATAAAATTATTTAATAATAATTATATATATAAATATATATTTATTAATTGTTCGTTAGTAAATAATATTATTAATTATTTATATATTATTTATTATAAAGGATATTATTTTATTCTAATTTATATTATTAATATCTTTATTTTACATTATATATATATATTATTTTATTTCATTTTATGAATTATAATTTATTAATTTTATTTACAACTACTCATCCTAATACTGTAGGTAATGCATGTAGGCTAAAAATGATAGAATATTTAATTAAAAATTTTAATGCTATTATTTTAACAAATCAATATTTATTTTTATCTAATATTATTAATTATAAATATATTATTGATATATCTTCTATTTATATAACCCCTAATATAAAAAATTATTTTAAATTAAAATATATTTGTAATTATATAAATAATAAATATAATAATTATAATATATTTTTATTCCAAGAAGACGTATTATTAAATTTATATTTAAAAAACAACATATATTGTTATATACATCAATGGGGTAGAAGAGATTATATAAAAAAAATAAATATAAATAATATATTATATACAATAAATGAAAATAGGATAATTAGGGGATTTAGTAAATCCAAAATTAATTTTGTTGTATCAAAACCTATAATAAAAATATTAAATGAAAAAGGAATAAATAATACCGTTTATATACCACATGGTATTGAGATAAAATATTATAAAAATCCCTTATTATTTGATATTCATCTAGAAATAAAAAAATATAAAGATAATAATTACTTTATAGTTACATATACTGGTTGGGTTTCATATACGAGAGGTTTATTAATTATGCTGGAATCTTTATATATATCGTTAAAGAAAAATAAAAAAATTCTATTAGTTATTGCTGGAGCAGATAAAGAATATTCTTTAATAATTGATCAATTTGCATCAAGATATAATATTCAGAACAATATAATTAATTATGGTATAGTTGATAATATTTTTATTCCTGGTATTTTATATTATTCTGATGTATGTTTGAGTTATTTAGATGATTTACCTGCCTTTAAAATATCTCCACCGCAAAAAATTATAGAATACTTTGCTGCTGGTAAACCAGTTATATGTAATGATATAGAACCTCATAAATGGATTGTAGAAAATAATAAGACTGGCTTTATAACTCGATATGATCCCGTGGAAGTAGCTGAAAAAATACTTACTTTATCTAATAATAAAGAATTACTCCTTTATATGAGTCAAGCTGCAGCGAACGAAGCAAAAAAATATGATATTAATGTAGTATATGGTAAAATGGTAAAATTGATAAAGGAATCTTTATTATATGAAAAATGATCTTTATAACAAACTTATATTTATAAGATATATAATTTATAGATATATAATTAAACATAAATATAATTCGTTTTATTTACATAATAAAATAAATATAAATCCTGTCAATGGTAGAAGTTGTTTCTTTGGATATTATAATTTATCACCTATAAATTATAATGGAGATGTAATTTATCTAATATCAGATAATAATAATATAAATAAGCCCATTAGTATTATATTAAAGACTATTGATGGTAAAGTAAAAAAAATTGCAGAAACCAGAGCATGGAATTGGCAACAAGGCTGTATGTTACAATGGTATCCATATGGTGGTAATTATATATTGTATAATGATATTGATGTCAATAATGAACAATATATTACAAAGATAATTAATAAAGAAGGGACGATAATTAGAACTTATTCAAAACCTGTAAATAATGTAAGCAAAGATGGAACCTATGCTTTGACATTAAATTATGAAAGATTAGCTATGATGAGACCATGTTATGGATATTTTTGTCGTCCAAATCCAAAATTACCTTTAGATTCTGAAGATGGGATATGGAAAATTGATTTTAAAACAAAAGAAACAAAATTAATTATCTCTTTAGAATCACTTAAAAATTTAAGTTATTCTCCGACAATGGAAGGAGCAAAACATAAAGTCAATCATATAGATATAAATCCATTTGGGAATAGGTTTATATTTTTACATAGGTGGAGTGGACCTAAAGGTAGATTTATGCGTTTGATTTCTGCCGATCAAGATGGTAATAATATAATTGTATTAAACGGGGATAAAATGACATCTCATAGCTGTTGGGAAAATGATAAATCTATTATTTCATACTGTTATGTTGAGGGTATAGGTAATGGATATTTCCGTTTTACAGATTTAGCTAAAAGGGTTGAAAAAGTTTCAGATAAATTACCCCAAGATGATGGACATCCTAGTGTATCTCCAAATCAAGAATATTTAATTACAGATACATATCCTGATAAATCCAGGTTTTCTTCATTATATCTTTATTCTTTTAAAAAGGATTATTTAATTAAACTTGGTGAATTTTATCAACCTCTTTACTATAAAGATTTTAATCGAGTAGATTTACATCCAAAATGGTCATTAGATGGAAATTCAGTCTTTTTGGAATCAGCGCATAGTGGTAAAAGGAATCTTTATAATATTGAGTTGCGGAATATTTTAAGGTAATAATGTTTGTATATCCAATAAATTTAGTTCGAATATATTATTTTTTTGTTTTATTAAGTTTTTTATATATATTAATAAAATCTAAATTTAAAAAAGATGGGTTATATTTAATTTTAATATTCTGGCAAGGTCTATTTTCATATTTTAACTATGAAATGCAAGAAATTGGCTTTTCCTTTAACATTGATAACCTATATAAAATAATAATATTTATTTATAGTATCTTTTTATATTTTCCTTTTGTGTTAAAAAAGGAAAATAATAATGATATATTAGTAAATTTATCATTTGGTTTATTTTCAGTTGTTTTTTGGATTTCTTATCTTCTAAATGGTGGTAATTTAATTACAGCTTTAAGCCAATATTTTTATAGATATTCTATATTATTTTTAATATATCATGGTTATAAAGGACTATATAAAGATAATTATAAATATAAATATATAATCAATTTAGTAATAAATATAATATTTATTCAAGTTATTTTAAGTATAATTAAATTATTCATATTTTTGCCATTATCAATTAAAACGGGGATGAATATTGAATTTATTGTAGGTTCACTTTCATCTATGGGTGCTGGAATAGCAGTCGTTTTACCTATCATTGCACTTATATTTTATTGGGCTTTTAAAGGTCAGGACTTTAAAAGTAAGGATTATTTATATGCTTTTTCTTTTTTAATTATATCTCTTGCCAGTTGGAAAAGATCAACAATATTTTGGTTTCCATTTATATTACTTCTTTTACAATTGTATACAAAATATAAAATTAATATTATTACCTTAATTCGTTTGTTCCCTTTAGCTTTTATAATAACTTATTTGGGAGTACGAATTAATCCTGCAATAAATCCAGAACAAAAATGGTGGGGAAGTTTTGATTTTCAATATCTGAAAAATTATATACTTGAATATAATTTTGGTGTTTCAGATATCTCATCTTTATTTAGTAAAACATATCAAAAAACACAAAGAGGAGGTAGCTTTTTGCTTCTATTTAATCCCTCCAAAATGGATCTTGATAGCCCAGACAAATTATTATTTGGCCATGGAATTATAGATGTAGTTACGTTAAAATATGGTAAATTTGTTGGATCAACGGAATTTAGTGGATATGATTTAGAACATGAAGGTTTAATAGGGAAAGCAACAACTTATTGTTATTCTATCGGTTATTTAGGATTTTTTAGCATATTATTGTTTTCTTTATCAATATTAACGATTATTAATAATAAAAGATTAAAGTATATTATATTGTTATATTATTTTTGGGAATTATTTTTTTATGGTGGTCTTTTTATATTATTACCTCAGACAATGATAATATTTATGTTAATATATATATTAATCTATATTAATAATAAACAATTATCAATAATAAAATATGAATAAAATTTTATTCATAGATAATGGGCAATTTGGTTCGTTAAGTGTTTATTATTGGTCTAAATATCTTTGTAAAAAAAATAATATATATTTTTTTGGTAGAAAAGGGAATAAAAATTATTGCAAATTAGATGAAGTTAAAATAATTGAATATGAATCATTACATAAAAATAAAATATTATCTTATATATCATTTCTTATTAAAGCTGCTAATTATATAAAACAAAATAATTTTGAATTAGTGATTATCACTTATCATAGATTTTGCTTTTTATATAAAGTTATAAATCCATTACAAAAAATGGTTCTTAATGTCAGAACTATAGGAGTTAAAAAAACATATATAGGTAGAATAATATATAATATTAATTTATATTTTGATTCTTTATTTTATAATAATATATCTATACTTGATCAATCAATAATGAAAATAATTCCTAAAAATAGAAACATTTGGATTATACCTCTCGGTTCAGACAAAATGATATCTAAACCCAAAAACTATAATGATCCTGCTATACTTTATGTCGGAACCTTTAATAGAGGAAATATAGATGAAATGATTCGAGGCATAAATCTTTATTTTGAAAAAAGTCAAAATCCTTGTGATGTTTATATCATCGGAGATGGTTTGGAATATATTGAGAAAAAATTAAATTATTTAATATCTTCTTTAAGATACAGAAATTATTATCATATTGAAGGTAGGAAAAATTATAATGAATTAGTAGAATATTTCGATAAATGTAATATAGGTATCTCATGGGTTCCAATTACTAATTATTATAATAATCAACCACCTACTAAAACTTACGAATATATTAATTCAGGACTTATTTGTGTTGCAACTGCAACCGAAAAAAATAAAGAAATAATAAATAAATCAAACGGTATTTTATGTTTAGATAATAAAGAATCTTTAGCAGATGCCATAGAGACAGTTATTTCAAATATGAAAAATTATGAATATGAGAAAATAACATCAAATTATAAAAAGACATCTTGGGAATATATTGTTGATAATTATGTTGATCCCATGATCCAATATATAATTGATAATTGAAAGATATATATATTATATAAAATATTATGATAACTAATAACAAATTTTTTCTTTGTATTTTTGGGACAGATAGAATGGATATTATAACTAAACTAAAAGATTGTTTAGATAATAAGGTGGTGATTACTGATACTCAGATGTGTACTTATTTTGTTAACAATATTTATTCTACAGGTTTACCTGATAAACCTATAATTGTAGATCATGTTGAACTTTTATTGCATGGGATTGTCTTTCCTTATAATGTTACTTTTGATGAATTCAGTGATTATCCAGATTTATATTTAAAAAGAATGATTTACAAATACAAGAATGACTTATTCCGATTACCTTATGCTTTTAAAAACGGTTCTTATTGTGGAGTTACTTACGATGCAACTAATGATATATTTTATGCTTTTACTTGTTTTCTTAATTCTATTCCTCTATATTATACACAAATAAGGTCTTCACTTATTGTTAGTAATGATTTTTGTCTTATTGCTCAATTATTAGACTTAAAACTTAAAGTTTCCGATGGATTGATAGAATATTATGTTTTAGGAACAAATCTTTCTGATAATACCGCTTTCGATGAAATAAAAACTATACCTAAGGGTGGATATCTCAGTCTTAAAGATGGTTCAATCTCTATAGATTATTATTATACCATGCCAGATGAAAAACCTGCAAGAAAATTTGATGATTATGTTGATGAGTTTGCTAATATATGGGAAGAAAATGTTAATGCATTACACTCTGATAAATTCGTTTATGGGTTAGGATTAACCGGAGGAGTAGATTCACGATTAATATTTTCTGCTTTTAAAAATAAAAGTAAGCCTATATTGTTCACAGGTCCACATCCTGAACATCCTGATTATTTGATTGCTAAAAAGATGACCTCTTCTTTAGGACTCAATAATCATTATCTTGAGGATTATAGATATGTTGATAGATTAACAGGATACGCTGAATTCTGTTCAATGGCAGATAATCCTTTATTAGCAAATACAATATATATTCATAATCAACTACTTTTTCGTAAAACATTGAGAATAATATATGAATTGAACGGGGGTATTAACCTCTATGGAGGTGAACATTATTATTATGATAGACGTTCCTTATATGATACCATAATACGTTCATTGACAATACCTAATACTAAAATAGTTGATAATTCTGATTTCATTAAGGAAATCATTAATTTATTGGTTAGAAATATAGCAAAATATGATGACTTATTATACATACCTGCTAAATTTAGAGAAATATTCTGGTATAATTTAGAAAAAACTTATTATATATTGTTTAAACAAATAGGTAATCCAGTCAATAGACAATCATTATTAGAACGTTTAAGACACATCCATAAATCTACAAATCTATTATCATGGAATTCTCTTGGAGGGAGGAGATATAATGAAAAATTGATGCCGGAAATGAATATTGAATTAACAAATTTTGCTTGTCGTATTCCTTTAAAATATAGAGATACGAGAAGGATTCTTTTGGCTTATTTAAAAAGATACCACCCAGAAACTGCAAAATTTATACTAAGTGGTTATATATTTTCTGCTGATTCTCCATGGATTATATATAAATTATTATCAAATTATATTAAAGTAATTAATGCACTTGGTTATAAGATTCCTATATTACAATGGTATATTAAGCCATATACCTTTCCTAGTTTAGAAACCTTCCCTGAAGTTAAAAAGTTTCAGAAAAAAATATGCTCTTACGCAAATATAATAAATGATTCTATTTTTAATTCACTATTTCTACAATTTCCAAATGATTCTGTAAGGTTAATGCGTTTATTTAATATAGCAATTCTTCAAATGAGATTAGAGATGGGTGAAGATAATCTGAAAAGTTTTCTTATTGAACAAATGAATATTATAAAAGTATAATTACTTTATATAGCAATAACCACATTATGAAAGTTTTAATTTTAGCAGGTGGTTTTGGTACACGTTTCAGTGAAGAAACAGATATTATGCCAAAACCAATGATTCAAATTGGGAATATGCCCATTCTTGTTCATATTATGAAAATTTATTCATATTATGGATTTAATGATTTTATTATCCTTGGTGGATATAAATGTTATGTGATTAAAGAATTCTTTTTAAATTATTATCTTCATAAATCAGATGTATGTTTTAATTTAAAAGATAATTCTATAAAGATTCTAAATAATAATACGGAACCTTGGCAAGTAACAATCTTAGATACAGGACTTAATACTATGACTGGAGGAAGAATAAAAAGAGCTCAAAAATATTTAGATAATGAAACTTTTATGCTAACTTATGGTGATGGAGTTAGTAATATAAATATTCAAAATCTTATTGATTTTCATAAGAATCATAATAAAGCTATAACTATGACAGCAGTTCAACCTGAAGGGCGATTTGGAGCTATACAATTGGATGATACAACTGATTTAGTTACAAATTTTATTGAAAAACCTCAAGGAGATGGTGCCTGGATTAATGGTGGTTTTTTTGTTTGTGAAACTGAAATATTTAATTATATAAAACAGGGCGATGATACAATTTGGGAAAGAGAACCATTAGAACAATTAGCTAAGGATAATAAACTTGTTGCCTATAAACATTATGGTTTTTGGAAACCTATGGATATGCTTAGGGATAAAATCCAATTAGAAGAATTGTGGAATAGTGGGAAAGCTCCCTGGAAGGTTTGGGATGATTAATTTATTTTCTGATAGTTATAAAGAAAAAAAGGTTTTAGTAACTGGACATACTGGTTTCAAGGGTTCCTGGCTTTGTTTGTGGCTTCAAAAATTAGGGGCTGAAGTTTTTGGTATGGCACTTGAACCAAATACTGAGCCAAATCACTGGAACTTGCTTAACTTAAATATGGAAAGTTATATATGCGACATTAGAAATCTTGTAGAAGTAGAAAAATTGTTTCAAATAATAAAACCTGATATTATATTTCATTTAGCAGCACAACCTATAGTTAGAGTTTCCTATGAAAATCCTGTTGATACTTATACTACAAATGTTATGGGTACCGTTAATATTTTAGAAGCATCAAGAAATATTCCTAATTTAAAGGCTGTGATTATTGTTACAAGCGATAAATGTTATGAGAATAAAGAATGGATATGGGGTTATAGAGAAAATGAAGCAATGGGAGGTTCAGATCCTTATAGTAGTTCTAAAGGATGTGCTGAATTAGTAACTGCTGCATATCGCCATTCTTTTTTTAATAATGGGAATAACAATACTTTAATAGCAAGCGTTCGTGCTGGTAATGTTATTGGTGGTGGAGATTGGGCAAAGGATCGTATTTTAACTGATATTGTTTTGTCTGCTTCACAAAATACACCATTACTTATAAGAAATCCTAATTCAACTCGTCCCTGGCAATTTGTTTTAGAACCATTAAGTGGTTATTTATGTTTGGGAGTAAAATTATTAGAAGGTAATCAAAAATTTGCAGAAGCATGGAATTTTGGTCCAAATCTGGAAAATAATATTACCGTAAAAGAGTTAGTCTTAAAATCATTAATATACTGGGATAATATTAAATATGAAATTGATACAAGAAAGCATCCATATGAAAGTAATTATTTAATGTTAGATAGCACTAAAGCTTATAAAAGATTATCCTGGCATCCAGTATGGGATATAGATACATCAATAAAGAAGACTATAGATTGGTACAAAGCCTATTATGAATTGGGAATTATTAGTTCTGAACAAATTATAGATGATTATGTCTCTGATGCAAAAAAACGAGGATTAGAGTGGAGTAAATGAATTCAATATCAAGAGATAATAATATTCTTATTACAGGAGGAGGCGGATATTTAGGTTCTAAACTTGCGGAGAAATTAGTTAATTATAGCTCTAATATATTTTTATTGGATATAAGTTTTAATAACTTATCACAACAACTTGAATGTATCTACGATAACTGTAAGTTATATGAATGCGATATTACTAATTATGAGCATCTATTAAAAATATGTAATGAAATTCAACCTCATATAATTTATCATTTTGCAGCCTTACTAGAAAGAAGTAGAGATTTTACTTTTTATAAGAGTTTATATAAAGTTAATGTAGAAGGCACTTTCAATCTTTTAGAAGCTTTATCGGGGATTGATTATTTAAAATTTATGTTTTCTAGCAGTAGTGAAGTTTACGGAACATCAAATGAAGTTCCTTTTTCGGAAGACCAAATTCCATATCCAGCTTCTCCTTATTCTTTAACCAAACTTATGGCTGAAGAATTAATAAAAACTTATTCTAATATTAAAAAAAAGCCTTATACCGTTATGCGTCTATTTAACTTTTATGGTGAGGATATGCCAGAAAATTTCTTTTATAGCCAACTTATAAATGCTCTTAAGAATAATAAAGAATTTAAGATGACTGGTGGAGAACAAATCAGAGATTTTTTACCTATTGAAAAAGTTATTGAATATATAATAAAACTTTCTGAAACTGATAAAAGTAATCAAATTTTAGTCAATATTTGCAGTGGTAAAGGATTTAAATTAAAAGATTTTGCAGAAGAAATAGCCAGGGAAATGGGGAAAGAACATCTATTAAAAATAGGTTCTTTGAAGTATAGAGATAATGAAGTATGGAATATGGTAGGGGATCATTCTCTACTTTTTAATACAATATTATAATATATTTTTTAAATATAAATATAAGTTGTAAGGGCTGAATTATATGTATGATTCAAATTTGATAAAATTAGAATTCAATGCTTTAGCTATAAGAGATTATTATCCTTCAAATGAACAACCAACTAATTCTCTTTGGGTTTATGAACAAGTATTTAGATTAAAAGATTATGGATTAAATTCATTAGTACTTTCACCAACTCCATTTATACCTAAATTTTTTAAGAACACACGAAAATTTTATAAATATCCAACATATAATAAAAATATAGAAAAATATAAAGGAACTTATGTTATAAGATATCCTTATCTAAAGCTACCATCTAATTATTTTTTAAAATATAATACTTTAATATTAAACAACATAATAAAAAAATATCTCAATAAAATAAATCCCTTGATAGTTCATGCACATTTTGGTAGAAATGGTGTAGCTGCAATTAAAGAATGTAAAAAAAGGAATATTCCATTAGTAACTTTTTTCTATGGTGATGATGTTGGAGTTGCAGATTATGCTAATAAATTAAGTCAATATTATTCTTATTTAAAAATGTGGGGAAATTTATTTATTGCATTAAGTATTGATATGAGAAATGATTTGATAAATATGGGGTTTCCTCCAGAAAAAACTATTGTTCATCATTTAGGGATAGACTTAAATAATTTTAAACCCCCATCCCAAAAGAAAGAGAATGAAAAAATTATTTTTCTATGTGTTGGAAGGTTCCATAAATATAAAGGCGGACAGGATTGTATACGAGCATTTGCAAAATTATCCGT
>Ga0209204_1002671_pt1 | contig 14220 bp, 24 predicted proteins | sample AD_JPNMR2_MetaG_FD_184425 | JGI IMG/M metagenome (GOLD analysis project Ga0209204, IMG submission 184425) | Active sludge microbial communities of municipal wastewater-treating anaerobic digesters from Japan - AD_JPNMR2_MetaG (SPAdes) (version 2) | ecosystem: Engineered > Bioreactor > Anaerobic... | reverse complement strand
CAACTTGTCACACCACGGGTGGAGCAACAATTATGGGCTCTTTTCCTTATCCAAGAAATGGAATTATCAAACTGGACTATGAGTATATATTAATTTTTAAAAAATATGGAACAGCTCCTCCTGTAAGTCATGAAATTAAAGAACAATCAAAATTATCTTTAGAAGAGTGGAATCAATATTTTACCGGGCATTGGAATTTTCCCGGGATTAGACAGAATAAACATTTAGCTATGTTTCCTGAAGAATTACCTAAACGCCTTATTAAAATGTTTAGTTTTGTTGGCGATACAGTTTTAGACCCATTTTTAGGAAGTGGAACTACAACTTTGATGGCAAGAAATTTGAACCGAAATTCTATAGGATATGAAATCAATGAAGATTATCTTTCTGTAATCCAAGAAAAGCTCGGATTAAATGAACAAACTATTTTTCAAGATGAGTGTTATTATGAAATAGTTAAACAAAATGAAGTTGATTTTAATTTAGAAGAAGAAATTAGTAAATTACCTTATATTTTCAAGGATCAAATAAAGATTGAAAGGAAAATTGATCCAAGAGAAAAGAATTTTGGTTCTAAAATATAAATTATATAGAATTATGCAAATATATTTAAATATAATTAAAAAACTTTTCTTTTTATTTAATAGTTTAATTATACATATAAGATTAATTGTCTCCCAAAATGCGCTTTTAAGATATAAAATAAATTGGTTTGATATAAGTATATATTCTGGATGTAAAAACCTGAATTTTGGCTTATTTTTTTCTCTGGTGGCAAAATTGAAAAGTAATAGAATAGATTTTAATTTAAAATTAAAAAAATACTATATTAATATGGAGATTTAACATGAAATTAACTAGAAGCAATATCAATTATTTATTTGATATGTACTTGAAAGATCGTGGTGCCTTTGAGAGTATTAGAGCAAATATGAGTAAAAATCAAAAGAAGAAATTGGATGGTATAATTCTTTTTTATGAAAATAAATACAGAGATTTTGTTAAATTATATCATCAACCATCCAATGTTAAATTATTTTTTCAATATATTAGAAAAGAAGGTGTTGAATAATATATGCTAAATAAATAGGACATTATCAATTATTATAAAAATTTAAGTATTGACGAATAGTGGTCTTTTAATGAATATAAAATAAAAGATACTAAAAAATTAACACATTGTTATCATAGTTATCCGGCTAGATTTATACCACAAATTCCAGAGAAGTTAATGGATGAATATTTAAAAATTGAAAACAGAAAATATATTCCTATTATAAATGATCCATTTATGGGATGTGGAACAACAATTGTAAGCGCATTATGTAAGGGTTTTAAAGCTTGTGGAACAGACATTAATAAGATTGCTTATCTTATAACAAAAGTAAAAGCAACTCCTATTAGGCCTGATATATTAGACAAATAGATTAATAAATTATTGTGGAGCTTATCTTTTTTATAGAACAACAATCAATATAATATATTTGTAACAAATCTAAAAAGTTATATACCTTAGAAACATATTGATAGGATAAAATATTGGTTTGTAGAATAGAATATAGAGGATTTAGGTATAATATTAAATTTAATATATAAACAAGAAAATGAAGATATTAGAGATTTTTTTCTAGTTGCTTTTAGTAATATATTAAAGAATTGTTCTATGTGGTCTAAAAATAGTATAAAAGCTAGTCGGGATTTGAATAAGAAAATTGTTAAACCCTTTCCATTGTTCAAGAGACATTTATTAAAAATGTAGAAAGGAAACGAATAGTATTATAATATATTGCCCTGGCATATAGAAGGACATATAGATAAATATTTAAATATTATAATAGGAGATGCAAGAAATCAGCCTGTTGATAATGAAACAGTTGATTTAATTATAACTTCTAGTCCTTATGCTTTAAGTTATGAATATGCTGAATTATATGAGCTATCTAATATATGGCTAGATTTAGCTGATGATTTATTGTAGTATAAGAAGCAATTTATAGGCACAAAATATAAAGTTTATGATGATAAAATAATAGATAGTGCAATAGCACAAGAAATAATAAATCAGATTAAAGAGATTGATAGTAAACAAGCAAATAAATTAAATACTTTTTATATTGATATATAGCAAGTAATACAATAGTGCTATAGAATATTGAAAAATCAATGCAGATGTTGTTTTGTTATAGGTAATTCAAAATTTAGGAATATTGATATATTAAATGCATAGATATATACTGAGTTATTGATTAAAAATGGTTTTAGTATTGAAAGAGTAATTAAAAGAGAATATGTTAATAAATATTTACCTCAGAATAGAGATAAAATTAGTGGTAAATTTATTAGTGATAAAAATGATGGGCATCAAGTATATCCTTGTGAATATATTATAATAAGTAAAAAATAGTGATGAATATAAAAATATTTAAATTTATAAACATTTCAGGAAGCTAAGAATGATTACTATTCAAGGCAAATATAATACTGCAAAAGTTTTTACTAATCAACTAGAGGATAGTGCATATAAACAAATAGAAGAATTAGTAAATAATGAAATATCTAAAGATTCTAATATTGCTATTATGCCGGATTGTCATACTGGGTGTGGATGCGTTATAGGCTTAACTATGACATTTACTGATAAAGTTGTTCCCAATTTGACAGGAGTAGATTTGGGATGTGGAGTTATGGCTGTTCAATTAGAAAATGTTAATAATATAGACTTTGAAAAGTTGGATAAAGTTATAAGAGAGAATGTTCCTTCTGGAACTTCCATTAGAAAAACACCACATAAATATTTTACAGAAAATATGTTAAAAAAATTAAGATGTTTTGATATTATTGATGTAAGAAGAGCGAGCTTAAGTTTGGGAACAATTGGAAGTGGTAACCATTTCGCATAGGTAGACAAAGATGGAGATGGGAATTATTATTTGGTTGTTCATACAGGTTCTCGTCATCTTGGAAAGGAAGTAGCGGATTATTATCAAAAAAAGGCTATTGAGAATACTACTAAAATTGAAAAAGAGAAATATAGCAAGAAAGTTCAAGAACTTGTGCAAAATAAAGAATATAATAAAATATAGAATATTGATAATATTAAAATAATTAAAGATTTAGCTTATTGTTCTGGTTAGTTATTAGATGATTATTTACATGACTTACAGATTTGTCAAGACTATGCTCATTTAAATCGTTTGGCTATTATAGAAGTTATATTATCTTGTGTGAACTGGAAGATTAATAACCTTATTGAATCTGTTCATAATTATATTGATATTGAGCACAAAATAATAAGAAAAGGTGCTATTAGTGCATATAATGGAGAAACTGTTGTAATTCCTATGAATATGGCTTGGGGAGTTATAATAGGGCGTGGCAAAGGAAATCCTTAGTATTTATTTAGTGCTAGTCATGGTAGTGGGAGAAAGATGTCTCGTAAACAAGCTAAAGAAAATATAAGTCTAAACAAATTTAAGGAAAGTATGGCTGGAATATATTCTACAACTGTAAATAAAAATACGCTTGATGAATCGCCATTTGCTTATAAAGACCCGGAACAAATTATAGAGTATTTAAAAGACACTGTAGACATAGAAAAAATACTTAAGCCTGTTTATAATTTTAAGGGATAAGAGAAAAATATAAAAAATATTAAATTTGAAGGAAATATATCCACTCTCTTTTGGTAAAATTTTTTAATAAATCTGGAATTTTTGTTATTATAGAAACTTAATTAATTAAGAAATTGGAGGTGCCTTATTAAAAAAATAATTAAACAAATAACAAAAGATTTTAACGATATTAAATTTATATTTATTAAACACGGAGATAAATATTGTCGTGAAAATGGCTTAGAATACTATATCAATAGCTGTTTTTATATTTCATTTAATAAATAAGGAAATACAAATTGGAATTTATTCAGATTAGGAATTAAAAGTTATAGGAATATTGCATTAGATTGGGCATTATAAATCTGATAATGATTGTTGTATATATTTACAATAGTTGCAGGCTTGGAAAAAAGCATATTCTTTGGCAAAATAGTATGGATTATAGCTATCACATAAAATATTTAAATATACTTTAGATTGTTTGGATACTTATAATAAACCATAGTATTTATAAATTAATTGAAAATGTGTTGATAAAATTTATTAAAAAAATGGATAATTTTACAGTTAAAATTTCTGTTGAAGATTTCAAAAATGCAATGTCTGGAATATATACTACTACTATTTCAAATGTATAATTTCAAAGCTTCTTAAAGGGGGAAATTATGAATATATTGAAATATTCCAAAGAATATCCAGTAAATTCTGAATGTAAAGATTTTTATATTGAATATAATCAATAGACTAAAGACTTAACTATATATGCAATCAAGGTAAATATTTATGAAACATAGTATGATTATACTAAATTTTTAGAATTTTAGAAAAAAGTTATTATACATCCAGATAATGAAAAGTATCTAATGTTATATAATTTATATGTAGCTAGACAAGAGCTTATGAAAATGTGTCAAGATATATTGCCTGAAATATCAGAAACAAAGATGATTTAAAAAATAAATTCGGCATTTTGAAGTTTTTGAGTTATAATATATAATGAATAAAATAAAGGAGTTCAAAAAATGGAAATAACATTGCAAGAGTTATTTGATTCAACAGATATTGCAAGAAAGGTTTCTATTATTATAGAGAGTAATGTTTTATTAATTCTTTATGATGGAACTCCTTGTTTTATGGAGTGGGGTGGCGGATATTCTTCTACTGGATGTGCTACAATTATTTGTGATTCTAAAGGAGAAAAGAAATCTCCTATTTGGTATGAGGAAATTTGTCTTGCGGGTCATATTTCCGCATTGTTTAAATTAGAACCCGGGGATTTCATTATATATAATAGTCGTTGGCATGATTATGAAAACGGAAGATTTGTCAATGAAATAATAGTAAAAAAAGTGTTAGGATATGATATACAAAATAAAAAAATGTTAGCAGAAGATTATGAGGGTGTACGTTTTGATACAAGTGAAGAAACTATCTTTGAGTGGAAAAATACTCCTCCTGAATTTTTAAAGACAGCAATTAAATCTGCAATTTCTCGTTCTTATTTATATCATTGCAGAAAACTTTTTTACGCCAATTTAGAAAATTGGGTGTCTCCTAAGCCCTGGGAATATGAAAATAACAGTGAAAATAATAATGAAGATATAAATATTATCCATAAATTAGTAATGGATTTATATGGGATTTCTAAAAGTGGATTACCTGTAATGAAAGAAGGTAAGATAAATAGAAATGATTATCAGATTATATTAAATTCTAAATGGCACCCCAAAACTGCTATTTATAAGTTCAAAAATAATGCGGCTTCAGCCCTTGTTCCTGTGGCTGTAGGAGATATTGTTATTAAAATTTTTCATATTGACAGAAATCAAAACACATTCCTTGTATCTATTAGGCAAATTATCAAAATTGACATGCAAGATAAAGTTTGTTTTGCAGAAACCTTTAAAACCTTTAAGTATAATTCTTGGGATAGTTTGCCTCCTAATTCCATAAGAGATATGATAAAAGAAGGATGCAGAAGAGCCTCTTATCTTTGTGGATGGGAAGATACTTTTTCTCAATTAAAAAATAAAGAAGATATAAAAAAATAATTCATTAAATTATACTATAAAATAATTATAATATGGGGGTGAATTTGGTATCGACAGGAAGTGGATTAATGGGGCAACATACAGAAGTGGGACACTTCTTAAAAAAGTTCCAATTTATAAAAATAAATAACAATATGCAACTTGCTGCGTGAGCAGACTACTCTAAATGAGTTTATTGGTTTGTAATTTAGAGCGGATGGAACATAATCAATCTACTTAACGAAATTGCCTTGATAGTTAAAGTAGTATATAAGGTAAATTCTTAATAGCTTTTGTTTGTTGTAGCTGTTAAAGAATTTGATATAGAAACAATAAACTAAGTATGTAAGTACTTGTCCCATTTTGATGCTTTTCTGGACTCGGGTTCAAATCCCGACACCTCCACCATTTTAACTAATCAACGACAGAAGTCGCCCACTTCTATAAGTGGGTGATGAATGTCGCTAAAAAGTAGTGAAAACCAAACTACTAAAATTAGCCATGTAGATGGTAAAACTGGGGATGGAACAGCCCTTTGAGCGTGGGTAAACTTGCTCCGATTGGAGTATTGACCACGAAGCCACCACCTCTATAGGTGGAGGTAGTTCACATAAAATAATATAACTATGAAGGAGTTAATTTATGAACAATAACATATTAATTATTAACAAGGCTTATGAGGCTTTGATAAGAAACTGGGATGGTATTGTATTAAAATATTTCTATGCATTAGAGGATGATTTTATTGATGTTATTTTTATATCTAAAATAAACAATAATTTTTGTTTAGAAGGAAATGTAAGTATAACATCACCATTAGATAATGAAAATTCTATGATTATATCTAGTAAAGTTAGTATATTAAAAAATAACGAAGAATTTGTATCATTTAGTTTAATGAAAACAAGCTATTTAGATATAGATAAAATACTAAATGATATTAATATTTCTATTAATACTTTATTTAATATAGTTAAATCATATTTGGAGGAGATCAATGGATTATAATTTAATTAAACAGTCATTGATGGATTATGTCAATAGTAATAATTTATCTAAAAAGATTCTAACTGATAAACAAGTAAATAATAATATGAATTTGTTTTTTAGTTTTGAATATAATATAGAATCTGAAGAAAACAAATACTTGATATATATTATTGTATCAAAATATGAAAATGAAAACTCATATTATGCTACTTATGAATCTAAAAGTATAAATGATGAATATGCTAAAAAATTTGAAAGGTTTAATAATTTTAGATTTGAAGTGGAAGAAATATGTAAAGAAGAAGAAGTAATCGATAATTTAAAGATATTTTTGAAGTTGATTGATAATTTAAAGCTATGATTTTTTATATAAATTTATTTACTAAATTGAATTTGAGGTCTTTGTGTTATATGATTCTTCATATGATTTCAAATATTTTTTTAATTTATATCCCAAAATCTAAAAATAAATTCGGCATTTTGGGATTTTCGAGTTATAATATATGTATATCAAAATCAAAAGGAGTTTCAATATGTTAAAAATGACATAGATATCAAAGAGTTGAAATTGTAAAAAATCAATTAATTTAATAGAGTTGTTTGATTTAAACTTAGGCAACTCTTTTTTAAAAACATATTTTATAGTGTGTATGCCCCAGTGAGCGAATGGTAGAGCTACCGGTCTCTAAAACCGGGTTTTGCGGGTTCGAGCCCCGCCTGGGGTGCCATTTTTTATATTCCTCTGAAATATAAGGAGTTATAATGAATAATAATACAAGATTAGCACCGAGTCCAACAGGTTTTAGTTTGCATATAGGTAATCTTAGGGTTGCACTTTTTAGTTATCTATATGCTAAAAAAAATAATGGGAAATTTATATTAAGGATAGAGGATACAGATAGAAGTAGATATAATAAAGAAGCAGTAAATAATATTATCAATGCATTAAATTATTTTAATCTTGTATATGATGAATTATACTACCAATCTAACAGATTAGATATTTATCAAGAATATGCAGATTTATTAGTTTTCAAAGGATTGGCTTATGTAGATAATAATTGTATTAGATTAAATTTGAAAGATGTAGATAGTATAATGGGTTATGATAATCTAAGAAATAAAGAATTTGTTTTAAATAAAAATAATTTAACTGATATTGTATTATTAAAATCTGATGGTTATCCTACATATCATTTAGCATCTGTAATAGATGATCATTTAATGAATATTGGTGTTGTATTTAGAGGTGAGGAATGGTTATCTACTTTGCCATATCATTCTTATCTTTATAATTGTTTTGGATGGGATAAACCTTTATTTTATCATTTACCATTAATTATGAGTATGGATGGCAAAAAGTTATCTAAAAGAGATAATTCTTTATCTATTAATTATTTTATTGACCGTGATTATTCTAAATTAGCTATTTTAAATTATATATTTAGATTAGGCAATTCATTACCATTAGATAATGAGATATATTCTATAGATAAAATGATAGAACTATTTGATGTTGATAAATTAAGTTGTTCACCTGTTAAATTTGATATTAATTATTTAAGAAACTTGAATATAAAATGTTATAGAAGTGAAGATGGTAAAAATGAAATTTATGATACATTAGCTAAGAAATATAGTAATTATAATATAGATGAATTATATATATTGTATTGTAATGGAATGAATGTATTAGACGAGTTGTATTATCCTATAATAGAAAAATATCATACAATAAATAATATGAATGATAGAATGTTGTTGTTATATTCTTATTTAATTAATATATTAAAGCAATGTAATAAAGTTTTCTTAACTGATGATGATGTAAAAGAAATAATAGATAAATTATATAAATATTCATTTACTACCAAAGAAATACATGTATACATAAGATTAGCAATCCAAAATAAAGAAAAAGGATTGCCTGCTGATGTTTTATTAAAATTGTTTAAGATTAGCGATTTAATCGAAATAATAGATTATGCTTGCGATGATTCTGTTTTACAAACATAATGTTTAATAGACATAATGAATCTTATATAATAGCTAATTTATTAAATAATAAAGAAATATGGAGATAATTATGTCAAATAACAGTAATTTGTCAAATGAACCTATTTTAAATCAGGTAAATAATTTGTTAAATGGTATTCAATTTACCTATCTAAAAACCAGGATTCCAGAATTAACCAAATTATAAACTCTGATCCTATCGTTAGTTGGAGATAAAAACTTAAATTTCTGGAATAGAATCCAATTTTATTATAATATTTTTGGATTTGATTCCAATTTTATTATAATTTCTTGGGATTTGATTCCAATTTTATTATATTATCTTTAGATTCTAATCTCTATAATTAAATTAAATAATATAGGATTTCATTTCTGTTTATATTCTAATCAATTAGATCAAATGATTTCTGAAAAATTGGGAAATAAATATACAGAATTAATAAAGAAAAAAATATAATATTAAAAATAATCTTACATAATACATTTAAGGAGATAGATAATGATTAATCTTGTTTGTTATATGAGTAAAGAAATTTGGGATAATTTAATGGAAGCAATGCGAGTGTATGATGCGCATCCCGCATGTTTTGATGGTCGTCCTCCATAGAAATGGAAAACAAGTAATGATAAAAAATACAAATACGTAATAGTATAGTTGCCTGATTATGATTTAAACAATACCCATATGTATGGGCAATTTGCAAAATGTAATGATTGTGGACATTATTATTCTGGATGGGATGATTTTAGGAAAGAATATGATGCTATGCCAGAACAATGTTTGATTTGTAATGGAAATATTGTTAAATTATAACAAAAGAAAATATATAAATTTTTTGAAATATATTTAGGAGTAATTATGAGTAATGATGAAAATTCTTGGAGAAAATGTGCGATCTGCGGAAAGTATATATCTGTAAAAGATATAAGAGATGGTAGAAAAACTGTATCTATAGAGATGCACAAATATTTGAAATTTGATGATTATGGTTATATAATTCCTGAATACTATCATGTGCCAGCACATAGGAAATGTTATACTAAACAAAAGAAGAAAGAAAAAGAATCTTTGTAATTTAATATATTGTATTTATTGAATGCATAATATTGAGCAGTAGCCAAGTGATAAGGCAGTGGATTTTGGCTCCACTATCAGAGGTTTGATTCCTCTCTGCCCAGCCAATTATTTTAATGGGATGTTGTCTAATGGTAGGACGGCGGATTCTGGTTCCGTATGTGAGGGTTCAAATCCTTCCATCCCGGCCATTTTAGAGATGTAGTTTAATGGCAAAACAGCGGACTCCAAATCCGCATATGAGGGTTCGATTCCTTCCATCTCTGCTATTATTATTATAATTTTATATATAGGAGTATATATTTATGGAGCCATTATACAAAACAGAATATGGATAGATATATTGTGGAGATTGCATACAAATACTCAGGTAGTTTAATGATGAAAGCATTAATTGTTGTATAACTAGTCCTCCATATTGGAATTTGAGAAATTATAATACAGGTCAATGGGTAGGTGGTAATAATAATTGTAAACATAAAAATAAAAACAATATATGTTAGCTTTGTGGTGCTCAATATGAAGACAGACAATTGGGTATAGAAAAAGATTATAATGATTATATAAAAAATTTAAATGAGGTATTTAATCAGATTCAAAGGGTGTTAAGAAAAGATGGTAGTTTGTGGGTTGTAATTAATGATACTTATTTAAGAAAAAATAAATCATTAGCACTGATACCACAAAGATTAATGATAGAATTATTTAATAGTGGTTGGATAATTCGTAATAATATTATTTGGCAAAAGACAAGTATATTGCCTCAATCTGTAAAAGATAGATTTACAATTAATTATGAATATGTAATTTTTTGTGTTAAAAATAAAAAATATTATTTTAAAACTCAATATTAGCCAAGTTCTCAAACTTTATAGAGTGTTAAAAAAAGAATTGCAAGAGGAGTTAAAGTTAAGCCTGAAAAATATGATAAATTGGGTATGTTTACTAAATAGAATAGATTAAAATATTTAACTAAAGTTGCAAATGGAGAACTAAATATTGACAGACTAAAACGTTCTGTTTGGTTAATTCCTCCGGCCCATAGCAGTGAATAGCACTATGCAGTATTCCCCACTAAATTAATTGAGACCCCTTTAGATGCTTGTTGCCCACCAGATGGAATTGTTATTGATCCCTTTTTTGGAACTGGGACTACAGCTATTACTGCAATTAAACAAGGTAAAAGATATATTGGTGTAGAATTAAATAGGAAATATTGTGATATAGCATATAATAATATTATGGAATTTGAAAGAAATTTACAATTAGAATTAAATATGGGATAATATATGAGAAAATATGTAAAATCACCATTGAATTATATTGGTAATAAATATAAATATTTAGATGTTATTAATAATATAGTTAATGATAATAATTATAATAAAATCATAGATGTATTTATGGGGAGTGGCAATATAATTTTTAATATTAGTGGTAATACTAATTAGTATATAGGTAATGATAAAGTTAAATTAACTCCTGATTTCTATAGTTTTATTAAAAATAATGATAAAATTATATATAAAATTGATGATGTATCTAAAATTATGATATAGTGGAACAATTTTACAAATAAAGACGATTACTATAGATTTAGAGATTACTGGAATGATAAATATTTAAATAGTAAATATGATTTAGATTTTATATATGAAACAGTGATGTTATTGAAAATGGCTTCTAATTCAATGGTTCGTTTTAATTCGACATATGGTTATTTTAATCAAGGTTTTAGAGGAATAGCAAAACAAAAAGCATAGAAAGATATGGGATTTTTTAGTTATACTATGATTGAAGCTATGGTTAATCAATTGAATCAATTAAAGGATAGAATTGTTAAACGAAATATTAAGTTTAGAAATAAAGATTTTAAGGAATTAGATTTATTGTCAGAAAATAATCTATTAATTCTTGATCCACCATATATATTACGTAAAGATTTATATTAGTTTGATAATTATAGTTATCAAGATGATAATTATTTGTTATAGATACTATAGCATACAAAATCTGATTATATATATTTTAATTATTTGAGTAGTTTAGATTCTGTTAATTACGAATTATAGAAATTTATTAATGAACATAATTTAAGATATATATTATTAAAGCAAAAAAGCGGTACAGGACAGGGTAGAAGTCATGTGCAGAAAGATATACAAGAAATCTTAATTACAAATATTAAAAATAATTATAGTGGAGAAATATTTGATGACATTTAATAAACTTATTATTGGAAATTCAATGAATATGCAAGAAATAGAGAATGAAAGTATTCATTTAGTCATTACTTCTCCGCCTTATTTTAATGCACCTTTTGATTATGAAGGTATGTATAAGAATTATGATTAGTATTTGAATGTTTTAGAAAGCGTAGCAAAAGAAATATATAGAGTTTTGAAAAATGGAAGAATTGTAGCACTAAATATAGATGATATGCTTGTAGATGGATAGAAATTTCCTATAGTATCAGATATTACAAAGATATTTATTAATGCTGGTTTTAGGTATCGTGATAGAATAATTTGGAAGAAACCGGATGGGTATATTCGTATTAGTAGAAGAAGTGGTGTTATTTTACAGCATCCATATCCTATGTATTTTTATCCTGATAATCTATTGGAAAGTATATTGATTTTTCAAAAAGGTAAATTTGATTATAAATCAATACCAGAAGATATTCGTGAAGCTTCTAAAGTAGATATAAAATAGTTTCAAGATAATAAGTGGTATATAAATTTATGGGAAATGACAAATGTTTTACCTAATTCTAAATTATAGAAGGGGATTGCAGCGTTTCCTTAGGAATTGCCATATAGAATTATTAAATTATTTTCCTATGTTGGAGAGACTGTTTTAGACCCATTTTTAGGAAGTGGTACTACTATGAAAGTAGCTAAAGATTTAAAAAGAAATTGTATTGGTATTGAAATTAATCAAAATCTTATATCCACAATACAATAGAAAGTTTGTGATAATAACATGTAGATTATATATAATAAAGATGGAGAAGTATAAAAAATAATATAAAATTATTGAAGCACTCATATATAATTATTCGATCTATGGCTAATTTAGTAAATAAATTAGAGGAAACTCGGGACACCATTGCTTAAACAAGGAGAATTTATTTTAGATGAATTCATTAAAACTTGTGAGGGTGCAAATCAAATAAACTTAGCAGGTGAGCAATGCAATGATAGTTTGGTCGATGCTTAGATGAATCATAGATTTAAAACAGAATCCCGGTTATGAAATAATTATACTATGAGATAAACTAAATATTTAATAAAAAATAGACAATAACATAAAAGGAGCCTATCATGAGCAAATCAGTCAATAAATATATTTTAAAATAGGTTGATATAAATGAATAGAGAAAAGATATGAGAGCTTATATAGGATTAGATGAGGATTTTGATTTTGTGCCAGTATTGGATATAGATGAAATTAATAAAAAAATTATTTTAAATAGTAAATTAGAGTTTATGATATAGTTTATGGGACAAATGGATATTAAAAATAAAAATATAATAGTGGCATACTTTTAGTATAGACGTATAAACACTAAACATTTGAAGAAAATTGTAGATAATATGTATGCTTATAAATAGTTTAAAAATATTAGTAAATTTGTTGATTACTGTGTCAAATCTTTAATCCATCATAAGAATTCATTTTGGAATGATAATATTAGTGTAATAGATAAATATAGAAAAGACTAAAATTGCAATTTTAATAAATTTTTTATATATTAAATTAATAATAAGATTTGTATTTTACTTTCTTCTTTGAATTATAGCACAAATCTATCTACATTCTTGATAGATTTTTTAAAGGTTTTTTATAAATTTGAAAAATAAATTCGGTATTTCGAGGTTTTTGAGTTATAATATATAATAGATAATTTTTAAAAAAAGGAGTTTACCATGGCTATTAAACTTGAAAATGGAAATTACTTGATCCGAGACTATGAAAAGTATGGATCAGGCATTGTTTTTTTATCTCCTATCCAAGAATTAAAATATAAAACATATCTTCCATCTCAATTTAATCTTCCCGGGACCGGGAGTCATACACTCTTTGGTATTCGGGGAGATTTTTTCGTTTCTAAAAATGGAAACTTTTGTTTTAAAGTGAACGAGAGTGGAAAACATCTTTTCTTAGAAGAGAAATGGGGTGGTTCATGGGGAGATTTGAACATTTATTCAGAATTGCTCCCCAATAAATTATACGAAAAAAACACTAAATCTAATGGGGGAAGATTGGGTTATTATTATGTGGTAATTCCTGTTAATACCGTTTATTATCCTCCGGTTGAAGAATATACAGAATAATGTATAAAGGAGTTTAAAAATGAAATACAAAGAGCTAAGACAAATAGAGTTTTTTAGATCGGTTTTGGATACGCTCGGTCAAGATATTTTCAGTGTTAAATTTAAAGAGTACCTGGAAAGCCCAGAAACTAAACCCAAATCTGAAAAAGGGTTCA
>Ga0209204_1002666_pt1 | contig 14249 bp, 24 predicted proteins | sample AD_JPNMR2_MetaG_FD_184425 | JGI IMG/M metagenome (GOLD analysis project Ga0209204, IMG submission 184425) | Active sludge microbial communities of municipal wastewater-treating anaerobic digesters from Japan - AD_JPNMR2_MetaG (SPAdes) (version 2) | ecosystem: Engineered > Bioreactor > Anaerobic... | reverse complement strand
CAGGTTCCATTGAGTCACCATAGACGCGCACCCCGAACTTCCCCTTTGAATGTTCGGGAATAGGAATGTGATCAATCACGACGCTCCCCTCCGGATACACACCCGCGTTCCCAGCACATACACCGTTATAGACAGGTATATAACGCAGATCGAGCTTGACGGATTCTTTTGGTAAGTCGGAGAGTCCAAGCAAATAATCGACACTAACGTTGAAAAATGCAGCAATTCGCTCAAGCATATCCATGGATGGTTGAGCACGTCCTGTCTCATAAGCTGATAAGGTTTTGAACGAGATATTCAATTTCTCTGCTATCTCAGACTGCTTTAAGCCCTTTTGCAAACGAAGATCTCGTAATCTCTGAGCGAATATCGACATTTCATCACCACTCAGATTGTACATAAGCCTGTACCCCCTTTCTGCCAGTAGTAACAAATTCAAGAGTTGTAATCACGATGTTTCATCTTCTTTACATAACTCTATTGACAACAGAGTTATCTTGTGTTCTAATCTTAATAGAGTACAAGGAGGTGACTCTACTGTGTTGAGAATCCGAGAACTAAGAGAGCAAAAAGACCTAACGCAAGAAGCACTGGCAAAGAGAGCAAACCTTTCTCCAAAAACAATTTCGTGCTACGAGCGAGGTAAAGCTATGCCGAGTTTTCGTGCTCTTGTACGCATCGCAAAGGCTCTAAACGTACCCATAGATATACTACTCGAACCTGAAACAAAGGAAACAAAAGAGAAAGAGGAGGTGAAGGCGTGAATTACCGCGCTCTTGCTGAGTTGCTCATCCAGATACTAAAACCCTACGATGTCGAGAGAAAGAAAACAGCGGCCATCGCCGCCAAAAGGGGGAATAAGTATGGAAATGAAACAATGGTGTGAGGTAGTAGACAAGTACGCAAAAAACACAAAAGAGATCTTTGCGCGACTCCTCTTCAACAAATATTTTAGCACAGAACAGAAGTCTGAGGACGTGGACATCACATTAGAAGACCTTTTTGTTGAAGTTTACGATCAGCCTGTAGAAGTTGTATCTGAAGCGCTGAATATCTACCTTCTCGCTAAATCAGAAGAGAGATTTCGAACAGTAAGCCGAGAGACCGCCAGATACATTCGCAAATGTGCCGACAATCGAGGTATAACTGTGTCCTCTCCTGAATTCATTGATGCAAGCATATCCCAAGAGGTTATTCGGTTCTTAAAGAAATTTCCAAAACTGCAGCCGCAAACTGTTCAACTGACTGCCTCGGAAGTGACTCAAATCGAAAAAAGGCTCTGGGGTTGATCCCCAGAGCATAAAAGGGGGAGAGAAACAATGGGCGAGAAATTAGCAACAAGAACGTTTTCTGATCAAGAATTAAATCTACTGAAATCCACAATCTTACCGAGCAATGCCACAGAAGACGAAATCAAACTGTTTGTCCTTCTAAGCAAAAAGTACAACTTAGACCCATTCACAAAAGAGATAGTCATGACCAAGTACAACACAAAGAATGGACCAAAGACAAGCTTCATAACAACGAGAGATGGATACCTAAAGATAGCCATGAGTGACCCTGATTTTGACGGAGTAGTCAGCTTCGTTGTCAAAGAAGGTGACGAATTTGAAGTGGACGCGGGAAAACTCGAGGTGAAACACAGGTTCGGTTCGAAACGCGGGCAGATAATTGGAGCTTGGGCAATTGCAAGACATAAGAAGAGACCACCCGTCATAGTATTCGTTGACTTCAAGGAGTACTGCCAAACGACTGCTGTGTGGGAGCAATACCCAAGCGCGATGATACAAAAAGTTGCCGAAGTTGCCGCGTTAAGAAGACAATTCAACATAAGTGGTCTCGTAGCTCAAGAAGAACTGCGTGACGAAAATCACACCGAGATGTCTCAGAAGGAAATCACTCCGCCTCAGCTACCAGAAACTCAGCCTGAAGTGGAACAGAGGAAGGCTACCGAAAAACAAATCAAGATGATACATACACTCATTACCGAAATCTGCAGACTCACAGAAACCCCACGCGATGAGCTTGCAAACGAGATTAAACAAAGATATGGAGTTTCCAGCTCAAAAGATCTGACGATCGAACAAGCAAGCAAACTTATTGAAGAACTTCAAAAACAAATTGAACAGATCCAAATGCAACTGAATGGGCAGGCATAAGCACCTGCCCTTCGGTCTTTGAAAAGTTAATTGACTCTCTCGCTTCTTGAAAGGAGGAATACCGATGCATGATGACATGATTGACTTCCCCTGTAGCTACGACTGGCTCGACCATTACCACAAGCGTGGCCTAACACCTTATGGTTCAGGTCGAGGAGATCCTGACCTAAAACGATTATACCACGAGATACGAGAAACACAACACACGATTCAGGAATTGCTTGAAACGCTTATTGACTTGGTTTCATCCCTCCAGAAAGGCAGTAAGAATGCCCGAAAAGATGACGGCGATGAGGAGGCTGGTATGAAATGGCTTCGCAGGTAATCCAGAAAACGCCAACCGGTTTTGTCTATGAAGTTCAACTAAAGAATGGCTCTGCACGATTTGAATTCAGGAAAGTGCACGAGGATGGCGAGGCACTCAAGTCCTTTCTGACGGTGACTATTCTTCACCCGACTTTTGGTAACTTCGTCCCGTTCATGGGAAACTTTAATATTTCTGCAACTAACACTCGTAAGACCTTATCTAAGTACGTCAGGGAAAGAGCAGAACTTCTCAAGAACGAGCCTTGGGATGACATCATTGAAAGTGCATGTCAACACGTAATTGAAAGCTTTTACAACGTGGATGAAAAACCTGAGCGTCTAACACTTACAAGTTCCGAGATCGAGTATCTCATGTATCCAATTTTGCCAAAAAATCACTGCACATTAGTGTACGCTCCCGGCGGATCTGGAAAAAGTCTGCTCGCCCTGTACTTTGCGATGTTGCTGCAAAACGGGATGAGGCTTGAGAAAGAGAAGACCGATCCAGTTGAAAGCCTTTACTTAGACTGGGAAGTTGACAGACAAGAAGCCGATAGAAGAGCCAAAGGCTTGAGCGTGAATTTTGAAAACCAAAGTTTGCAAACACCTTTTTATAGAAGATGTGTTTTGCCTCTAAGAGATGAGCTTGATGCAATTCTTTTAATGATTGCTCAGCATTCGATTCAGTTCGTCGTCATCGACTCAGTTGGGCCATCCTTGGGATCAGATATCAATGATGCAAGTAGTGTCGTAGAGTACTTCTCATGTATTCGTCAAATAACGTCCTTGGGTGCAACAGTTCTCCTCTTGTCCCATGTCAGCAAAGCCGCAAAAGAAAAAGACGACGCGACTCCAATAGGCTCGGTGTATTTTGAAAATTTTCCACGATTGACATGGGAACTGAAATACGAGTTTCGCGAAGAAACCTTGAATATAGCCCTGTTTGTCCGCAAATGTAACTTCAAGCGACCAAATGACATTGGATTCAAGATCGTCTTTGAAGGATCAAACATCTATGTGTTCCTCTCAGAACCAGACGTCACAACAGATGAGGTCACAAAGTCACAGATGGTCAGAAGCTTCTTGGCAAAGAATGGACCAAGCACAGTTGACACCATCGTAAAACTCGGGCTCTCGAAAAATGAAGTGTGGAACGTCCTTAAATCTCTCAAGCGTCGTGAAATCGTGGACACAACCGAAGACGGTAAGTGGAAGTTGACAACACAAAGTGATGTACCATTTTGATTTCACAATCTTGTTGGTGAGCTATGACACATTACGTGACCCACGATGAATTCTTGATTTTCAAACTTTGACCCATGCATGACCCAAATTTTGACCCATGAACGGTCTTTGACAATTGAAGCGGGTTTGATGCATGTGAAAGGATTTTTGAAGTGAATTTTGACCCATGCCGTGACCCATGACCCAAAAACATGACCCATGCGCGAGAATGCAGTAAAGAAGCAGTTTTCTGTTCGATTTTAACATCGCTGTAAAAATGCATGACCCAAAAAATGACCCATGAATGATTTTTCGGTTCTGGTGCGGGTTTGGTTCGAATTTTGGCATTTTTGCATGACCCAAGTGTGAAAAGTGCAAGTGTGGAGCGGGTTTGCGCGTGTTTTTGATAAATCTGAATGCACATAGTAAATATATATATATCTCTTAAAGGGGTTCTTTTAAGAGAACCCCTTTAAGAGAAAAGAGTAGAGAAAGAACAAAGACAAGGCTATGACACACACGCGCGACGCCCCCCGCTCCGAAACCCAAAGGAGGTGTTGGCATGGATTTTGAGGTTCTTGATGCTATTGCCCAGTCAGAGTATGGAGTTCCTTTTGACCAGATAGAAGACGAAGACATCTACCAATACATTCTTGAAAAAGCCGAGAGATACAAAAAATGGAAACTGAGAAAATTTGAGGTTATTCTCAAATGCCCAAACAGAAATACTGTTTCTCATACAGAAATTTATGCTCATGATCCTGATGAAGCCAAGAGAAAAGTAGAAAGCAGGCACAAGAGAAAAGCTGTATTGGTGCGGGAGGTGGAGTGAATGGACTGGCTTTCGTTTTTTGCAGGCTGTATTTGTGGACTTCTTGGCATGCTACTTGCTTTGAGCTTATGCAAGGTGGCAGGGGATTCAGACATTGAACAAGAGCTGACAATAGCCAAGATGGAAAAAGAAAAGTACGAGGCTGAAGTGAAGTTGCTTAGAAAGAAATTGCTTGAGATTGCCATGGGTGGTGAAGCATGTGAGGCTGAGTAAAAACAAAGGGTATCGAGTTGAACATGAGTTGACTCTTTTGCTTAAGCGAGAAGGAATCAACGCGGTAAGGGTCCCGTTGAGCGGAGCAGTTGAAGGGTTCAAGGGAGATCTCTTGATTGAAGGTGAAACGGCTGAAGTCAAGGCGAGGCGAGATGGGTTCAAAGAGCTCTACAAATGGCTTGAAGGGAACAGCTACCTGTTCCTGAAAGCTGATAGAAAGCCTGTTTTGGTGGTAATGGAGCTTGACACATTTATCAAACTACTTAAGAGGGAGGATAGAACATGAAAAAGGCAATTCTGGACGATAGAGTGTGTTTTGTCGCGGAAGATATAGAAGAGGCTACGAGGCTTCTAAATGCACTTAGCATCGTACGTCCGTTTTATGTTGAGTATAACGGTGAAATTATTGAGATCAAAAATATTCGCGATGTTAGTGTGACGATTATTTTCGAAGCAGACACAAGGACGATGGGAGGGGTTGCGAATGAGAGTGTATGTAATTGACAGGGGAGAAAAAACACTGTTTTACGAGGGCACTTTGACACGGGAAACAGCGAGACAAATAAGAGCAGAAATCAGGTGGTATTTCGGCTGGAGAAAGCTTAAGGTTTACCGGGAAGATGGAAGTCTCTACATTATGGACGCGGATCGAGTCGAGAAGCTAAGGAAGGAATTCTTCGAGAGGGTGACGGTCACGTGACGGTGGAACTCATAGAGGTTCCGGTCACGGTCGAGGACGTGATCAGAATCTTGCAGATGTACAAACCATCAGCGCAAAAGATCTTCAGAAACAAAGTCAATCTTGCCTTCAGTCGCGAAAAGAAAGAGATTCTCTTTGAAATACCTGCGTCGGGCAATTTCTACAGCAAAAAAGTCGTGTACTACCAGCTCAGTTATCGCGTCCTTGGTTTAGAGGAGCTCATCAGGCCCGTCGCGCTCCTCCGCCTTGTCGACGAGTGGATTGAGCTTCTCGATGTGGACGAAGCGGAAGCGGTATTCTGGAGGTACGTGAACCATGATTTTGAAAGAGATTTGGATGACAATATAAGACGGTACGCAACTCTGAGCTATGAGGAGATCGCGAAGAAGATGAACACAGATCCAAAATGCGTTTGGAGGTTCTGCCAAAGGGCATTGAACAAGATCGTGGAAAGTGTCAGATGAAAGGATCTATGACGATGTTAATGAAAGAAGAGAAAAAGTCTTGACGGTGCCATAAAAACAGGGTATAATATGCTATGATAGGTAAAGTCTACGATAACGGGAGCCGCAAAGGCTCCCGTTTTTGTTTGTGCAAATCCCGAACCTTCCACAAAGACGTTGTGCTTTTGCCTGCGGTCCTCCCCCGCCGCAGGCCTTTTTGCTTAGTGAGGTGAGAACAATGCCTTTATAAAAAGGGAGTGAAAGATTGAGTTGGAAAGATGAATTTCCAAAGGAGAACAGATTTTTTGAGACGGAAAATGGGATATTATATTGTGGTGATAGTTTAGAAATATTGCAAGATTTCCCTAAAGAAAGCATAGATTTAGTATTTACAGACCCACCTTATCTTGCAAAATTTAAACATCTTTATTATGAAAGTGCGAGATTAATACAACCCATTTTAAAAAACAATACATTTGCAATTTACTATGCATCTGATTATTGATTTGGACATCCAGCAAGAAAAAGCCTTGAATCTCGTTTTGAATCGCGTACAAGGCGATTGGGATTTTTTAAAATTGAAAGATGTGCTGGGATCACTGAATTTAGACATGTACGGGTTCACAGGTTTTGATTCGGAAGAAATCACCGCAATACTTGGCGGGTTTGAAAAGATACCTGAAGTAGAAGAATTTGAGGAAACAACGATTGAGGAAGAGAAAGACCATGAGATTGTGCGTGTCATCTGCCCAATTCAGAGAAAAATTGAATTATTCAAGCTTCTTCACGAACATGGATTCGAGGTTAAATAATGTACCTGTACCTAAGGTGTTTTTGGCCACGACTTTAGTTGAGTGTTGTTCCGATTATCTCGATACGTGGGTGGTTGTGAAAGCAGTGAAAATGCTGAAAAGGAGGGGAGAAAATGGGCAGAAAATCCAAGCTGACGCGTGAGTTGATTGAACAAGCTGCGAAGCTCATAGAAGCAGGAAATTACCAGAGGCATGTTGCGCAGGCGCTCGGGATAGACCATTCGACTTGGTATAAATGGCTGTCAGAAGGCGAGCGTACAAAAAATGGGCTAAAACACGAGTTTTTCGACGCCGTGAAAAAAGCCGAGGCGCGTGCAATTGCGCGCAACGTTGCGTTCATACAAAGAGCCGCGCAAGATGGTAATTGGCAAGCTGCAGCATGGTGGTTGGAACGGAAGTTTCCAGAACAATGGGGAAGAAATAGACTCGATATTCATACCGAAGGAGATACAACAATTCGAATTGTGGAAGTTGGAAAAGGTTCTGAATGAGTGAAATCATGGTCAAGGTCATCCGGCGCGCTTGGGAATTTTTGAAAAATACCAAGTATCGCGTCAATCTCATTTATGGTGGTGCAGGCGCTGGAAAGAGTTATGCTGTCGCACAGCACATAATCCTGAATCTGTTCTTGAAAGAAAAAGACAAGCATATTCTCATCACACGCAAGACCAATCCTTCACTCCGGCTCACCGCGTACAGGCTTGTCCTCTCACTGCTCGAAGAATATAAAATACCTTATGCGCATCACAAAGCAGACCAAATTCTGAGTTTTCGTCCGCATGGAAATCTCATATTTTTCCGCGGGCTCGATGACCCTGAAAAAATCAAGTCCGCGGAATTCAATTATATATGGATGGAAGAGGCAACGGAATTTGCGCTTGAAGAATATCAACAACTGAAACTCCGTTTGCGCCGGCATACCTCACGAACTCAAAATCAGATGTTTCTGACCTTCAACCCAATCCCGTGCTGGATAAAAGAATATTTTTTTGACGCACATAAAGAAGATGATATTGGCAGCTTGAAGTTGACGTACAAAGACAATCCATTTCTTGCTGAAGAATATGTCCATTCACTTGAAATATTGAAAGAGCAAGACAAGACATATTATGCGATTTATGCGCTTGGTGAATTTGTGGTGCCTGAGAATCTCATCTATACTAACTGGGATGTCATATCTGAAGTTCCAGGGATGGATGAAGTTATTTATGGCGTTGATTTCGGGTACAACAACCCGACAGTTGTGCTGAAAGTTGGGATAAAGGACAAAGAAGTGTATGTCCTTGACGAAATTTACCAAACACATATGACAAACGCTGACCTAATCGAGGCATTGAAAAGGTTTGTGCATGTACCGAATGCATATATTTTTTGTGATTCATCTGAACCACAACGTATTGAAGAACTCAGACGCGCAAGATTCAATGCGTTTGGTGGAACAAAAGATGTGAAACAAGGGATAGACCTGCTAAAGAGAACAAAAATCCATATATTTCACACTTGCGTAAATACGATAAAAGAGGTAAAATTGTATCGGTGGAAACAAGACCACGCAAGCAATGTCCTTGATGAGCCCCTCAAAATCAATGACCACGCAATGGATGCCCTTCGGTACGCTTTCTACGGATATTGTTCCCTTTCTAAGCCAAGTATAGTCTCGTTGTGAGGTGAAAATATGGCTTTTTGGAACGGGTTGAAAAATATATTCAAAAAAGAATCACGTATCACAACGGTACTCGCCCCACTTCCAGAAGTTGAGCATATGCCGAAAAATTATTTTTCCTATTTCAAAGCCTACAATAGAAATCCATACCTCCGTGCAGCTATAGACCTGATTGCAAAAAGCATCGCAAGTATTGAAATTCTGTTGTATGCAAACAATACGGAAATTGAACAATCGCAATACCTCGACTTGGTATACAAACCAAATCCATACCAAAACAAATCTGTCTTCTTGCAGAGTCTTGCAAGAATGTCGCTTATCACAGGCAACGCTTTTATTGAAATTGTGCGTGTTGGTAATACACCAAAAGAACTGTATGTTTTGAGAACAGATAGAGTGTTTATGAAAGTGGGCAAAAGATTTGGCGAGATAGATAAATACGTGTACTCTGTCGATGCACAAAAAGTCGAATTTGAGCCACAAGATATCCTACACGTCTATCTTTCAAAAACCCAAGATGATTGGTTTGGGGATAGCCCACTTGATGCATGTTCGTATTCTGTCGACATGAATGACGCAGCAAGAGAGTGGAATACCAGATTGTTGCAAAACGGTGCAAGACCTATGGGAGCGCTGATTTCGCAGCATGAATTAACCGATGACCAATTGCGTATTTTGAGAGAACAATTTGCAACACAATATGCATCCGCAAGAAATGCAGGAAAACCGCTTATTCTCCAAGGTGGACTCGATTGGAAAGAGATTGGCTTGACACCAAACGAGATGAGTTGGCAAGACGCGATCAAAATCACTGCACGAGAAATTGCCATTGTCTTCGGTGTACCACCTGAACTGCTTGGAGAACCTGAATACAAAACATACTCGAATTTTCAAGAAGCACGAAGGCAATTCTTCATCAATACAGTCATACCAATTGCAGAGATTATTCTTGAACAGCTGAATAAAATATTGCCGAATGAACTTGAATACAGAATTGACTACGACGAGATAGAAGCATTGCAAGAAGATAGAAATGTCGTATGGCAACAGGTTCTCGATGCTGTTTCACGTGGTGTTTTGACAATCAACGAAGCACGCGAGAGATTGGGATATACAAAGATTTCAGGAGCTGATTCATTGCTCGTGAATGCTTCGCTTATCCCGCTTGGTAGCGGATATGAGGAGGAAATATGAAAAAAATTGACATAACGCGCATCTTGTGGATGAAACTCGCAAAAGACGAGAACAAATTCATCCGTACACTCGCCCGTGTACGACAAGGTGTGCAAAATGTCATATCATACAAGCAAATTGAAGAAATGATTTTCACACAGCAAATACCTGTCGAAGTCATCGATGCGGCACAAAAAGAGTATGCAAAATGGCTTGCAAATGATTTGAAAGAATACTATAAGAAATACACCAAAGAAGGAATTCAGAAAATTGCCGAAGCATTTCAACGTAAATTGAACTATGATAAGGTTTTGGTATACGTCGATAAATGGATCCTTGAACGTGGTGCAAACCTTGTGACGAAAATTTGTGAAGACCAAAGATTGACTTTGCGTGCTATATTGCATAAATTTGTCATTGAAGAACCAAAATCACCTGAAGAACTCAGCCATTATATTCGTTCTGTGGTAGGTCTGACAGAAAGACAAACAAATGCATTGTTGAAAATGCGAGATGCATTGCTTGAACAAGGTTTACCTGAAAATAAGATAAACAAAATTATTGCAAAACAAGCGAAAGATATGCATATATTTCGAGCGAGAATGATTGCACGAACGGAATTGAGTTTTGCATACAATCGTGGAACTCTTGCAGAAATGGAAGACATCGTGACAGAATACCAATTTGAGCAAGTCGAGAAGATATGGATAACCGCACCTGATGAATTTGTTTGTGAAGACTGTGCAAGGATGAACGGTACGCGTATAAGCTTAGACAACGAATTTCAATCACCTGCAGCAAAAGGCAATGAACTATTACTGACCCCACCGCTTCATCCAAATTGCCGATGCTCATTAGTCTATGAGGTGAGGTGATAGAATGATTGAAAAATCTTTCAAATTGAGTTTGAAAGCGATTGAGGAAAAAGATAGTTTTGGATATTTTGAAGGATATGCGGCTATTTTTGGAGAAAAAGACCTTGTTGGAGATATCATGAGACGTGGTGCATTCAAAAAAACCTTAGATTCTTGGAAAAACTCAAGAAAGAATATCCCGCTTTTGTACCAACATGAAGACACAATCGGTGTCATCACGGAGGCATACGAAGACGATGTTGGATTGTATGTCAAAGGCGAGATCAACCTGAACGTCGAAGAAGGCAGAAAAGCATATGAATTGCTCAAACAAGGTGCATTGCAAGGACTCAGTTTTGGATATGAAGTCCTTCAGTCAAGGTGGAACAGAGATGGAACAAGGGAAATACTCGAAGTCAAGCTCTGGGAAATCAGCCTCGTAACATTCCCGGCGCAAGAAAAAACAAAAATTCTGTCCTTCAAAAAAGTCGTGCCATTCCAAGATTTGCCGCTCGCAGATGAAGATATCGCTTGGGATGCTGATGAAGCACGCTGGAGAGTTGCAAGATGGGCATCAAGCGACGGAAGCGGAGAAAAGGACAAAATGGATTGGGCAAAATATCGCAAAGCGTTCCTATGGTATGACGAAGAAACACCTGAAAACTTTGGAGCATACAAATTGCCAATTGCAACCGTGATAGATGGACAATTGAAAGCAGTCCCGAGAGCAATATATGCCGCAGGTGCCGTACTGATGGGTGCACATGGTGGTGTGGATATACCTGAAGCAGAAAAAGAAATGATTAAAAGACATTTGGAAAAATATTATGACAAGCTTGGTCGTGAAGCGCCATGGAATCAAGAAAGGCAATATGAGTTAGATTTGTTGCTCGTAACAGGCATATTGGACAATATGAAGCTTGAGGTAAAAGAAGGCCGTGTGCTGAATAAAAGGAATAGAGAATTGCTTGAAAACATCAAAAACGCACTTGAAGCACTTCTCAAGCTCACTGAGCCGCAAGCAAGCACTCAGGAACTTGAGAAGCCGCAAGATGAAACAAATTACGATGCTTTGTTAGAAGAAATGTTGAGAAATTTGCAAGAAATCCAAAGTAGCTTGTCAAAAGGAGGTTAAAAAAATGGAAGAGAAAATTGTGGAATTGAACAAGCTGATTAATGAGTTGAGAAACAAATTGGAGGAGAAAGAAGCTGGCAAAATCACTGTTGCACAATTCAAAGAATTTGAAGAGAAAGTCAATAAAAGAATCGATGAAATTGAAGTTGCTTTGAAAAGACCTGTAGTCGCTTCTGCACCTGAAAATACAGAAATAAAAGAGGCATTCATAAAATACTTGCGAACTGGAAAAGTCGAAACAAAGGCACTTGTAGAGGACTCGACTGGAGAAATACTTGTGCCCGAACAATTGATGTCGGTTCTCATACGCACATTGCCTAAATTGACAACTGTTCGCCCACTTGCTCGTGTACTTGCTGTTTCCAAGAGCGATAGATTGAGAAAAAGAAGCATAAGTGGCTTGAATGTAGGCTGGGGCAAAATCGAAACAGGCAAGGCATTAGTTGAATCAAGCTTGACACCTGCTTCAGGATATGTCTATATCGAGGACTTGTACGGTTTGACAAAGATTGGTGAAGATTTGCTCGCGGATTCTGACGTGAATTTGGCGACAATAATAACCGAAGAATTTGCAAAAGCAATTGCAAAAGCTGAAGACGATGCATTTATTGCTGGAACCGGGCATGCAAGCAGCAAACCTGAAGGCGTCTTAACAGCGTCTGGCACAATTTCTCGCACAACCGCATCAGCTGGAACAGTGGATTTCGATGACATACTTGATCTCTACTATGCCATTGCTGCACAATATCGTGCAAATGCGGTTTTCATATGCCACTCTTCAACCGAAAAAGAACTGAGAACATTGAAGAACAACAACAATTATATTTGGTCTCCCGCAGTATCTCAGGGTATGCCAAATACGTTGTTCGGACGCCCAATCTATACAAACGATGCCATGCCTGAATTCAACGCAGGAAACAAAGCAATGATATTCGGTGACTTCAAAAATGGATATCTCGTACTTGACCGCGAAAGCTTGACCATTCAGCGGCTGAATGAACTTTATGCAGAATCAGGACTTGTAGGATTCAAGGTTCATTACCGAGTTGGCGGCGGAGTGCTTGACCCGGGAGCATTCGCAATCTTGACAGTTAGTTCATCTGGTTCACCATAATTCATGAGCCGAGGGAATATTCCCTCGGCTTGTTGAGGTGATTTCATGATTATTGCGCGCACGATTCAAATACTTGGAGACATGATCTCAGTGCCTGAAGCAAAAAATTATCTCAAACTTGATACAGAGATATTGGAAGATGACATTCTATTGACGATGATAATTGCAGCTGCATATACAAATTTTGCGGCATATACGGGTATTGCACCAATTTTGACTGAATACGAATGTCGTGGATACAGTAGCTTTGCGAATACAGAGATGTCACCAAGAATTCCAGCAAAAGAAATTACAGACCCGTCATCTCCTGAAATTGCTCTGATTTCAGAAGATACAATATCTGTCCCTGTTGGTGTGGAGTATTTTTTTAAGCTGAAGGCTGGATATGAAACCACACCTGACAATATTCGGGAAGCATTATTCCGTGCAATCGCAGAAATGTATATCAAAAGAAGCGTTGATGTTGATTTGACACCAATCTTCTATTCATTCCGGAGGTCCTTGATATGAATCTTGGAGAATATGCATATAGAATTGAAGTTTTCAGAAAGACATATGTGCTTGATGAACAAGGCGGGCGTGTCGAAACACTTGAACCTGTCGGAAGATTTTGGGCATACGTAGTGCAGAAGGAAAACATGGTCGAGCAAGAAGCCATGAAAGACGAATATAGAGCACAATTTGAATTCCACATAAAGACAAACAAAACAATCGTTCCGGGCATGATTGTGAAATTTAAGGATAAATTTTTTAAGGTGAAGATCGTCACCGTGAGACTACCTTATGACACGAATTTGATTTGTGAGGAAGTGACAGGATGATGAATATACAGGTGGAATTGAAAGGGAAAGAAGAACTGATGAAAAAATTCAACAAGCTCTCCGATGACATAAAAAAAGAGATCAATCAGTCTATTGTCAAAGCAGGTACAAACACACAAAAAGAAGCCAAGCTCAGAGTACCTGTCAGGACAGGCGCACTAAGAAACTCCATAATGATGCAAATAAACGAAGGCATAAAAGGTTCAATATCTGTCACGGTGGGTGCATATATGCCGTATGCAAGCTTTGTTGAATATGGAACAATATACCAGCGTCCCAAACCATACCTAATGCCTGCATATGAAAAAGCAAAACGTGAATTAGAGCAAAAATTGAAAGAAATCGAAAGGAAGATTGAAAATGCTTGATGCTGAAAATATCCTCAGAAAAGCTATTTTTGATACGCTGAAAACGAAATACACAACATTTGAAGATGTGCCAGATGACGCAAGTTTGCCGTATGTCGTCATTGGACAATCAAGCAAAATTGACGATTCAACAAAAACCACATCGAGAATGCGTGTTTCTTTGAATTTGCATGTGTTTTCAGATTATCGAGGATTCCATGAAGTTGCAGAAATTGTAGACGACATTATTGAAATGTTCGACAAAACAAGATTAGAGTCAGAAGACAAAGAAATCTGGATATTCATTGATGAAGCAGAAATTACAGATGAACCGCCACACAAACACGCAATAATAAGGCTTAAAACATATATCCATGAAGGAGGTTGATGAAAATGGCATTAATTCGTGGTGTTGACGTGCTGGTAACAATCAGACAAGGCGCAGAAGACGTC
>Ga0209204_1002662_pt1 | contig 14270 bp, 13 predicted proteins | sample AD_JPNMR2_MetaG_FD_184425 | JGI IMG/M metagenome (GOLD analysis project Ga0209204, IMG submission 184425) | Active sludge microbial communities of municipal wastewater-treating anaerobic digesters from Japan - AD_JPNMR2_MetaG (SPAdes) (version 2) | ecosystem: Engineered > Bioreactor > Anaerobic... | reverse complement strand
AAGAATTGCAGTATCTGCAGATAAAGTGATATCAGCAATACTGACTATTATTTTACTGCTTGGGGTTGGATATGTAGCGCGCATCCTGGGGTTGTTTAAGCCCCAGGATGTTTCGCTTTTAAATAGACTTGTCCTGTACATATTTATGCCGGCAACTGTCTTCTACGGTATATATAATCTTGACGTTAATGCTTCTCTCTTAAGACTTCCCCTGATCGCTATCTTAGCTATTCTTCTCCTGTTACCGTTATTGATGATATTTACAAGGGGGATGGAGGGTAAGCTTAGAGGAGCCTTTATATTGACAGCTCTATTTGGCAATACCGCCTTCATAGGGTATCCAGTATCTCTATTAACTTATGGGAAGGAAGGACTTGCCAGAGCTATAATCTATGACCAGATAGGTTTTACGATAGCTCTTACCACAGCTGGAGTATGGATAGCCCGACACTATGGGAGAGGAGAGAGTACTTTCTCTCTGAAAGAAACCCTGATAGGTATCATTACCTATCCCCCCTTTCCTCTTCTGGTAGTGGCTCTTCTTCTTCGATCGTTTAAAGTGGTGCTCCCCGACTTTCTAATGAGCTCTCTATCATATCTGAGCAATGCCACTGTTCCGGTAATTATGATAGGTATAGGTGGTCTTTTACAGCTAGAGTTCAACAGGAAATATCTTAAATTGATATGTAGCACAGTCCTTTTAAAGTTGATTATATTTCCAGTTGTAAGCGTATTGATAGGGATTCTTCTTAGGTTAGACTTACTCTCTCTGAAGGTATTGATTGTAGAGTCAGGTGTTCCTGTTATGATGTCCTCGGTGGTGCTGGGAAGTGAGTATGGTCTGGATGTGGATTTCATACTGACCGCTGTACTTGTAACCACCCTGCTGGTGCTTCTAACACTTCCTGTAATGAATTCGATTTTACTTCGACTCTTACCGTGTTGACAGCAGGTGCCTTTTTGTGATATATTCTACCAGTGGAAATTGAAGTATTAAAAGGAGGGATTCGTAGATAAGTAACGAGATAAAGATTAATAACCAGATTCGATCAGCTCAGATTAGGTTGATAGATGCCAATGGAAGGCATATAGGTGTGGTACCTTTAAAAGAGGGTTTGAGGTTAGCGAAAGAGGCAGGTTTGGATTTAGTGGAGATAAATCCGGGAGCTAATCCTCCAGTATGCAAGATACTGGATTTTGGCAAATTCCAGTATGAGAAGAATAAGAAGGATAAAGAAGCCAAGAAGAAGCAGAAGATAATAGATATAAAGGAGATAAGACTTAGACCTGAGATTGACCTCCATGATCTGGAGACTAAAATCAAAGGAGCTAAGGAGTTTTTAGCAGAAGGTAATAAGGTTAAAATTACTGTAAGGCTTAGAGGAAGGCAATTCTTGCATACTGATAGGAGTAGTACTCTGGTGAATCAGATTGTAGAGCTATTAAAAGATGTTGCTGTTGTTGAATCTAAGAAGCCGATATCTGAAGAGAACAGAGAATTCACCATAATATTTTCGCCCAAGAGACAGGAGGAAAAGAAAGATGGGAAAGGGGCTAAAGACACACAGGGGAGCATCGAAGAGGTTCAGAGTAACAGGTAGCGGGAAGATAATGAGAGTCCATGCTTACACTGGACATCACTTTATGAAGAAGAGTAAGTCTGCACTGAGAGTGCTTAAGAGCCCTGCTGAGGTGGATAAGACTAACTTAAAAGCTATAAAAAGATTGATACCGCATAATTTATAAGGAGAAGCTATGCCTAGAGTAAAAAGTGGAGTAGTTACAAGGAAAAGACATAAGAAGATAATGAAACTTGCCAGTGGGTATAGAGGGGCAAGAGGTAGGAGATTTAGAACTGCAAATGAGACTCTCCTCAAGGCTCTCAGTTATTCATACAGGGATAGAAGAGCCAGAAAGAGAGAGTTTAGAAGGTTATGGATAGCCAGAATAAACGCTGGTGTTCATGAAATGGGAATGACTTATTCTCAATTCATGCATGGATTGAAATTGGCTGGGGTTTCTCTTAATCGTAAGGTACTTGCTGAACTGGCGGTTTCAGATAAAGAAGAGTTTAGAAGGATAGTAGAACTTTCCAGGTCAGCCCTGAAATAAGAGGGGGGTATGGAACTCTTTAGATATGTTTTTATTTTTATCCTCAGTTTGCTTGGTACCTATTTCCTTACCCCTGTCTTCAGACGTCTGGCTATAAAGATAGATCTTTTAGATAGACCTAATCCCAGGAAGATTCATTCTGAGCCAATCCCCATAGCCGGGGGATTTGGCTTTTTATTTATATTTATTACACTTTCACTGATTTTCCTCCCTGTAGACAGGAAATTACTCAGTATAATTGGTGCCGTGCTGGTGATATTCCTTACCCACCTGGTAGACGATTTATTTAAGTCAAAGTCGAAGGATTTTCCTGCTCTTCCTAAATTCCTGGGGCAGGTGACTGGAGCTCTGATTCTAATCTCCGGAGGTGTAAGTATCTCTGTTATAAAAAATCCATTTACAGGGGGTTATCTGCAATTCTCTACTCCTGTTTCCACCATACTTACAGTAGTATGGGTGGTTGGGGTGAGTAACATTATAAATTTTGCCGACGGGCTAGATGGTTTAGCATCAAGTATAACTGCTATAGCCAGTGGATCTCTGGCTATAGTTAGCCACTTCTTAAATAGAGACTATGCGACAACTATGGCTGTTATACTCCTAGGAATTTCCCTAGGATTTATAAGACATAATATGAGTTCTACAAATAAGGTTTTTATGGGAGATAGCGGCGCCTATCTGCTCGGTTTCATCCTCGGGACGATAGCTATAGAGGGCACCATGAAGACCACAACAGCTATAGCCGTTCTTGTTCCTTTTATAATCCTTGGACAACCTATAATAGATACCGGATTGAAATTTATAAAAAAGACCATTCGAAGAGAGCCATTCTATAAGGCTGATAGAGAACATTTGCATTTTAAGCTCCTCAACTGGGGACTGACCAGTACTCAGGCACTTATTTTTATCTCTCTAATAAATATATGTTTCTCTCTTGTGGCTCTCGTGATAATATTTGCTGGAAAGTAGGTGACATCTTAGATATTAGATGTCTGCTCTATTAAAGATTTCTATTGCTTTTATAGTTGTTGTATTCCTGTTAAAACGTAAGGTTAAACTTGGATACTGTCTTTTAGCAGGTTCATTATTACTTGGAATTTTTTTCAGAATTCAGCCAGATGGATATCTTAGATTTACCCTCCTGGCGTTTGAAGACCCCGCCAATCAGAAATTAATACTTACATTATTCTTCATACTGGTACTTGCCAACGTGATGGGGGAAACTGGACAGCTCGAGAGGATAGTCCTTCTAGCCAAAAGTGTGATAAAAAATCCGAAGATAGTTATAGCAATCATGCCGGCATTTATAGGCTTTTTACCGATACCTGGAGGAGCTCTATTCTCAGCACCACTGGTTGAGAAGACAGATATGGATTCTGAAATCAGTCCTCCCATGCGTTCTTTTATAAACTACTGGTTCAGACATGTATGGGAGTATTTTTTCCCCCTCTATCCTGAGGTGATACTGGCTGTGAGTATAACCGGAATGAAGATGTCTGAGTTTATCGTGATGCAGTTACCTCTCTCAATAGTTGCTATCGCTATAGGTTTTATCGCTATGAGCAGGATCAGGTTGAGTAATAATACAGTGGAAGATTCTTCTATTGGTGACTGGAAAACTCTTGTCTTATATACCCTTCCAATACTTCTACCCATAATTCTTATCCTATTGGGTCTAGCATCCTGGCTCAGCATAATGATAGGTATCCTGTTCGCCCTGCTTATCAATAAAAAAGATTCTCTTTCCATTGTTTCTGGAATACTGAAGAGGTTCCCATGGGATGTAATCCTGAATGTGGTTGGGGTTGTTATTTTCAAGAGTTTTATAGAGAATACGGGTGGAATTCCCCAGATCGTTCAATTCTTCACACAGCACAACCTTCCATTCATTCTTGTAGTCACCATAGCGCCATTCCTGGTTGGTCTTTTTAGCGGTATGGGTATAGTCCCTATCGGTGTCACCTTTCCTCTAATTATTCCATTTACCACCCCGGCAAACTTTAATACCAGTATTATGCTGGCATTTGCCTGTGGATTTATGGGTGTTATGTTATCCCCGGCACATCTATGTCTCGTTGTGAGTAATCAGTATTTTAAGGCTGATGTGGAGAAGGTATACAGGCTTCTTGCAGCCCCGGTAATGTCGATTATATTGACAGCCCTGCTTATATTTTATGTGAAAGGAGGCTAATAGAATTGGAAAAATTAGAACATGCAATAGCCAGATTGGAGCTAAGGCTTGGAGAGTTAAATACATTTAAGCTGGTTAAGAGATTCAATCTGGATGAATGGTTATTCAGTACCGATAAGAGTACCTGGAAGACGATACATATCGGAGAAAAATGGACGACTCAATCCTTCCCCTGCTATTTTAAGAAAGAGTTCAGTATCCCGGAAGAATTTAAAGGACTGCCGGTGAGGTTACAGATATGGGTAGAGGGTGAGGGTATCGTCTATATTAACGATAAACCTGTAGGAGGGTTGGACCCAAATCACCGGGAGTTCAGACTTCTTGATTCAGCCAGCGGAGGAGAAAAGTTCTCTATCCTTATTGAGGCTGTTCCAAGAGGACCTTTTGGCAGTTATGTAGCAGACCCTCATCTGGCTCAATCCAGACTTGTCAGCATAGATGAGTCAGTGGAATCCGCCATATTTGACATTTATGCTGTTCTGGATGCTGCCAAAAATCTCTCCGATGAGAATGAGCTGAAAGAGATTCTGGTTGAGGCATTGGATAATGCTCTAAGTCTTGTAGTATTCCCATCTGAGACTGAGAGCTATCTTACAAGTGTTACCGAGAATCCATTTGGAAGCAGGATGGTATTTAGGGTCTGGAATCCACCTGTCCCGAAGGGGGATTTTGTAAGTCCTGAAGAGACCAGAAAGAGTCTGGTATCTGCTCAAAAGAAGCTTCAGGAATTACTGGAAGAGATAAAAGATCAGTATCCACCAGTGGGTAATATTACGCTGACAGGTCATTCACATATAGATCTTGCCTGGCTCTGGCCGATGGCTGAGACTAGGAGAAAGATAAGAAGAACATCCTCAAGTGTAATCTCTCTTATGAATAAGTATTCTGATTTTAAGTATAATCAGAGCAGTGCCCAGATCTATGCCTTTCTAAAGGAAGATGAACCATACCTCTATGAGAAGGCTAAAGAAAGGATAAAGGCTGGACAGTGGGAGCCAATAGGTGGTATGTGGGTGGAGAGTGATTGCAATCTTACATCTGGAGAATCGCTGGTCAGGCAGATGTTATATGCTCAGAAGTTCTTTGAGAAGGAATTTGGTAGAAGATGTAGTGTTGCCTGGCTTCCAGATGCGTTTGGTTTTACCTGGACATTACCACAGCTGTTTAAAAAGGCAGGGATTGACTATTTCCTTACCACCAAGATAAACTGGAATGAGACAAACAAGTTTCCCTATGACCTTTTCTACTGGCAGGGACTGGATGGGACAAGAATAATAGCCCATTCATTCCTCAATCCCGGGCAGGGTTATAACGGTAATATCCAGGCTCTGGATATACTTGGCACATGGAAAAACTATCGACAGAAGGCTGTATTTCCCGATACATTACTCTCGTTTGGATTTGGAGATGGCGGTGGTGGACCAACCCTGGAGATGCTGGAGATGTATCAGAGATTTAAGGAATTTCCCGGTTTTCCCAGGTTGAAGATGGGGTCTATAGAAGAGTTCTTTGCCAGAGTGCCTAAGGACAATCTACCAGTATGGGACGGTGAGCTCTATCTTGAGCTTCATCGTGGGACATATACCACACAGTCCAGGATGAAAAAATCAAATAGAAAAGTGGAGCATACATTATATACAGCAGAAGTCCTGGCGAGTATAAACTATCTTCTGACGGGCAAATACCCCCAGGATATCTTAACTACTGGTTGGCACAAACTTCTCAGAAACCAGTTCCATGATATACTCCCAGGTTCTTCGATAAAAGAGGTATACCAGGATGCCCTTAGAGAGCTGAAAGAGGTGGAAGACTCTGCTGATGAGATTATAAAAGATTCTTTAAAGAGTATAGCTACCAGGGTAAAGGCTGATAGGGAAGGATTTATTATCTTTAATCCCAGTTCTTTCCCCAGAGCTCTAGAGTATATTATTGAGGATGATACTGATGCCGTTGAACTCCCTGATGGCAAGGTCATCAAGACACAGGTCACCTCTGGTGGTAAGAGACTGGTATATAGCCCCGAGGTTAAGGTCCCGCCGATGGGATATGTGGTGCTTTATAAATCAGAGAAGACATCTTCATCGAATAAGACTATTACCTCTGGTAATGTCCTGGAGAACAACCTGGTAAGGGTTGAAATAGGAGAAGATGGGACTATTCTCTCATACTATGATAAGGTGAATGGCAGGGAGGTCTTTACCTCCAGAGGCAATCAGTTGTGGGCATACTCCGATAGACCGAGAAACTGGGATGCCTGGGATATTGCCGCCGATTATGAAAAGTATGGAGAAGAGATAAGGGATGTTGAATATATAAAGATTCTGGAAGAAGGACCAGCCAGAGGAGTAATCGAGGTAAAGAAGAGATACAGAAACTCTTCTATTATTCAGAGATATGTACTGTACAAGGATAGTCCAAAACTGGATATAGAGACCATAATAGACTGGCACGACAGGAGGATTCTTGTAAAGGCTCTATTCCCATTTGATGTGAGGAGTTCTTATGCAACTTATGAGATAGCTTACGGACATATACAGAGACCGACACATAAGAATACCAGCTGGGACTCTGCAAAATTTGAAGTTCCAGGACACAGATGGGTGGATATCTCAGAGGGGAACTATGGGGTAAGTATATTGAACGATGGAAAGTATGGGTACAGTGCAAATGAAAGCACCATAGGTCTTTCTCTACTCCGTTCTCCTATATATCCTGATTTCTTTGCAGATGAAGGAGAGCAATCTTTTGTCTACAGCATACTGCCACACAGAAATGATTGGAGGGAGGGTACAGTATACGAAGCTATATCTCTCAATACCCCTCTTGTGGGGATTCCCCTATCAGATGCTGGAGGAAAAGATAATCTGGAAAAATCTTTTTTGGAGATAGATGCCAGGAATATAGTTACAGGTGCATTTAAGAAGGCAGAGGATGACGGTTCGCTGGTCCTCAGACTCTGTGAATTATACGGTTACAGGGGTAAAGCAAAGATTAAGTTTGGGTTTGATGTAAAGAAGGCTGTGGAGACCAATCTTCTGGAAGATGAACTCACCCCCATAGACGTAAACTCAAATGAGATTGAGGTCTCGTTTAAACCCTATGAGGTGAAGACGATAAAATTAGTTATCTGAGGGAGGAAATGAGTATTAATTTTCCTGTAAAGGTATTACCAACAAGGGTATACAGGGTATATAAGGGGGGATTCCTCCTTGATAAATTTAGAGGAGAGAAAGAACCTAAGGATACTAATTACCCGGAAGACTGGATATGTTCTACGGTAAGGGCATTACTTGCTGATGGATCGCTCTCTAAAGATAGTATTTCAAAGATCAAGCCTGTAGATGGTAAAGAGAATATCGAAGAACTGATTGATCTTTATCCGGAAGATATCCTGGGGGAAGGGTATATTAAACAGTATGGTAAGAGTCTGAATATTCTGGTTAAACTTTTAGATTCTGCGATAAGGCTTCCGCTTCAGTGCCATCCTGAAAAGTCATTCTCTAGAAAGTATCTCAATTCTGGCTACGGAAAGGCTGAAGCCTGGTTTATCCTGGAGACGAGAAAGATTAGAGAAAATCCGTATATCCTTCTGGGATTCAGGGAAAAGGTCAGTAAAAGGGATATTTTAAAGCTTGTGGAGCAGGATGATTCTGATGCGCTGGTCTCTCTTATGAATAAGGTAGAGGTAAAACCGTATGATACCTATTTTATTGCCCCGGGATTACCACATGCGATCGGAGAAGGTGTTTTTATGGTTGAGACACAGGAGCCAACAGACTTTACCATATCTGTAGAACGTAAGTGCGGAGATATTGTTTCATCTGATGAGAAGTGCACACTCAGACTTGGCTGGGATATAGCCCTGGATGCGCTTGATTATACACCATATACAATAGAAGAGGTCAAAGAAAGATTTGGCACGAAGAAGGAGCTCACATACAGTTCGAATACTGGTAAGATCTACAGTCTGAACGGTGGAAGCTATATGAAGTCCTGCTTCAGGGTCTTGTTCTTGAAGGATGTAAAAGATATAAGACTTTCATTTGATAGTTTCGCATCTCTTGTGGTTGTAGGAGGGAAGGGGATTATAACATCTCAGGATGGAGAGTTTCCCATAGAGAGGGGAGAAACATATATAATCCCGGCTGGTTTTGGTGAGCACAGATATATAGGAGAAGAACCTCTGGAGATAATAGTATCTTTACCTCCGCAAGGCGTAAGGTAGTATGGAACCTGAGATTAATCTCTCTGTAGAGTTTGCAGATAATGCTATAAAGCTGATTGTAGAAAATACAGGTTCAATACCGGTCAGCGATTTAGAACTTTTTATTACTGAGGGTAAAATCTCTCAAATAGAAGAGTATTGGATAAAGAATCCGTCCAGGGTGGTAAAATTAAAAACTATACCCTCATTTTCCCCTAAACGGAAGGAGATATTCTCTTTACCACTGTTGGAGGAAGACTCAGACTCAGATATATGCCAGGAGATTATGATTAGATATAGAGACAATACAGGTAGTGTCTATGAAGACGGATATGTAACGTCTCTTCTTATAGACACAGAGAAAGCAAAAATAAGCCTGAGTAGGAGTGAAGGAAAACCTGATAAGAGAAAAAGAAAATCTAAATAGGTAACAGTATTTCTATCTGCAATAAGGGTGAGACCTGTGATATCTCACCCTTATTGTTTCTTCTCTTTTCCATACTTAATTCCGCAGTCTATATAGTGTATTATGTTTTCCTGAATCATTTTATCCAGTGGAGTTGTAAGCGGCATGGCGGTGGGACAGAGTATAAATGGACCTCCGCTGGCTCCCTCTTCTATTGCAGTCTTTACCGCACTCTCTATATCTTCTTTTGTCCCCACTTCAAATAGTCTTTCCTCTATATTCCCTATCATGACCACCCTGTCACCCAGAATGTCTCTTGCCTCTTTTAAGGTGATATCCCCATCTGGCGGAGGTTCCAGCGGATCTATAGCATCTATACCCATCTCCGATATGGTCTCCAGTACTCTTTTTACCTTTCCATGAGAATGGAGTCTTGCTTTACCACCATATTTATGGAGCAGGTCTATAATCTCTTTATCATACCCTGCCACCAGTTTTTTAAAATCTTCTGGAGACAGATATGGTGGGGTTGCATACTCTGGTCCAACTATCCTGTATGCGGTGACAACTCCATTCGATAGAATGTGAGATAGATAGTTATACAGTCTTTCCTGGAAAAAATCTATAAGCTTGAAGATGATCGCTGGATTATCAGTATAGAGCATTATAAATTCGTAAAAGCCGAAAAGTTCTACGGTAAGGCATAGCGCATCCGGTATGTCACCTATGACTATACCTGACTCGCCAATCTCATCTACCTTTTTAAAAAAAGAATCTGTTGATGGTTTCCAGGGAATATATTCTAGTGAGAGGACCTTTTCTGCGTCCGCCTCATCCTTGCATAGATGCTCTATCGTCCAGCTGGTATGTACTCCTTCATCCTGCCTTGTTGTGGATGAGAGTTCTCCTCTTGGTGTCTTTATTATCTTTCTGGTATATACAGATTTATCCTCCTTCCAGCTGAGACTTTCTATGTTTTCTCTATCGATTTCTCCATAGAAGAGGACAGGTCTATCTGACTCAGGATACCATGGGGACATCTTATCCATCTTACCCCTTGCATATTCTAGGATTTCTACATACTCTGGATAATTATGAATCCATGAATCATAATATCCGTCAAATTCATAGAGTGAAATGGGAATCCTATCGGGGATTTCACCATTAAAAACTCTTAAAAGTCTCTCTCTGGATGTTAACTCTTTCATATTTTTAATCTCCGGGTATCACAATGCTGATTCGCTTTCCTATTCTGCCTTCTCTACCCGCAGGGTCTATAGCCTTACAGGTTATGAGGCTTCTATTGTGAACAGGTATGTTTTTTGCAGAGAAAAAGCCATCAGCCTTGGAATAGCATTCTCCCATTATCTTATCATTTACAATTATCTGAACCCTTACCCCAGGGTTGGCTGTCCCTTCAATCTCTGCTGTTTTATCCTGAATATTTATCTTTATAGAGCTGATCTCTGGAGGGTTCACAGTTTCTTCAGGCGGAACAATTTCCAGTGGAGGTAAAACAATACGGAATTCTCTCAGGTTAGATAGGGCATAATTATTTAATCCCTTTGAAATTGGAAGTTTTACCCATACATCACTATCTCCAAACTTACCATCCACATCATATCCCGGTCTGATAAGACCCCTGAAAAGAGGATACGCCCCTTCTAGGAAGTTTTCATCTATAGGTCCAACTATCATCCATTGGGTGGATGTCCATACCCCTTTAAGTTCAGGGGTGTTGGCATGCCTGCTAGGTATAATCTGAAATCCTCCTGCCTCTTCTAGTGGGGCTTCAGAATATTCACCGCTGAAGACGTTGGATGTGGATATATCTATCACCCCTGGATGGTTTGCCCTTACCGAGCTCGGAAGGGCAAAAAGTGTCCCTCCAAATCTTCCAGTCCCCTTTACCGGTCGGAGGACCTTTGCTACTGGCTCTCTTTCAGCATCACTGTAGCAGAGATACACATTTCCATCTAACCTATTTTCAAAGAGTATCTCTCTGGGCGCAGACTCAGGGGCAGTGACGGGAATAACTATCCTGTCTCCAATACTAGGAGTATAGTCATCGGGGATCTGGATAAGTTCATCTCCCTTCTCAAGGAGAACTTTATTTCCAACAAAAGGTGACCATTCCTTGAAAATCAGAGTTCCACCTTCTATATTGGTTAGAATTCTGCTATTGGGTTCTTTGGATTGGTCTGTTCCTCTGGGCATAATACTTATAGTCCTTCCGGACTTTTCTGATGTATTTACAGGGTCTGCCCCGCTATCTCCAACCTTTATATGTATGGCGTTTACAGCTGTTGCAGCTACTGTTCCATTCTCTATATAACCACTGGCTCTGAAAGCATCCGGGTTAAAAATTAATGCAGGTCTATCCACTTTGCCCAGCATCATCCAGCTGCTTCCCCCATCCAAACTTACCTCAACAGGACCGGAATAATCATTTACCACTCTGAGCCGGAATAATTCGACCCCCTCACCGGCATAAGATAATGTCCCAACCGATAAGATTGTAAAGATTACGACAGTTATAAAAGTTAAATATTTCAAGATTTTATCCCTCCTATGGTTTATAGTGTATACTAATTATATATCAAAAACTGATAGAAAGTTCAAAGCAGGAGGTGCAGATTATGGATGTCTATGATGCTATTAAAACCAGAAGAAGTGTGAGAGCTTATCAGGATAAGCCTGTGCCTGAAGATGTCCTGAAGAGGATACTGGAGGCAGCCCGCCTTGCCCCATCGGCAAGTAACAGACAGGATTGGAAGTTTATCGTGGTCAGAGATTCAGGTAACAGGAGAGCTGTCGCACAGGCAGCAAACAATCAGATGTTTATAGCCCAGGCTCCGGTTATCATAGTGGCGGTCAGTCTTAATCCAGACAGGATTATGAGCTGTGAAGTTCCTTCTTATGCGGTGGACCTGGCAATCGCAGTTGACCATATTACTCTGGCAGCTACCGCAGAGGGACTTGGAACATGCTGGATTGGGGCATTCTCTCAGAGAGAGATGAAAAAGGTCCTGGATATTCCGGAGAGGTATAAGGTGGTGACCCTTACACCGTTAGGGTATCCTGCTGACTCTCCAAGACCAAAGGTAAGGAAGCCTCTGGAAGAAATAGTCTGCTACGAAAAGTTCAAAGAATAAAAGTTTCTCACCCTCACCCCCCCTCTCCCGTCAAGGGAGAGGGTGAGAAAAAGAGCTTCTGTCAAGGGAGAGGGAGAAAGAGATCTTCTGTCAAGGGAGAGGGAGAAAGAGCTCCCATTACCCCCAGGGCTTTAAGACCACCTTTAAAGCTTCTCCAGACTCCACTAACTTTAATCCCTCATTAATCTTATCAAGCGGGAGTATATGGGTTATAAGTTTTTTTGCCTCCACCTGCCCGGTGGATATAAGTTTCAATGCTATGGCGTTATCCTTTGGAGAAGAACCGTGACTCCCATGAACAAAAATCTCCCTATAATGAATCCAGTTTGTATCTATCGGTATCTCCTTTGTGTTGGGAGGAAGTCCTCCAAAAAAGTTTACCGTGCCAAGATTTCTGACCATATGTATAGCCTGAGCTTGAGCAGAACCTGATGGAGCAGCTACTATGACTATATCAGCTCCCATACTATCTGTCTCTTTAAGGATTCTTTCTACTGGGTCTTCATCTTTTGCATTGATGAGGATATCAATATTAAAGTTTCTGGCATACTCCAATCTCTTATCGGAAAGTTCACTCATTATAATCTTAGTTGCACCCTTTGCCCTGGCTAACATTGCATGCATCAAGCCAATAGGTCCTGCCCCTATTATGGCAACGGTATCTCCAGCCTGTATATTTGATAAATCCTGTCCATTTACCACACAGGCGAGTGGCTCTGTAAGGCAGGCTTCGTCAAAGGACAGGTCATCTGGTAATCTCTGTATTATCTTTGCATCTATAGCCTCTCTTGGTACAGCCATAAACTGGGTAAATCCACCCTGAAGTTGATAACCAAATGCTATCGCCTTGGCGCAGTTATTCTGATGACCTCTTAAGCAATAGTAGCATTTACCACAGGGGACGTCAGCACCAAGAACTACCCTCTCGCCTTCTTTGAACTCAGATGTTTCCTTTCCCACCTTATAAACTGTACCGGCAACTTCATGCCCTATAATCTGGGGGGGATTGACTTTAGTGTGTCCTCTGTGGAAAATCCTTACATCAGAGCCGCATATGGCTACACTTTCAATCTTGATTACAAGACCATCGTTCGGTAATTCTGGCTCCGGCACACCATCCTTCACTATCATATTCTCCAGCGATTCAAATATTGCTGCTTTCATAGAATTAACACCACCTTTCTGGATTGTTCTTCAGATACATTCACTCAATGCTTTTTTAAACCTGATCAAGTTTTCATTCAGATTACCATCAGGCATAAATATACCGGAGGTTCCACCAACAAATATTTCTGCCCCTGCAGACCTTAAATCTCTTCCTATCTCTGCACTGATTGCTCCATCTACCTCTATTCTTACTGATGGATTCTCTCTACTTATCAACCCCTTAAGTATTCTTACCTTCTCAATGATCTGAGGTATAAATTTTTGTCCTGCAAATCCAGGTTCCACTGTCATAACCAGGACTTCATCTATCTCACAGAGTAAGAATTTAAGCAATTCAGGAGGGGTAACTGGATTTATAGCTACCGATACTATCTTTTTTAATTCCTTTATACTCCTGGCAAGCCTCACAGGAGCCTTTGTAGCCTCCAGATGGAATGTAATTATGTCCGCATCGATAAATCTATCTATAAATCTCTCCGGGTTTTCAACCATAAGATGAGCTTCAAAAGGAAGTTTACTTACAGGTCTCAGTGCCCTCAATATGTCCTGACCTAAAGTTATATTGGGGACAAAATGTCCATCCATAATGTCAAAGTGAAATCTATCTGCTCCAGCATTCTCCAGAATACGAAAATCCTCTTCCAGATTCCTAAAGTTCATACACATTACCGATGGACTTACTTCTATTTTATCTTTTGGCATATTCCCTCCAGTAATTTAAAGCCAGACCCTTCTCTTAATTTTAAGATACTCTGGCATATTGTCAAGTAAAGACTGCTATCGTTCTGTGATATTGTCATGGGTAAATAGTTCTGACCTATTCCCCTCTCCCACCTCTATCTTCCTCCGAGATGGGGGAGGAAGGATAAAGGTATGGTGTTTTTATTATAAAAGACGAATTTGTAGGGGCAATTCATGAATTGCCCCTACGGGATACAAATTAATCTCATATGTTTTATTTCCTTCCCTGACATTTTCACAGACTATTGACAGTGAAGACTGCTATTGTATTTATTTATAGTTGTGCTAAAATTA
>Ga0209204_1002650_pt1 | contig 14341 bp, 12 predicted proteins | sample AD_JPNMR2_MetaG_FD_184425 | JGI IMG/M metagenome (GOLD analysis project Ga0209204, IMG submission 184425) | Active sludge microbial communities of municipal wastewater-treating anaerobic digesters from Japan - AD_JPNMR2_MetaG (SPAdes) (version 2) | ecosystem: Engineered > Bioreactor > Anaerobic... | reverse complement strand
AATATTAAGGCACCCCATTTATAAAATGAAAGTAATGGAATAAAAACCGCGGATTTTCATTTCATTTTCACTACAAAAATACATAAATCTTTTCGTAGGAAAAAATTTTCCGGAAAATTGTTTAATCCAAATTTGTCAATAAAGAAATTCCTTAAAATTGACTATCCTCGCCGCAAGCAGCGAGGTATTACGCCAATTTTATGGCTTCGTCACCGGAATTTCTAAAAAAATAAAAACAAAAGATGCAAGCATCGGGGAATTCTTATGATTAAATAATCAAATCCTCGTATCTCGCACTTTTAGAAATGCTTATTTTTTTAATCTTGCTTGAATAGCTCTGGTTTGTTCTTCATAGCCAGGTTTCCCAAGTAAAGCAAACATGTTTTTCTTGTATGCTTCTACACCAGGCTGATCGAAAGGATTGACACCCAAAAGATAACCACTAATGCCACAAGCCTTTTCAAAGAAATAAATCAACTCACCCAAATAATATTCATTCAATTTCGGAATCTCAATTTTAATATTGGGAACGTCTCCATCCACATGAGCAATCAAAGTGCCTAATTCAGCCATTTTGTTTACTTCATCGATTCTTTTGCCAGCAAGAAAATTCAAACCATCTAAATTATCTTTGTCATAAGGAAAAATTTTTAGATAATTAGGTTCCTTAATTGAAATTACTGTTTCGAAGATAATTCGTTCTCCTTCTTGTATCCACTGACCCATTGAATGTAAATCGGTAGTAAAATCAACTGCTGCAGGGAAAATACCCTTATTTTCCTTTCCTTCGCTTTCACCATAAAGTTGTTTCCACCACTCAGAAATATAATGTAATTTCGGATGATAATTAACCAGAATTTCAATCTTTTTACCCATTTTATAAAGTTCATTTCTTACAACGGCATAGTGAGTAGCAGGATTTTCTCCAAAAGGAACATCTATATCGCAAATTTTCTCCATTTGAGCAGCCCCTGCTATTAGTTGTCGTATATTGAAGCCCGCAACAGCTATTGGGAGTAAACCTACAGGAGTAAGAACTGAAAATCTACCTCCAACATCATCAGGAATGACAAATGTTTTATAACCTTCTTGTTCTGCAAGTTTGCGAAGTGCACCTTTTGATTTGTCGGTAATAGCAATAATCAATTTTTGTGCTTCTTCTTTTCCTTGCTGTTCTTCTAATTGAGTTTTTAAAAGACGAAATGCCAAAGCAGGTTCAGTGGTGGTGCCTGATTTTGAAATGCAAATAATGCCAAATTTTTTATTCTTGAGAAGTTCCTGAAGTTCATAAAGATAATCTTCACAAATATTTTGTCCTGCAAAAACAATCAATGGTGATTTATATTTTGGTTGCAACCATTCAAAACTGTTTGAAAGTGCATCAATAACGGCTTTTGCTCCTAAATAACTTCCTCCAATACCAATAATCACTACTATTTCGCAACGTTCTCTTAAATTTTTTGCTGTATCTTCAATGTCTTTTAACAATGTATCTTCAATAGTTGAAGGTAAATGTAACCAACCAAGAAAATCGCTTCCTTTTCCTGTACGATTATGCAAAGCTGCCATACATTCATTAACACGTTCTTGATACTCTATTATTTTTTCTGAGGTGACAAATGCATTGTCAATTGAAAGTTTGATATTATCCATTTTCTATTTTATTTTTTGAAATGTATTAGTAATTAAAAAAATAATTTGAAAATTTACCTTTAATTTTTTTCAAATTAATTCCTCAGTAAGTTTCCGTATTTCAAGAATAGGCGAACTTTTATTATATAAAATCTGGTAAACCGCATCCACAATAGGCATATTGATCTGATAATTTTCATTGATTTCGTGAATACATTTCACGGCGTAGTAACCTTCTGCAATCATTTCCATTTCCATTTGAGCAGTTTTAACAGAATATCCCTTCCCAATCATAGTACCAAATAAGCGATTTCTGCTAAACTTGGAATAAGCCGTTACCAGTAAATCACCAAGATAAGCCGATTCATTAATATCGCGATGAATAGGATTCATAGCATTGCAGAAACGACTCATTTCATGAATGGCATTTGAAAGTAACACCGCTTGAAAATTATCACCGTATTTTAATCCATGACAAATACCTGCGGCTACTGCATAAATATTTTTCATAACGGAAGCATATTCAATGCCTATTACATCATCACTAATAGAAGTTTTAACAAAATTTGTAGCCAAACGATTGGCAAGTATTCTGGCTTTTTCACGCGAAGTACAAGCAATAGTCAGATAAGATAATCTTTCCAGAGCAATTTCTTCAGCATGACATGGACCTGCTAATACAGCTAAATTTTCAGGTAAAATTCCATAAAACTGCTGAAAATATTCTGTAACAATCAGATTTTCATCGGGTACAATTCCTTTAATTGCTGAAACAATAAATTTTTTATTTAATTTAACCCTTAATTTTTTCAAATGTTGTTTCAAGAAAGGTGAAGGTGTAGCAAAAATGAGCAGATCCGAAGAACGCACCACTTTGTTAATATCATTCGTAAAATTAATTCGTTCTGTATCAAACTTAACCCCTGTGAGATAAGATGGATTTTTGCTCAAACGAATAAATTCATCAATTTGTTCCTGACGACGCATGTACCAATTAATTGTGTCTTCATTTGTAAGGACAATTTTTGCGATGGCAGTTGCCCAGCTTCCGCCACCAATTACTGCAATTTTCCCTTTTACATTCATCGTTGAATCATGCTAAATATTAATCTTTCATCTCGCCAAATCATTGTCTTTTCTCTGTAAAAAAAGACTTAAATCATTTCTTAATAAGCAAACAATGGATAATTGTTCATAGTTTTATTGACACGTTCTTTTACCGACAAAATAATTTTCTTATTGTCAATATTATCCAATACTGTCTCTATCATTTCGGCAATTTCAACCATTAAATCTTCCTTAGCCCCACGAGTAGTAATAGCTGGGGTTCCCAGTCGAATTCCTGAAGTCTGAAAAGGAGTACGGGAATCAAAAGGCACCATATTTTTATTGACAGTAATGTCAGCTTCTACCAGAGTGTTTTCTGCTATTTTCCCGGTTAAATCAGGATATTTTGAGCGTAAATCTACCAGCATACAATGATTATCAGTTCCACCAGAAACGATAGAAAATCCTCGTGATATAAGTTCATTAGCCAATGTTTCTGCATTCTTTTTTACTTGAAGTTGATATTGTTTGAATTCAGGTTGAAGGGCTTCTTCAAAAGCAACGGCTTTCGCAGCAATAACATGTTCCAGTGGACCACCCTGAACACCGGGAAAAACAGCCGAATCCAGCAAAGAAGACATCATTTTTATCTCGCCTTTTGGTGTAGTCTTGCCCCAAGGATTGGGAAAATCTTTTCCCATCAAAATAATTCCCCCACGAGGACCTCTCAAAGTTTTATGAGTGGTGGAAGTGACAATGTGTGCCCATTTTAAAGGATTTTGAAGTAAACCAGTTGCAATTAAGCCCGCTGGATGAGCCATATCTATCATTAACAAAGCTCCAATTTTATCTGCAATTTCTCTCATGCGTTTGTAATCCCATTCACGTGAATAAGCGGAAGCACCACCAATAATTAATTTTGGGCGTTCACGCAAAGCAACTTCTTCCATCTGGTCATAATCAACTCTCCCTGTTTCTGCATTCACATTGTACTCAAGTGGTTGATATAGAATCCCTGAAATATTTACTGGGGAACCATGCGTCAAATGTCCGCCGTGTGACAAATTTAATCCTAAAATTTTATCACCTGGCTTCAAACAGGCAAAATAAACTGCCTGATTGGCTTGTGAACCTGAATGAGGCTGCACATTTACCCATTCTGCATCAAAAAGGTTCTTTAAACGTTCAATAGCAAGTTGTTCACTCTCATCTATTATTTCGCAACCACCGTAATATCGTTTGCCCGGATAACCTTCTGCATACTTATTAGTCAAAACAGAGCCCATTGCCTGCAATACTTGATCGCTCACAAAATTTTCAGAAGCAATCAATTCAATTCCTTTTAACTGTCGTTGCTTTTCTCGTTCAATAACATCAAATATTATTTGGTCTCTTTTCATTATAATTTTCTTTTTTTCTTATTATTAACAATTTCAAAAACAATTTTTATAACCAATTTATTTACAAAATAGAATTACTTTTATTTGTTTATTTTTTATTTGTTTGATAAATAATTATTTACGTTTCTTTTCTTTGATTGTCCAACCAATTTTTCCAATTTCTTCTCCTAATTTATAGTAATGACTATTTAGATTGGCAATTAATTTTGCCTTTTCCAAATGAAAAGAATGAGTTTTTAAATCAAAATATTTATTATCGACCTGAATATTAACTACTTCGGAAATAAACATATCATGAGAACCTAAAGAAATAATTTCTTTTACCTTGCATTCAATATTTAAAGGCGATTCTTCAACAATGGGAGCATTTACTTTTTCACCTTTCAAAGGAGTAAGGTTCATTTCTTTAAATTTATTGTAATCTTTTCCACTCTTTACACCGCACCAATCGGTAGCATAAGCAAGCTCTTCATTAGTAAGATTAATAACAAATTCTTTATTTTTTTTAATGATTGAATGGGAGTGCCGTTCAGGACGAACAGAAATATAACACATTGGCGGATTTGAACAAATAGTTCCTACCCAGCTTACCGTCATTAAATTATATTCTTCAGGACTATTTCCACACGAAATGAGAGCCGCTGGTAAAGGATATACCATGTTGACAGGTTTCCAACTTATTTTTGACATATGATTCAATTAAATAATTAAATTAATTAAAAATTAGCAATCTAAACATTTCTTATGCTTCAAAATTTATTTTATTTTGACTTCTTCTTGAGAAATTATCCTTTCACAATAGTGACATTTAAGAAAAGTGCCTTCTGCTTCTTTCAAAACATAAAAAAAGGTAGGTACATTTTGATGATTGGTGATACAATTAGGATTATTGCACTGGATAATATCATGAATTTCATTCGGTAAACTTAGAGCTCTTTTTTCAATTACTTGAGCATCTTTAATAATATTAATATTGGCATTCGGAGCTATCAGAGCAATTTTATTGGTCTCATCCTCAGCAAAAAATTTTCCAGCAATTTTGATAATCCCCTTTTTCCCCATTTTAACGCTATCCAAGTTATTCCCAATAGTGATTTGATTTTCACACCTATCCAGGTGTAACATAAAAACTACTTTATATAATTTATCTACCGGTATATGATCTATAACGGTACCATTTCGCAAAGCTGCAACTTTTAACTCTTTTTCCATAACATATTAATCAAAGTAAACAATATATAATTGAGAAGAGAGATAAAAAATTTTTCTAATTTTATATTAAAATCGTAATCAATTCATTATTAAGAAGAAAGCACTTTATTAATAATAGCCTGCCGAACATACAATCCATTTTTTGCCTGCTGAAAATAATAAGCTTTTTCATTTTTATCTACCTCTGGATCAATTTCAAAAACGCGAGGCAGTGGATGAAGAATGCGTAAATTTGGTTTTGTATTTTCAAGCATTGAATTTTTCAACATATATACATTTTTTACCCGCTCATATTCCATTAAATCTTGAAAACGTTCTTTTTGAACTCGTGTCATGTATAAAATGTCTGCTTCATTAAAATTATCGCTTAATTCATATAATTCGGTATAAGAAATATTATTTTTATCACAAAAAATCTTAAATTCATAAGGTATTCGCAATTCTTCTGGTGCAATAAAAGTAAATGTTGGATGAAAATGCGACATTGCCATTATCAGCGAATGAACTGTTCTTCCATATTTTAAATCGCCTACTATACAAATATTTAAATTTTCTAGTGTTCCTTGTGTTTTTAAAATTGAATACAGGTCGAGCAATGTTTGTGAAGGATGTTGATTGGCTCCGTCGCCAGCATTGATGATTGGAACAGGAGAAATTTCTGCAGCATAACGTGCCGCACCCTCATAAGGATGACGCATCACAATTGCATCGACGTAATTGCTTACAATGCGAATAGTATCATGTAATGACTCACCTTTTGATAAGCTACTGGTTGCCACATCAGAAAAGCCGATGACAGAACCTCCCAACCGTACTACTGCTGTTTCAAAACTAAGTCTTGTCCTGGTGGAAGGTTCAAAAAACAAAGTGGCAATTACTTTCCCTTTCAAAACTTCTTGATTGGGATGTTTCTCAAACTCTTCTGCCGAGGATAGGATTTCCAGAATGTCTTCCTTGCTATAATCGGTTATGGAAACTAAACTTTTAATGCTCATTATTGCAAGTCGATTTTTTAATATTTACCAATTCTCAAACCTTACTATAGAAACATTTAAAACATGAAAATAAAAAAACCAATATATATCTTGTACGAATTATATATTGGTTTTCAAAATTTTAACTGCTAATTTTCTTAACAAGCTACAAAAAATAAAAAAATATTGAAAATTTGTTCTTTTCATTCCCTTATATTGATCAATAAATCTTCTCAAAAAAGAAATATTTGTTTTGCAAATATATTGATTTTTATTTAAAAAAACTGTTTTTTTGTTTTAAAAACCCGAACAAAAATTTATAAAATAACTCAAAATCTTTTATTAATCGATATTGAAAATTTATTGCTGTTCAATGGTTAATCCTGTAATATTCTTCAGTTTTGAAATTAAAAGAGCCGCATCTTTTTTAGGAATGGAAAATTCAATTATATATTCATTTTTATCGTAATTTTTATTGAAAATTTCCCCATTAAATTCTTTTAAAAGTCGTATCACTTCATTTATTTTAGAATAATTAAACCGAATGGTAAAGAAATTATCAATGGTTTTTTCAACAATTTCAGCATGATTCAAGGCATCAGCAGCCGCTTCCCGATATGCAGTTGCCAAGCCACTTGTTCCCAATAATATCCCACCAAAATAACGAACCACCACTACTAATATATTAGTCAATCCTCGTGAATTGATCTGCCCTAAAATAGGTCGTCCAGCAGTTCCAGCAGGTTCTCCATCATCATTGGCTCTCCATTCTTTATGTTCAATACCAATCACATAAGCATAACAAATGTGACGAGCATCATGAAATTCTTCCTTGAAATTTTTTACCAGTTCCTTAACTCCATCCACGCTTTGAGTGGGAACTGCAAAGGAAAAGAATTTGCTCCCTTTATCCTTATAAATTCCTTCTGATTTATTAGCAATAGTTTTATAGGTACTTAGCATTTTGCGAATTGAATTTTTTAATACTTCTAACTATGAGAACTTCGCTGCAAAGATATTTATTTATTTTATTTCGTCTAATTTTCTTTGATAGAAAAATAGTAGATTATTTTTTAAGCAGTATACTTCTCCTTTAAAGTATTTTCAGTAATAAAAAAACAAAATATTTTGCTAAATTTTAAGTATTATCAGTAAACTTTTTTGATCATAGAAATGTTTAAAAAATATAAATGGGATGTTTACTTCTAAAATTTTACTACTATGTCTAACATCGAATTTAATGAAATCAATCTTCGATTTAAGCGTGAAGTAAATTCAATGACTCATTTACTTCCAGAAATTTACAGGGATGCTATAAAAGAAGATGCCCAAAAGGTAATTACTCAATTCCAGCCTGATATTGAAAAGTGGCTTGTTCGGTTAAAAAACAAAAACATGTCGTGCTTTGAAATTGAGTCGCTCTTGCAATCACGACTTAATGAAGTAAGTTTGAATTCATTACAGCAAACTTGCGATGAATCTCAAACAGTGGAAAAAATAAAAAATAATATTTTAAATTTAATTGCCAAATCGGTACTTAACACTTACCTGTACTCAATGTTCAAAGATGTTACATGAAACCATTCGCAAAAAGGTTATTTCAAAAAATGGAATAACCTTCCAAATTTTTTATTAAGAAAAATGTTTGATTTTAAAAAGTGCCTTTCTTCACTTTTCTTCATCCCCTACCCTTTCAAGAATTTGTTCAGCATGTTTTTTGGTATCAATTTCTTCCTGAGGAATAATATGCGTTATGATACCATTTTCATCAATAATAAAAGTAGTTCTCTCAATTCCAAAATATTTCCTTCCAAAACGTTTTTTCTCTTTAAAAGTTCCAAACACTTCACCCAACCGATGATCGGTATCAGTAATTAACGTAAAAGGAAGATTGTTTTTGAGAATGAATTTTTGATGGGAAAGAATATCATCTGTACTCACACCAATTATTTCAAAATTTCTGCGACGCAACTCGGCATAATTATCCCGAAAACTACAGGCTTCCGACGTACAGCCAGAGGTATTATCCTTTGGATAAAAATACAATATCAATTTTTTTCCTTTAAAATTTGAGCTATAAATTTTTTTTTCGTTTTGATCAACTCCCAAATAATCAGGAATTTTATCTCCAACTTGTAATGCCATAACTAATTTAAGATTAAATTGTTTATTAAAATTCATTGCAAAATCAAACAAAAATAATATTTTACTTTCAGAAAATCAAAGTTGAATGAAAAAATGCGCTCCTAATTTTATCAAAACTGTAAAAGAGTTTTTACAAATTTACTTGTATTTTGTTTTTCATGTATTTCTTATCAAAAAATATCCAAAGAAAAACTTATACCAAGCAACTTTAAAAATAAAAAATAATAAAAGAATAGTCGGTGGTCAGGAGTTTGGATTTTCGAATTTCAAGTAGAGACTCTTAGTTCGCGAGTCTAATTTTTAGAATAAATTTTAAAAGTTAATTCTTTACTTTTGTTGTAACGGATTTTCCCTTCCAAATTTTGTAAAAAATGATCTAAAAGCCAATACCAATCGGCTTTTAAGAATATTCCAGTAAATTTAATGTACGCAAGAAAAATACTATTTTTTTCTTCTAACAAAGTTATTTTATTGAATTTTTTTGTATGTTTGTAAAAATAAAATAATATTCAATATGTGATAAACAACTAATAATTACACTGTAAGCAAGAAATTATTTTAAAAAAACATATTAAACAAATAATAATCAATTTGTTATATATAAAATATACCACTTTTGAAAGGAAAATCCGGTAAAAAAGAAGAAATTAACCGTATATTCTTAAAAGTGAACTATGTAGAGACATAGAAATTTAATTCTACGTGAGGGTACAAGACTTTTAAGAATCAAACTGCAAAATACCAAATAGAATATTAAGATTAAAAGCCCATTAAGGGCCTTAGTACAAAGCAGTTTTTATCGGTTAATTCCAAATTTAAAACCTATAAAATACAAAAGTATGAAAAATTTTTTTTTATTTGTTAGAATTGACTTTTCTAAAAATACGTTCGATGTAACATACTATAGGTTATAAATCAATAGGTTTTTAGTACAAGCAAGCTTTGAAAACGACCAAAAAGGTTCTAAAGACTTTCTGAAACGGGTATAAAAAATTATACGAGGCTTATGAATTGGTTCATAAAACAAAATCTAAAAGAAGAATAATTTCTTCTTTCATTTGCAAATAAAAATAGAATAGAATTGCGAAAAGTGATTCTTGAATTTCTTTATTCTCCTGTTCATTACAAAAATCGTTAGTGATAATATAAAAAAATTTAAAAATTTATCTACAAGATATTATTTATAAATTATTTGATTTTCAATTATAAAGTTGCAAAATAATTACGCTATTTTGCAACTTTATATTACTATTTTTCATTCAAAACTCAGATTGTAAAAATAAATTGGGAATAACAGATTAAGAAAAATATATTCCCCCATTAATATCAATATTTGCCCCTGTAATATAATCTGAATCACTGGAAGCCAGAAATAAGACCAAATCAGCTACATCATCTGCGTCACCTTCCCGACGAAGTGGATAAATACCTTTCATTCGTTCGCGATTTTCAGGTGTATTGAATTTGTCATGGAAGGAGGTAGCTATTGTGCCCGGAGCAACTGCATTAACACGAATACCTTTCGGTCCCAGTTCTTTTGCCATGGAACGAGTAAATGTCATCACCGCTCCTTTTGCTGTTGCATACATTGATGCTCCTGGTCCTCCACCGTCTCTTGCAGCTAACGATGAAAAATTTATTATAGCACCTCCTTGATTCATATGAGGTACTACTTCACGTGTACAAAGCCAGCAGCTTTTCATATTAACATCCATCAAGGCAGAATACCAATTTTCATCCTGTTCTGTAATTTCTTTCCTGCCCATAATCCCTCCTACTACATTAACTAAAATGTCAATTTTATCACCATAAACTGAAATACCTGTTTTAAAAAATCTTTTAACATCCTCAGCTTTTGTCATATCTCCTTGTACAATAATAGCTTCTCCACCCTTTTCTTGTATCATTTTCAGAGTTACTTCTGCATCTTCGGGATTATCAAAATAATTAATTACTACTTTTGCACCTTCAGAGGAAAGTTTAAGAGATACGGCGCGACCAATATCACGTGCGCCGCCTGTTACATAAGCAATTTTACCATTTAGTTTCATAATATTTATTATTTAAAAAATTGTTATTTAATTTGTTCTATTTTCCCAACAGTTAAAAATATTGATCCTAATGACAAAGGAACTAATGCGGCTAAAAGTCCAAATAGCAAAGGCCAACTTGGTATTTTAGCAGAAAATAATATTGCTAATATGGTACCTAGTACAGCAGAAGCACCTCCTAGACCAGCCAGAGAACCGACTGATTTTCCACAGTGTAAATCGCTGGGGAGCGTTTGAATATTAGTCATAGTAAATTGAAATCCTCCCAGTACAAATGCCATTAAAATTACTGCCATCATTGCATTGGATACCATTACAGAAGCAATGACGGAAGGTATAATGATTAGCCCACCAACCAACATAGCTATTTTACGTGCTTTATCGACCGTTTTTCCATGACGCATTAAATATCCAGAGAACCAACCACCTGTCAGGCTACCAATCATGGCACCAAAGTAGGGTACCCAAGCTGAAAAAGCTAATTCTGTAATATTGAGATTGAATTGTTCTACCAGATAAAGAGGTAAATAAGTTACAAACATCCACCAAATAGGATCAAGAAAAAATCGTCCAAGTATGACAGAATAATTTTTTTTATTTGAAAGTAATTCTCCCCAACTTTTTCCCCTCTCATCAACAATTTGAGCTTCAGGTTGACCTGTAAGGATATATTCGCGTTCTTTTTCGGTGATCCAAGGATGCTCTTTAGGACCTTTTTTATTGATAATCAACCAAGGAATAATCCAAATCAAACCCAGAGAACCGACAATTAAAAATGTTAATCTCCAACCCACTAACAAATACAACATTAAAATAACGATAGGAGCAAGAATAGAACCAATTGAGGCTGCTGCATTGAAAAGTCCTTGTGCAAAAGCTCTTTCTTTCTGAGGAAACCATTCAGCATTACTTTTTACAGCTCCTGGCCAGGGACCAGCTTCTCCTAATCCCAGCATTATCCTAAAGGCTGTCAGGGAAAATTTTCCTTTTGCAAGTGAGGTAAGCGCATCTGCCAATCCCCAAATAGCCGCAGAGATAACAAAACCACGACGTGTTCCAATCTTATCGTACATTTTTCCTGAAAATAGCTGGCTAATGCCATAAGCAATCATAAAAAATATCGTAATAGTGCCCAGTATGCCTTTTGCTTTCTTTGAAGCTTCATCTGGTGTTGTGTCTTTCTCAATAATACCTAAATCGTAAGCTATTCCTTCTCTGTTTACAACTACTTTACCATCTTTTTTTTGAGATAAATGAGTAGCTTGCTGTTCAATTATTTTACCTTTTTTGTTTTTTAATAAATAAGTGTTTTTATCTTTCAAATAAATAGCTTCATTTGTTTTTAGGTTGTTAGAAAATTGGTCAACAATGGTATATTCTACATTGGTTACCCACATGTAATTCAATGTTCCTCTATCCAGATAATTTATGATCGTAATGAGCACAATCAGCCCAATGATCCACCAACGTAATCCTTTTATTTTCATTATCTTACTTTTTTAAGAAATCCATTCTCATAGGACTAAATACATCAATTAAAATTCCTTCTTCAAGACATACCGCTCCATGTGGAGCATCTGGTTCAATATAATATCCATCACCTGCTTCCAAAATTTGTTTTTCATCGTTAATGGTTACTTCAAATTTTCCACTCGCCACATAAGTTGTCTGTGAATGAAAATGTTCATGAATATAACCTATTGCTCCTTTTTTAAAGTGAACTTTTACCATCATGATTTGTCCATCATATCCTAAAATTTGTCGTGATACACCTTCTCCCGTTATTTCCCATTCTATTTCCGAAGCATGTAAAAAATTTAAACTTCTTGTTTTCATATTCTTAAAATTTATTTTGTTAATGCTGAAAAATAATAATTTCCTTTAAATTGAAATTTTTGATTGTCCAAGTTAATGGTATGTTCACTTGTTTTATCAAAATTGCTGTTAAGAGTAATAAAAAGAAATGCTTTGTTGTTAATTATTGAAATTTTTATTGCAGTATACTCCTGATTATCAGCTAAAAGTTCAATATTTGAAATGGAGGTTTGTAAATTCTCAATAATTTCTTTGTTTAAATCATAAAATCCATGAGGTTCTATTACTGTCACGAAAGTATGATTTTGAACATTTGGCTGTCGAATCATAAAACAAGTTTCATTTCTAAGATTAAAATCGGGGTCATCGGCACCAGAATGTGCCATAAAAAATTCAGTATCGGTATTCCCTAATGCTGAAATAGTATAAAATCTGTTTCCTGCTAACCAGGTAAAATGAGTTGTAGATTTTTTGTTTTTTCCAATTGCATCTACCCAGAGATGTTGATAGCCGTTTTTTGTACCTAATGGATTTAATTGAGTTGTGAATTTTTGATATTTGAAATTCGTCGATACTATTTGACCTCGATAATAAAAAGGAAGGTCCAGTGTATGCGTAGAATCAGCAACTACTCTAAAAACATCGATAATAAGCGGAAAAGAAAAATTATTGTTTTTAATAATTGCCACAGTACGCTGCATTTTTACATTTTTATAAGCATTGTTTTCACATCCCGATATAATTTGAAAATCTGGATTATTAAAATCATAATATTGAATATCCGAATGATAATTTGATGAAATCTTTATGTCTGCATTAAAGTGACTAGTTTTGTCTACTACGACAGTATTATGAGCAACCGTTTGCATTGCCCATGAATAATTTTCTTTTGTATAATGACCTCCATTTTTTGGCTCAATGTTGAGAAACCGCACTGCTCCATAGTCAGGCATAATGCAATTCCCGTTATCGTACAAAACGATCGACAATTTATCGTAATGTCCGTGTGATAAACCATGAGAAGTAGCTTTAAAAGTCAGGCAAGTTTGTGTTTTGTCTTTTTTGCCTGCCCTGACAATTCCCAACCCACCTTTCTCTCCATTTTCTCCATCACGTAAAAGTAAAGAGCGAAATTGAAATGGTTCATATTTGATATTATGTAAGGATTTTGCAGTAGCGATACCAGCATCTGCTACGAGAAAAGATTTTTGTTGTCGTGCAATATCAAGCAAAGATGTATTTTTTGGATAATTTTTATAAGCAATGTCCACAGCATAAATAATTTCCTGAGTTTGATAAGTCTTTTTTAAGGCATCATTCAGGTAAAAAATTTCACTATTATAAGCACATTGAAGTAATGTATTGGTTGCTTTTAGTAAAATACTGTCTCGATAACTAAAAATTTTTAATTCTGGCTGGTTGTTTTGTATTACTTGGGCAAAAACCATGAATGGCCAGATAGCATAGCGTTGATAATAGGGACCTTCAGTATAGTAGCCATCAGGAGAAAACAGTATATTTAATTGCCTGATAAAACCTGATTTACTATCTTTATTGGAACCATATAAAGCTTTCTCTACTAAATTTTTATCTTCCATTACATATCCAATCATCCCAACTGAAGCAGTTGCCCACGTTGCATGATTGTGCATTTTGTTAAAAATTTCATAATTATGAGCGTTACCATTAGAAATAAATTCAGCCATTGGACGAAAGAGATTCTTTTCAATGTTTGCTTTATCGGAAGTATTGAGATAATCGTAAATACAATCATAAGCCATTGCTGTATGAAACAGCCATACACAATCATTCAACAATTGCCAAAATAATTTACCCGGAGCATCAGATTTTCTAGAAGGATGTAAACCTATCACAGGATACAGTTCTGCATATTTTAAAAGCATTTGCTTAACAAATTCTGCATATTCTTTCTTCCCAGTAAGCTGATACATGGTACTTGCAGCATTCATTTCATAATAATTATTTTTATGTTTCTCATGGGAGTATCCACCTCCTTCATCTTTGGGTATGGGGACAATGATTTCAGATTTCAATGCATTGTCTG
>Ga0209204_1002638_pt1 | contig 14396 bp, 17 predicted proteins | sample AD_JPNMR2_MetaG_FD_184425 | JGI IMG/M metagenome (GOLD analysis project Ga0209204, IMG submission 184425) | Active sludge microbial communities of municipal wastewater-treating anaerobic digesters from Japan - AD_JPNMR2_MetaG (SPAdes) (version 2) | ecosystem: Engineered > Bioreactor > Anaerobic... | reverse complement strand
AGGTGTGAGTTCTATCGTATGCGGCGGGATGGGTCAGCGTGCAAAAGACCTCTTTCAGCAGTTAGGGATACAGACAATTGTGGCTGTTAAAGGGAAAATCAACGATGTAATAGAAAAACTGTTGAAAGGTGAACTAAAATCAGGTGAGAGTTTGTGTAAACCCGGTGCAGGCAAGAATTACGGTTTGGAAAAAACAGAATGTGATCATCAAGGGGGTGATTAAAGTGCCACGAGGAGATGGAACAGGACCAATGGGTTTGGGTCCAATGACAGGCAGAGGGCAAGGAAGAGGAGCTGGAAGAAGAATGGGAGGCAGAGGCGCAGGTCCCGGAGGTTTTTGCGTATGTCCATCATGCGGTGAGAAGGTTGTACATCAGGCAGGTGTCCCCTGTTTTGAGATAAATTGCCCCAAATGTGGAACAAGAATGGTAAGGGGATAATAGAATGATAATAACGGTAGCCAGCGGAAAAGGCGGTACCGGCAAAACTCTTGTTTCCACATCACTTGCTTTATCCTTGGGAAAAGACGCTGTGTTTCTTGACTGTGATGTCGAAGAACCCAACGGCTATATTTTTTTGAAACCAGATATAACAGAAAACATAAAGATTTATCTGCCCCAGCCAGGGGTAGATATTGAGAAATGTAATTTTTGTGGCAAATGCGCTTCTGCATGCTTATTCAATGCAATAGCCGTTATCAAACCAGAAACAGGCAAGAGAAATGGTAATGTTCTCTTCTTCCATGAGATGTGCCAGAGCTGCGGTGCTTGCGTGCTGGTTTGTCCACAAAAAGCAATATACGAAAAGCGGAGTGAAAAAGGAGAGGTGGAAAAGGGTGTTACAAAAAACGGAGTTTCTTTTGTTCAAGGACGGCTAAAACCATCTGAGGCAAAATCTGTTCCTCTTGTAAAGGCGGTAAAAAAACATGTAAATGTCAATAAAATAAATATCATTGACTCTTCGCCGGGCACCAGCTGCCCTGTGGTCCAGACAGTCAAGGATTCGGATTTTTGTCTTCTGGTTACAGAACCCACGCCGTTCGGATTAAATGACCTTCGTCTGGCAGTGGAGATGACCAGAGTGCTCGCCGTGCCTGTAGGTGTTGTAATTAACCGTTTTGACATCGGAGATAATTCAGTTCAAGAATATTGCTTGAAAGAGAATCTTCCGGTTCTCCTGAGTATTCCATTCAAAAAAGATATTGCCGTTGCATACTCAAAAGGGATACCTCTGATTGAATCTTTCCCTGAGTATAGAAAAATATTCAAGAAACTTTTTAAAGACATATCAGATATTATCGTTCAAGGGAAAAAATAGAAAGATGAAGAAAATACTTGTAATCAGTGGAAAAGGCGGAACAGGAAAAACATTCCTCACAGCCTCTTTATCTTATTTAGCGAGCGACAAAAAGATTATAGTAGATTGTGATGTTGATGCCGCTAACCTTTATCTGCTATTGCATCCGGATATAAAACGAAGTGAAGTATTTGAGTGGGGCTATGAGGCGGTAATTAACCAGGATAAGTGCATACGGTGTGGTAAGTGTCTGGCAATATGCAGATTTGAAGCAATCAAAACCGTACATAAGGATGACAACAGAGGGATTGATAGAATTACTGTAGACCCGTTTTCCTGCGAAGGTTGTGGCGTATGCAAGTACGGATGTCCTGTGGGAGCCGTAGACCTCAGGAAAAAAGAGAGCGGCAAGTGGTTCATATCCGATACAAAATATGGGCCGTTCGTATTTGCAAAACTGGGTATTGCGGCGGAAAATTCGGGCAAACTCGTATCAAAAATCAAGCAAGAAGCATATACGCTTGCGGAAAAAGAACTGGCTGAATACATTATCATAGACGGACCGCCGGGGATAGGGTGCCCTGTCATTGCTTCCATGTCAGGTGTTGACCTTGCACTTGTGGTGACAGAGCCGACACTCTCTGGCATCAGCGACATGAAAAGGGTAATGGAAGTAGCGGAACATTTTCAGGTTGAAACAAAGGTTGTTGTAAACAAGTATGATATTAATTTGGAAACTACCGAGGAAATAAGAAGGATTTGCTACGCTAAAGGCATAGAAGTTTTAGGACAACTGCCTTTTTCAGAAAAAGTAGTTCAATCTATAGTTAAACAGGTTCCTTTTACTGAATTCAGCAATGGCTCCATAGCCAAGGATATTGCCAAGATTTGGGAAAAGATTAAATAAAAAAAGCAAGCGGATATGAGAAAATTTTCTATACTGCTCCCCATTAAGGGTAGATGGAAAATAAAGTAGAATAGAGTGATCTGAAAGGGGAAGCAGGACAACATCACATCCATTTTTGTAAAATCATCTCATACTATTTCCCCTCTGTATAAAATTCCTGCATACCACCCCCCTCTTTATAAAAGAGGGGTTGGGGGAGATTTCAAAATCCTCCTTAATCCCCCTTTTGTAAAGGGGGAGAATTAAAGGAGGAATTTTGAAAAGAGAGAAAATTTTACTGTTACCCCTTCAGGAAGAGTGCTATGCCGGGAGAGGGATTCGAGCGGCCTCGTCTCCCACAACGACTCGGCTCGGCCATTCGCACAAGTCCTCGCTTGCTCGGACTTATACGTCTTCGCTCAAGTTCGAATCCCTGCAAGGAGACCGCAATGCCGGGAGAGGGATTCGAACCCTCACGGAAATTACTTTCCAACGGATTTTAAGTCCGTAGCGTCTGCCATTCCGCCATCCCGGCTTATTAAAACTATTATAACCTGTCTGGCTTAAAATTTGAAATTTTTATCAAGAAAATAGGTATTCACTGCATTTCTTAGTGTTCTGATATCAGCAGATTTGTACGGTTTTTGCGGAAAATTTGATATTTTCCATCACTATTTTTAAACCTTAACAGTCATGCCTACTTTTACAGCAAGAAAGTTTTTCTGGAAGATTTGTTGAAAAATTTCTTCTGCATTTTTTCCTGAACAATGGCAGGGACTTACTGTGTTTACATTCATTGTTTTTAATTCAGTGGCGATGTATTCAATGATTCTTGTATCAGCGTCAAGCAGGTGGAAACCGCCCATAACGAGAAAGACCTGTTCATCAGGGAAATGTTTCTTTGCAATTTTAACAATATTCAGAATTCCTGGATGCGCACATCCTGTAATGATGGAAATTCCATTTTTTGTTTTTATTACAACTGCTTGTTCTGATATTGTCTTTCCATTGTATGTTGCTTCTATTTCTCCTGTAACAGAAATATTTTCTTCAATTTGCTGAAAATGATTGGATTCAATGAAAATTCCTTTGAGTTTTCTTACATTTTCTTTTAAATTCTTGCTAAAATCCGGGCAACTGTAAACAGGCAGGTTCTTTTTTAGTTGTAAAACGTCCCACAGTCCACCTGTGTGGTCCCAGTGGTCGTGAGAGATGACAATAGATTGAATATTATTAATATCAATATTCATTTGTTTAATGTTGTGAATCAGCCATTCGCCTTTTTCTCCTGTGTCAAATAAAATCCTGCCATTTATCAGGCAGGAAAAACCCCAGCCGGTTTGGAATTTGCTATCTATTGCATTGCTATCAAATAAAATTTTGATTTCCATTTATTCTCTTGTCATAGGTGTCCCGCATTCTGGACAGGTTATTGAAGAGCAGGGGACTCCTGGTTGATGTGGGACTTTTGTTTTACAGATAGGACAAATACAGTTTTCTACTGGTCCTGCAAACTGTTGTCTCCTTCCACCTCTTCTCATTCCAGGACCCCTTCCATCAGGTCCTGTTCCATTTCTTCCTGGCATCTTTTATCACCTCTTTTTTTGTTGCAATTTATTTATATTACTTTTTCCCTGCAGAGCGTGAGCCCTCCTGCAGGGTTTACTGCAGGAGGACTCATTCAATTATTTTTTTTCTTCAGCAGCAATCTTTTCCAGTGTTGCAATGCGCTTTTCAATGGATTCTAATTCTTTCTTGATTGCCTCTGCCTGCTTTTTCAAAATATCTGCTTCCTGCTGGGGTGTAATTTCTCCTGTGAATGGTGCGTATGGTGTACCCCAGCCCCATGCAGGAAGACCCATATTTGCCCTCACCCAGCCAGGCAGACCTGTTGCCCTGTACCAGTGTCTGAATCCTCTACCTCTACCAAAGGCGCCTCTCATCCAGATTCCACCATACGGATTCATATAACCAGGTACGTTGTAACCAGCGCAAAATCCTGCCCCTCTGCCAGTCATGGGCCCTGCTCCAATAGGTCCTGTTCCATCTCCCCACGGCATTGTATATCACCTCCTTTCGTTAATGAAAATCATTTTCAATAAGATTATACCCATAGAGTGTTCAACTGTCAAGAGGTGTTGCCGTAAAAAGATGTCTTTTACAGGTTAAATTTTTTTGCCAGAGACAAAGTAAAAATCTGGTTCGTCAATTATCTTCAAGACACTAAATCCATGAGATGCTAATGTTTTTGCAAGGATTTTTGCCTCAGGTACTCTATCTTTCTCAATGCAGCCACCAGTTGATTTGTGAAGATTATTGACAAAATCCTTTCCTGTGGGATGGGAAATGACAATACTTCCATCTTTTTTCAGAATTCTATAAATTTCTTTGATGGCGGTTTTTTTTCGGTCAAAATGGGGATAGCACGCATTACATATCACGTAGTCAAAGTAGTTGTCAGGAAAACATGTATGATGAATGTCTGCAATGATAAATTCAACGGGTAAATGTCTCAATTTTCTTATCGCCTGTTCTATCATTGCAGGAGCATAATCAATGGCAATCACTTTACCTTTTTTCCCTGTTTTTTCTAGTAGATATGGAACAAGAACTCCGGTGCCTGTGCCAACATCGCATATCATAGAGCCCTTTTTGATTTCTACTTCTTCAACAACTCTTTTAAGGTTTCTTGGTTCAGGATGATTGTCCCAGTGTTGTGCGTGCTTTTCAAAAAAACTATGCTTTCCGCATTTCATACACCATCCTTTTCTTTGGAGAAAAAATTGTTGCAATGATAAAGATTATCACAGAACAGAGTGCGATGGGAGCGCCTGCAGGAATATTGAGCCAGAAGGCAACCAGTAGTCCAAGACATCCTGATGCTGCACCGAATATTGAGGATATGAGAAACATTTTTTTTAAATCATAGGTGAGTTGATAGGCGGCAGCAGCAGGATTGACAATAAGAGCAAACACAAGCAGTCCGCCGACTGCCTTTATTGAAGAGGTAATGGTTGCTCCGCACAAAAAGAGAATCAGATAATAAATTGATTTTGCCGGAATGCCTGATGCAATTGCTAAAACCCTGTTGAAAATGAGTATCTGAATTTCTTTGAATAATGCAATCACAAATCCAATCGTGACAATGGTGACTGCGCAAAGTATCAATAGGTCGGCATTGCTTATTGTTAGAATATTTCCCCACAGAAACCTGAGTCCTTCACTTTTTGAGCCAGGAATCAAAGGTAGAAAAAGAAACGATAGTCCAAGGGAAGAAGAAAATATAATGCCTAATGAAGTGTCGGGTTTAAGGTTGCCTTTATCTGATATTGGTCCCAGAATCCCGGCAACAATGAAACAAAAAACAAAGGCACATAAAACAGGATTAATGCCAAGAATAATACCAGCAAGCGCTCCAGCAAATGCTGCGTGAGACATACACACGCCGATAAAGGAAATTCCCATTGTAACAACAATCACACCAACAAGGGCGCATGCAATTCCTGTAAGCAGGGCGCCTGCCCATGAATAGAGCATAAAGTTATAGATTTCCATCAATAGATTCCTGTGAAACGATTGTACCTTCTTCAAGGTAAAAAATTTTGTTGCATAGTTTTTCTATTATTTGCTTTTCGTGAGAAACAAGAAAGAGCGTAATGTTTTTTTCTTTTTTCCAGTTTTTTATGATTTCAAGAATTTTCCATTTTGATGATTCAGAGATAGATGAAAAAGGTTCATCAAGAAGCAATATTTCTGGTTCCTGCATCATTGCCCTTGCAATCAAAGTTTTTTGCTTTTCTCCCCCTGATATCTGGCCAAATGGTCTATCAAAAATGTGTTCAATCTCAAGCAGTCCCATAATTTTTTTTGTTTTGTTCAGATGCTGTTGTGTTGGATAATTGAATAGGCCGATTTTGCCGTAACAGCCGCTTAATACCACTGTTTTTGCAAGAATGGGAATTTTTGTATCCACTTCAAAATTTTGAGGGACATATCCAGTAATAAGTCGAACTGATAATGCTGTTTTGGGTGTTAGTATGATATCGCCAATTGAAACCTTGCCTTTATAAGCAAATAATAAACCATTGATAAGATTTAATAGGGTTGTTTTTCCTGCGCCATTTGGTCCGTATAGTGCAACACATTCTCCTTTTTGTACAGTAAAAGAGATATTATGAAGAACAATGCGGCTTGCTCTTGCCACTGACACGCAATCAAAATTGATATTGTTCATTGAATGGTTTTTAATGAATCAATGATGACCTGGAGGTTTTTCAAAAGCGTGTTTTCAACATTGTCAGTTCCTTTCAACCCACCAGGAAAATTGCTCAATACCGCATGAGGTAAATGCATTCTTTTTGCCAGCATTTCTCCAACAGAAGTTCCACTTTGTAGATTGCTGACAATAATCTTTACATGATATTTATTTGCATCATTGATGAGATTGGTAATCACACCTGGACTGATTTCTTCGTCTCTGCCAAAACAACCGATCACCTTTAATCCAAAGTATTCAATAAGGTCTTTTTGCATCGCAGAGCAAATGACAGGAACATCTTTCATTTTGTTTGTGGAAATCATTGTTTTTACTTTTCTATCAAGTGTTTTCATGCGGTTTTTATATGAGACAAGGTTTTTTTCATAAAATTTTTTGTTTTCAGGGTCAGTGGATGAAAGTATTTCTGTTATTTTCTCTGCAGCATGAATTTGAACTTCAGGAATCAGCCAGTTTCCATTCACATCTACCTGAATTATTCGTGCGCCAGAACCATTGGTGGCTTTTGAAATGTCATCAATAAATCCCTCCCATCCGTGATACAGCAAAACTCCATTTTTATACAATTTTTTAATGTCCTGTGGTTTTATTTCATAATGACCAGGACAAATACCAGGTGGAATTAACACAGTGACATTAACTTTTGACTGACCAATTTGCTTGACAGTTGTTGCGATATTGGAACTGGTGGCAACGATTTCTATCTGCACGGCATAGCAGAATAGAGATAAAACACAAAGCGCGAGAGAAAAAAATAATTTTTTCATTTTGTATCAGGAGCCTGAATAACCTGTATCCCAGTACTTTCTCCATTCAGCAGCAATATTAGGACTTGCTGGAATCGGGTTTCCGTTATCATCAACATCCTTCACATCACTGTGGAACTGTTCTGGTTTCATCCAACCGACATGACCATCTCCAAAAAGGATATTTGCTCCACCTGAATGAATCCTGCATACAGCCCAGTGGCTTGTCCCTGCGTTATTAAATACAGAAGAACTGTCAACGCTTAACACTCCGTTATCACTGTATGGTGCGCCTGCATTGCATCCACCTTTGCCGTCTTTTTCTCTTCCCCAGTCAAGCACCATGATTTTTTCAGATGGATTAACTATTCTGCTTCTTTTTTGTCCCATGAAACCAGGAAAAATTCCACTACCAATGTTGTATCCCTGGCCTATGAACCAGTTGTCAGGACTGATTGTTTTTCCATGTCTTGATGGACATTGAGAAATTTTATTTCTTATTTCAGGAGACACATATACCCATAACCGTGTTTTCCAGTATGGATTGACAGGATAAAATTCATCATAGTCATTGGCATACAGTTCCATCGCTATTCCGATTTGCTTGAAGTTGCTCATACACACTGATTGTCTTGCTTTTTCCCTTGCTTTGCTCAGAGCAGGAAGTAACATTGCTGCGAGAATGCCGAGAATCGCAATGACTACCAGCAATTCTATTAGCGTAAAACCTTTCTTCATTCAATCCTCCCTGTGATAAGGAAAAATTTTTAGTGTTACAATTTTAAAATATGTGCTACGAAATGTCAAGAGATCGGTTTTTCTCAAAAATAAAATCAACAAAAATAATGACCATTATACTGCTCCCATTAAAAAAAATTGGAAGTAAGGTAGAATAAAGTGGTCTGAAATACGGGGCAGTACAAAATCACACTCCTCTTTGCAAAATCACCTCATACTGTTTCCCATCTTTATAAAATCACTTCATACTACCCCCCTCTTTATAAAAGAGGGGATGGGAGAGATTTATTGAAATCCCACCGCCAACTTCAGGTCTCCTTCCTTTACAAAAGGAAGGCCGGGATTGATTTACTGAAATCCCTCTTGCATCTCCCTTTTATAGAGGGAGAACAAAATCCCCCTTAATCCCCCTTTTACAAAGGGGGAGAATGAGAGTGGAAATTTTGTAAAGGGGGAAATCAGGAGAGAAAATTGTACTGCCCCCTTGTGCTAATGTGAAAAACTATAGCAGGGTTTTTTCAGAATATACGATATTACCGCGGTAAAGGGTGCAAAGAACCTTGCCAGATAATTTTTTGTTAAGAAGCGGCGTATTTTTGCTCAAGGATAAAATATTTTCTTTTGTCAGTATCCATTCTTTTTGTGGGTCAAAAATTACACAGGTTGCATCACTGCCTTCAGCAATAGGATTTTCTTTCAGTTGTAATATCTTTGCTGGTCCAACTGTCATTTTTGAAAGGATGTCAATGGGCTTGATTCCATATTTTATAAGCGACATCACAAGTGGTAGCGCTGTTTCAAAACCTATCATTCCAAAAGGAGCATTTTCAATTCCTGAACCTTTTTCTTCTTCAGAATGCGGAGCATGGTCTGTTACAATGGCATCGATGATGTTTTCTTTTATTCCTTTGATAAGGGCTCTTATGTCTTCCTGTGTACGAAGTGGCGGACTGACTTTTGCATTGGCATCGTAATTGCTCAGTGCTTCCTCAGTTAAGGTTAAATGATGGGCTGTGACCTCACATGTAATATTTTTTGATTGCTTTTTTGCTTCTTTTACAAGTTCTACGGATTTTTTTGTTGTGAGATGCGCAAGATGAAGGCGTGCGCCTGTCAATTTTGCAAGTTCAATGTCTCTGTAAACCATGATGTGTTCTGCTGCTGCAGGTATGCCTCTTAAACCAAGTTTTGTGGAGAGAACACCTTCATTCATCACACCGTTTTTTGCAAGAATCTGGTCTTCGCTGTGAGAAACAACTATTTTCCCCCATGTTTTGCTGTATTCAAGCGCCCGTCTGAATATCAAACTGTCCATCACGCAGTTTCCATCGTCAGAAAATCCAATGACTCCTGCTTCAGACAGTTCACCCATAGGAGAAAGCACTGCACCTTTTCTGCCAACAGTAACTGCTCCATAAGGAAGGACCGTTATTGGCGATTTTTTTGCCTTTTCAAAGATATACCCAACAACGACTTTATTATCAACAGCGGGTTCGGTATTTGCCTGACAGCACACAGTGGTAAAACCGCCAGCAGCAGCAGAGATGCTACCTGAAAGAATGGTTTCTTTTTCTTCGTTTCCTGGCTCCCTGAGATGGCAGTGCATATCAATAAGTCCGGGAAATAGCCATAAATTTGTGCCATCTATGATTTTTGAGGTTCTTTTGTGAATATTTTTTCCAATGGCGGAGTAAGAGTGGCCTGAAATAAAAACATCCCTTCTTCCATCTGTTCCTGTATAAGGGTCAATGACACGGATATTTTTTATCAGTATGTCCATCGCAAAAATTTTAACCCAGTATGCCTGAACTGGCAAATCTATCTTATGCAATAAATTGAGATAGATACTTTTCCCCGATGATAAAACCTTCTTCAAGACCCACTGCAGAATCTTCGTGCTCTATACTGAGAACTCCATTATAACCGGCTTTTCTCAAGCGTGAAATATACTCTCCCCAGCGAATAACCCCAAAACCTGGTACTACATATCTCCACCATCCTTTTTCTCTGTTTCCGACCCTTCGCAAAACATGTTTTTTTATCTCACAATCCTTTGCGTGGGTATGAAAGATTCGGTTTGCAAATTCATCTACTGCAGAAAGATAATCAATTCCCTGATGTACAAGATGTGATGGGTCAAAATTAAGGCCAAAATTTGGGGAGGGAACCAGTTGAAAAAGTTTTTGCCAGTGGTCAAGATGCTGTATATTTGTTTCAAACCAGTTTTCAAGAGCAATTTTTACCCTGTGTTTGGCTGCAAAACTGCACAAATCTTGAAAATAAGGGGCTGCATCCTGTTCAATGGTTTGCATCTTAGTTTTTCCACTAACAGGCATGCCTGCTATGGTGCAGACAACATCAACATCAGTCAATTCTGCCACAAGGATAAGATTTTCAAGATGTTTTTTAATCAGTTGCCTGCGTTTCGGATCAGGGTCCAGCACATTGGTATAACATGCATAACTTGAAGGGTTGACACCAGTTTGATGGAAAAGTTCATTCAGTTTTTTCCCTGAATCTGCAAGAACCTGGTCCGGAGCAATATGACCTGCTCCAGGCACAGAGAGAATTTCAACCTTTTGAAAACCATTGTCTTTTGCAAAATTGAGTACTGCTTCAAGATTTTGTTTTCCAAAAGGCGCTGTCAAAAAACCAATTTCCATTTGCCCCCTTTTTGTCAACGAAAGTTGTTAAAGATTATACCCGATCGGGAGAAAAATCAAAAATATATTTTGACAGATGGCTGTAAGGGAATAGAATATCAACATCACCAGGAGGTAAAAAATGTATCCACTGGCACCATTAAAGGTTTATGTGGTAGACAGGGTTTATCAGGATAGAAGGTGTGTGAAACGACTTGAAAGGATTTTGAACGCACTGGCAGGAAATTTTGAAATATCTGAAATTAATGACAACAATTTTCCGGCTGCTGTTGAAGAATTAAAAAATTTGTATCCTTCACGAGAACGGCCATCAAAAATTCCTGTTTCTTATACAAAACCGCTTGTTTTTACAACGATGAAACTTGTGGGACCAGGATTTGATGTAAAACACTTGCTGAAAAAATGTCCTTCAGGTATACTTATGTCTGACCTTGAGAGAATTTTTGGACATTTTCCCAGGGCAATTGATCAGCATCCTCACATGCGGGATCAGGAAAATAATTGTGTTTGCTGGCCAACCTATAATTTCGGAACCATTGCTGGATGTTCTCATGGTTGTTTATACTGCAGCGATGGTGAAAGAGGTAAATTTCTGTCTGTGGCTTTGAACCTCGAAGAAGTGATGGAAAAAGCTGTACGGCCAGTAATTGAAAATAATCCGTGGAATCGGGTATTCAGGATGATTCTTAATAATGCAGACCTGATTACCTTTGAGCCAGAGTACGGGCTATTTGAACTCTTTACAGAAACACTCTCTTCCTATCCAGACCGTTATGGTTATTTTCATACAAGCAGTTCAAATGTTGCCTGGCTGGCAAATCTCAAGCACAGGGATAGATTGATAGGGGTGTGGTCAGTAAGTTGTGAAACTATGGCTGAAAAAATAGAATCAGGTACTGGCAAAGCCACTGACCGGTTTGACGCGGCGCGGCTGTGCCAGGAAATGGGTATTCCAGTACGTTTCAAGTTCAAACCCATTATCCCGGTAAAAGATTGGAAACAGGAGTATGCCGCATCCATAGAATACGCTCTTAAGGTTGCTAAACCAGAATCAGTAGGATTTGCCCTTTATATGTGGAATACATACGATTCTTTAGTTTCCTCGCTTCCAGTGGAATTCCTTGATTCTGAATGTGTGGATGCTGCGAGAGAGGCGGCGGCAGAAATGAAGGGAAAAGTTTATGGCCCATTTCCTCATGAGATACGAAAGAAAATTTATCAGTTTTTCATCCAGCAGGCGCGGAGACACAGTAAGGATGTGTTGCTTTATGTTTCGACTGAATCCAGAGAAATGTGGAATGATTTGAAGGATCAACTTGGGCAGGACCCAAACGTCTATATCTGCGGATGTGGTTCTCTTGCTATTCCTGGCAGGAAACTCGCCATTAATCCGGGATTGCGGTATTCAACCTATCATCCAACGCCCATCTGAATCAAGTTTTTCTCTTGACATGGTGGGTATAAAGAAATATAATGAAATAATCCTACTAAATAAATAGAATTTCAAAAGGAGTATGGACGTATGTTTTTATCTACGCGAGTCAGGTATGGCGTAAGGGCATTGATTGAACTCGGAATGAATTATAAAAAACAGGCAGTGTTATTGAAAGATATCAGTAAAAGGCAGAAACTTTCTCTAAAATATCTTGACCACATTTTTATGCAGTTGAAGGCAAATGGTATCATCAAAAAAATTAAGGCGAAAAAGGGTGGTTATCTTCTTACAAAACCACCTGAACAGATTACACTTTATGAAATTATTGAGGCGATTGAAGGAATAAAAAGAATTGAATGTCTTGATGATGAAAATATGTGCTTGCGCTCATTTCATTGCGGGGCGAGGATTGTGTGGAAAAGGTTGAACAAAGAAGTTGATCAAGTATTGAAAAATATCACTTTAAAGGACTTTATCATAGAAAGTGAAAAATTTAAGCAAATGGACGAGCCGGTTATGTTTTCAATTTGATTGATACAGGAGGCAAGATGAAGACCATTGAAGAGATTAATGAAAAAATAAAAAAAGGCCAGGCGGTTGTTGTTACAGCAGAAGAGATGCTGGAAATAGTGAGGAAAAAAGGTGAGTCAAAAGCAGCGAAAGAAGTTGACGTTGTGACAACAGGCACATTTGGACCGATGTGTTCAAGCAGCATCTATTTGAGTTTCGGACATCCTGCTCCAAGAATCAAAATTGGAGGTGGAACCTGTTTTTTAAACGGAGTACCTGCTTATGCAGGCCTGGCTGCTGTGGATGTGTATCTGGGCGCAACCGCGGTTCCACCAAATGATCCTGGAAATCTTCATTATCCAGGGAAATTCAGTTATGGTGGTGGATTTGTGATTGAGGAACTTGTAAATGGGAAACAGGTTCTTCTTGAAGCAACATCGTATGGCACAGATTGTTATCCAAGAAAACAATTGAAAAGTTATTTTTCACTAAAAGATATCAATGAGGCAGTTTTGTTTAATCCAAGAAATTGTTATCAGAACTATAATGTTGCTGTCAATGCGTCTGATAGAATGCTGTATACCTATATGGGAATCTTGAAACCAAATTTCGGAAACGCAAATTTTTGTTCTGCTGGTATACTTTCGCCGCTTCTGAGGGACCCTGAATATTACACAACCGGCATAGGAACAAGGATATTTCTCTGCGGAGGTATTGGCTATGTGATCTGGCATGGGACACAACACAGTCCTGGTGTTGAAAGAACACCTGAAGGTGTTCCAAAAAGACCAGCTGGCACACTTGCAGTCATCGGTGATTTAAAGCAGATGAACGGAGACTTTATTCGTGGCGCGTCTTTTGTTGGCTATGGGGTGACACTTGTTGTTGGAATAGGTATTCCAATACCAGTGATAGATGAAAAAGTTGCAGCATGGTGCGGGGTACCTCTTGAAAAAATGTGTGCGCCTGTTGTTGACTATAGCTCAAGTTATCCTGAAAGGAAACCAGAAGTACTGGCAGAAGTAAGTTATGCTGAGCTTTTTTCAGGCACGATCAAACTTGGAAACAAAACAATTTCTGTGGGTTCTCTATCCAGTTTTCTTATGGCTCGTAAAATTGCTGAAACACTGAAAAAATGGATTTCAGAAGGAAAGTTTGAACTGACAGAACCAGTTGCAAAATTACCGGGCAGGGAGACAGGAATTCGCACAAAAGGGTTTGAAATAAAGGAGAAAAAACAATGATCATAAGCGAGAGAGTTGTTTTGAAATTTCCGAAAGAACTGGTGGACAAACCAACAATTTCAGCACTTGTGAGAAAATATGACATTGAATTTAACATTCTTCAGGCGCAGGTGTTACCGCAAAAGGAAGGACTGATGGTTGTTGTTTTTACAGGTGAAGAAAAGATTGTAAAGCAGGCATTGAATGATTTGAAAAATCAGAATGTGGGGCTTCAGAGATTGAAGCAGGATATTACAAAAGACGACAAGATTTGTACTCACTGCGGTGTATGTATCGGGCTGTGTCCAACAAACGCTTTTTACTATGACCAATCCACAAAAAAAGTGATATTTGATTATGAAAAATGTATCACATGTATGTTATGTGTGAAGGGTTGTATGGTAAGGGCAATAAAGATTAAATTCTGAAAAAGGAGACAGATGATTTATCTTGACCATAATGCAACAACACCCTGCGATGCTGCTGTTGTCGAGGAGATGAAAAAATGGCACACAGAAATGTTTTTCAATCCTTCTTCAATATATCAACCATCGCAGGAGACAAAGAAGGCAATTGAAGAGGCAAGGGCAAAAGTTGCAAGGATGCTTGATGCCTCGCCTGAT
>Ga0209204_1002631_pt1 | contig 14424 bp, 17 predicted proteins | sample AD_JPNMR2_MetaG_FD_184425 | JGI IMG/M metagenome (GOLD analysis project Ga0209204, IMG submission 184425) | Active sludge microbial communities of municipal wastewater-treating anaerobic digesters from Japan - AD_JPNMR2_MetaG (SPAdes) (version 2) | ecosystem: Engineered > Bioreactor > Anaerobic... | reverse complement strand
AATAATAGACTCCAGAAATAGCATAAGAAACAGTATCATATACAACGTTTTCTTTCCAATTATATAATGCATTATCCTCAATACCTAATTTTAAATCTAAATTTGTTTTTAGGTATTGCAACATCGTAACATCTTCTCTTAAATAAACCGTAAATAATGTACTAGGAAAATTATCCAACCTAACCTTGTAAAGATTTTCATAATAAGTTTTTTCGTCATCTTTCACTACTGCTTTATACATCAAATAAATGTAAGGCAAAGTAGTGCCATAAATCGTTTTATTTGTATAACCAATATAATGTTCAATGTAAACTTTATTGTAATCAATGGAATCATACGATAGAACTGTATGCTTTACCAACTCAAGATTCTTGTCTATTGTATAATCTGTATAGCCATCAGTTATAATTGCGTTTATTCTTGCGTTATTCAAAAAGTTACCAAGTAATGCTGTTCTTACTGGCTTATAACTTGTTACATTTCTGCTTACAATCTGCGTCCAATATGGTGCTAACGGAGTAATACTATTAGAATAATGCTCTACATTTTGATGAATATGCATTTCATAATTTTCTATATCTCTATTCAAAACCCAAACCTTGCGATACCTAATATAACCAGAATCAGTACTCCTATAAGCCCAATCCATATATTTATATTGATGGTTTGCCGTATCACGCCACCAAGCACCAGGTACCATAAGTGAATCATAAGAGCTTTCCTCTATTACGTGATACCTATCCCTACGTGTGCGTTTCAATAAATTTTCTATTTGTGCACGTGTCATATAACTATTGGGTGCAACATAAATTTCAACATTATCAGGCTCTATCTGCCCATAAGTATAAACTGTAAACAAAAATATAATAATATATTTAAAACGTTGTAGCATACCAATTACTTGCCTCTATTAATTTTAACTTTATAATTTTTAAATCAAATCTATCGTTTAAAAATTCATTCTTTTTTTCTTTTACTATCATATTTTTTAAGTTGTCTTGTGCTAATTGCTCATAAGAGCTATAAGGGCATTTTGGGTCAATCCAAGTATTATACTCTATCCGCAAATAAGGTGCACCAATTACTTTTTCAAACATTTCATAGCCAGGATTTTTCGTATCCACATATTGATTAAACCCATTAAAAAATATAAATTCCAAATCAACTCTTTTTCTTTTCTTCCATCTTACCCTTATCTCTCCTGTAACAAGTTTTTTTTCACCTCTTATTTCTTCGTCTTCTAATGTTATATAAATTTTGTGCGCATAGAAATAAACATAATACCAAGTAGAATTATTACTACTATATTTAATACATATATTTCTTCTTGTTGCTTTATCATTGTATGGTATACTCATAAGTAATTCCTTATATTAATTTTTGTTGTTCCACCAATCAAATCTTTTTCAGTTGCAAACACTACATATTTTTTACCATCTATTATGCAATAATCAAAAATATCAACATCTAACGTATCAACCTCGCAATCAATAATATCATGCCGTATCATATAAATCCCATAAATACCACCATAATAATTTGCTATAGCTTTTCCAAACATTCTGCGATACCGCGGCAATTCGCTGTTATTTACATCAACCTCGTAAGTTTCAGAAACAGTATCCGAATAATATACTACAAATTTATTTATTGGATAAATTTTTCCATTATCATAACCAAAAAAACACTGTCTTAAGTCATCGTAAGGCAGATGATTAGGATGAAAACAATAACTTATAAAATTGGTATTATATTTTATCATTTTGTCGGTTGCAGGAGCTTCAGCAAGGTATGATTGTGAATTAAATATGTCAACAAATAATTTATTATTTGTTACATCTCCATAATTGGTAACAGTTACCAAACAACCTTCACCTTCATTTACTAATAACTTTCCTGTAATACCTTTTAGTGTGTTTGATATTATATTTGTATTTTCTGTTCCCACCAAACGATTAATAAATTTAAAATTTGTATTAAATTTATAAACATAGGTATTATCACAGGTAAAATAAACTTTCCAGGTTAAATTGAAATTAGTAATTAATTCTTTAAATAATTCCAAACAGTTATTATATCTATAGAACGAAAAATTATTACTAAAATCTTTATCATCGAAGAATGTTTCTCGGTAATCAGTTGCCCAGCCCTCAATTGTTCTTTGAAAAATTATACAAATATTCTCATCATCAGTTTTTGAAGTATCAAGATACCATTTTTTATTTGCATTGCGTTCGTAAAATTCAATATTACTTATAATATTAATTGTTGTGTTTGATGGATAAATTAATCTAACAATAGTTGTTAATAATCTCTTGACAGTTATATAATTAAACGTTACCCTTTTAATTGTATTTCCTTCCTTTTTTAAAATTGGTATTGCATCGTTACCAATATAAAATGTATTTGAAAAATATTGAGTGCCTAATGAATTTAGTGCATCTCTTAAAGTAGCTATCGATATATTTTGCAATGTTTTTGTATATTCAATTGCTGTAAATTCATATTCTCTATATTTGCCCCAATAAATATCGTCAAAACCCACATCGTCTTTATGTATTATTGTTTTTTTATCCACTACGCCCCAAAAAACTGGAATAAATTCTTCTTCTGTTCTGCTGTAAATTTTTTGATATACAATTCTAACTTCGGTATTTTTATTAAAATTAAGTATTGTATCCCAAACCTCTGAATCGTTCAAAACTCTAAAGTTTACATCTTGAAAAGATATTTGATTTTTTTCTTCATCAAAACTTTCTCTTATTGGAGATAATTCTAAAATATCATTTCCAATTTGTGTTACTGTCCCATTATCCCAATCCACCGGCTCGTTTAAATTTGAAACCCCGAAATATATATAAATTTTATATGGTATAATTGGCGGTGTTAATTCCCAATCCGCAGCTCCCCAAGCTGCTAAATGTGTTTCAATTGGTGCTAATTGATAAATTATTGTTGACATTAGAATTTTCTCAAATCATCAATTTGATTTTGTTGTTTAATTACGCCTACTAAATCTCTTCCACTTTGTTTTAATATAACAGGTTCAAGTTTTACATTAATATTATTACCCGAAACAAGTTTTGGTAAATTTCTTTTTTCATATGCAATTAATTCCCTTGCAAACGAAATAAAATCTTGTTTTGGTGCAACCACTTCTGCTCCCTTTTCCCCCATAAGTGCAATGGTAGGTTGTGTAATAATACCACCTACTGAAAACGCTTTTATCATCCCCTTAAAAGCTTCAATTCCTAATTTAGCTGCCAACAATCTACCAGTGTTTACTATCCCCTTAGCTGGATTAATAATAGCTTCTAAAATAGTTGATAAACTTATTCCTATAAACATTTTATCTAAAGCATCGGCAATCGCCAAGAGAATTGTTTTAAATCCTTCCTTTAACATATTTTTCATTTTTTCAAAACCTTCCTTACTGAAACCCGACATCAATACTTCACCCAACCCAGCACTCGCAATTTGTAATATCGTCGAAGCCTGGTCTACCCAAAATTTTAAACTCGTAAGATTTTGACTTTGTAATTTAGACATCTCCTCATTATGTCTTGCAAATAATTCTGCAATTAAATTTAAATTTTCTGCAAGCTCTGGGTGTGATTCCTGTAATGTTTTTTTCATTTTTTCAATTTCATAAGAAGTTAAATCACCTAACTGCATTCTCTTTATTGCGTTTTGTGCTTCTACACTACCATCATCGATTATACTGGTAATTCCATTCATTATTTGCTTTAACGAAACTAAATAATCAGCACCGCTTATTCTTTCCGCACCAAAACTATCTTTTACTTTTTCAAATTCGCTTTTTTGTTTTAATATTTCATTCCTAATTGTTTCGGTCGATTTTGCTATTTCATTTTTTCTTTGTTCATTCCAATCTTCATATTGTTTATAATTAGCCTCCGAATATTCTTTACTATATTTTTCTTGACTGTCAAGAATTTTCTTTAATTCTTTTGATTTTTCAACATATTCTTTTTCTTCTATTGGTGTTAGTTGCCCTTTAAAAAATTTATTCCTTAATTCCTGATATTTTTTATCGCTTGCAAGTTTATCATACAAATCATTCGTGCGTTGTAAATATTCTTCCAATGTAATTTCCTGTATTTCGTAAAGTGCGTTTGTAATCTCTAAAAGATTTACTTCTGTATCTTTTTTAACACTGCTTTTTGTAACTCCGCCTGTTGTAATTAAATCAAAAGCTTTTCTAAAATTTTTTCTTTCTTCACCCGTTAGTTTCATTGCTTTTAAATCAGCTTGTAATTTGTTTTTTGCAGTTTGTCTAATTTTTTGTGCTTCCTCTGAATCTTTATCAATAATTGCTTGATATTGTTTTAATAATTCTTCTAACTCATCTTTAATTGTCAACTTTTTTGTTATAGGTTTTGTGCTTTCGGTTATACTCGTTTGAACTTTTATTATTTCACCCTCCATCTTTTTCCATTCATTAGCTTCAATCTTTATATCTCCCATCTGTTTTTGGAATTTTGCAACAAGCTCTTTCGCGGTTGTTTGGTCGCCTGTCATTTTGATTATGTCAAGATATTTTTTAAAAGCTTCACTTACCGCTTTACCTTTTATTTCATAACTTTTCATTACACTTTCCGCCTGCGATGTAATAGCTTGTGCTTTAAATCCCATTGCAGATAATAATGTATTCCAGAGATTACTACCTTTGCTCGCTATATTTTCTTCAGCTTCTTTTATTATTTCTTTTTGTTTCTCCATTAACCTACCAAGTTCAACAATAGTTTCGGAAATTTTATTTTTTAAAACATCTACTGCATTTGCTTGTAAAATATATGATTTTGTTGCATTATCAGTTCCTGCAATTAATTCTGGGTAAGTATCACCAAGCTTCTTTGTAATTTCTGCTAATCTTGTTCGTTCCTCCGCTGTAAGTCCATCTGTTGTTTTTGCTTTTTCCTGTAGTGCAATATATTCGTTAACAGTATCTTTAATTGATATTGATTGTTCAATTTTTTCTTTTAATTTGTCATACTCTTCATTTACTTCTTTTAATTTATTTTCCAATTTTACTGATGCATCAAGAGAATTAAACCAATTTACTAATTCTGGTAAATAAGCTAATAATGCAACCACTGCACCGATAAGAGTTGTAGACAACACAAGACTAAATGCCTTGAATGTTGTTGCCGACGAAAAAGCAACCTTTGCAAGCATCGGAAATTGTGCAGTTAATTTCCCCATAAGAGAATAAGAAAGAGTTGTAAACGATACAAGTAAAGGTTGAATACCTGTCAAGTTAATTGCTATCATCGCAGTTTTTAATAGTAATAATCCCGAAACTAAAACCTTTATTGGTGTTGGTATTGCATTTATTACTTGCATTATCCGACTTAAGTGTTTTACTAATTCAGTTAATGCTGGTAATAGTGCGGTAATCGCTGTATTTTTAAAAAATTTTACTTGGTTTTCAAAAATCTGTAAAGTATTTTTCAATGAACTTGCATTTTCTTGATAAGCTTTCCCCGCCGCACCTGCCGAGTTTGTCATATCTTGCAAATCTTTTCTTGCACTCTGCGCATTTTTACCAATCATTATGATTGCTTCCGCCGCCTCTTTCCTTCCAACAAGTTTCATTATTTCAACATAACTGCCTTTTGTTTCCTCATATATATCCAACATCGATTGTAGTAATCCTTTTGTTTCAATCATACCAGGTTTGGCCGCTGCTATTCCTGCAATTGCTGCGTTGATTTTTGTCATCGTTTCAGGGGTTGATACTTTAAATTTTGTAATAGTAACAATTGTAGACATTAATTCATTTAAGCTAACACCCATATTTGCAGCTACTGGTGCAACCGCTGCCATATTTGAAGCAAGCTCTGGAAATGTAGTAATACCGTTTAGAACAGTTTGAAAAAGTTTATCCATTACCATTGAAGAATCTTTACCTTTTAAATTATAAGCATTCATCACTGCAATTAATGCGTCCATTGATTCTTTTGCCGTTGATAAACCTGCAACAGAACCCTTAGCAGACCACTCAACTAATTTAAGTGCATCTCTCCACTCAAATCCTGACGAAACCGCTTCATACATTGCATTAGCTAAATCCGTTGTTGATTTCACAGGAAGATTTTTCCCATATTCTTTTAGTGTTTTTGAAATTTCATCGTAATTTTTTACAACATCCTCCGATAACGAACCAATATTTTTTAAAGCTTGTTCAAATTCCATCGGAGCAGTTAACAAACCACTAAAGGCTGATTTCAAAAGATTAGCTCCTGAAGTAATTACATTCATTCTTGAAAATGCATTTAACCAACTTGTTTCAATTGATTTTGCAGTATCTTTTGCAGTTGTTGCTGTGCTTTTTAAGGTTGAATCTAATTGCTTAAGTGCAACCTCTCCTGTTTTTGTATTTACTACTATCGAAAATTCCAAATTGCTACCCATTTTTTACCCTGACTTTTATATTTTTTGCGATTAATATTTTTATATAACAATTAAAAGGTGAAACTATGAAAAAATTATTTTTTATTTTTATTCTATTTGTCAATACCGTTTATTCTCAAAAACTTTACAATTATATCACACGTTATGTTAATGAAAACCCTTGAAAGAGAATATACTCGTTGTAAAGAAGATTAACTATTGATAATCCAAATTTTTTACACAAATCATAAGTGTTAAATCAGCATAAGTTCTATTTTCATAGAACCACTCCATCTTTTTGTAATCCCCGTTACAAATAACATATAAACTTCTAAACGTTATGAGTTCATCTGGTAACAAAATTTCCTCTTTCATTTTTTTAGGTTGTGGAAAAAAACCCCTTATTGTTTGGGAAAGTTCATTAACTTCCCGTACTGCTGAAAAAAATCATTAACAACCATTCCAAATAAATCTGGCCTGAATGTTTTATCGTTAATATTATCTAAACTACCATCACCAGTTTCTTCAAGTAATAATTTTAATATTTCAATTTCTAACTGTAAAATTTTTTTTGATAAATCTTTTGCTTCTTTTTCTTCTAATTTTTGTGTCAGTTCTTCTAACGGTATTTCACCCTGTAAATCTGGTAAATTTTTCTTGACACCTTCCTGTAATTGAGTTAATTTGTTAATTTTTTTTTGTAATTCATCCACAACATACATATATGGGGGTTTTAAAGTAAAAGTGCCTTCGTCCGTAATATACTTTTTTACTCTTTGCTTCAAATCAATTACTTCTAAACTCATATTCCTCCCTTAAATTCAACCCCATCGTTATGATGGGGTTTTTATTAAGCTTCAATAATTATTCTTTGTTTATTAGCTGGTATTACAGCCTGAGTAATAGCAGATGTAATATAAGAAGGTAGTGTTGAAATCGTAATAACAGAATCATTTCTTGTGGACTTGAAAGTAAATCCAACTTTCACAAAGTCCGAATAATCCGCCTCACTTGTGCTACTAATATTACCTGGTGCAAATACCTGCACCTGTTGCTTATCTCCAACTGTTCCTACAAGATATAATAACATAAAATATTTATCTCTTGCGTATTCCGCTAAATCCATTGTATTTTTATCAGCCTGTAATAAATCGACGGTAAATTCATAACTATCCAATGTAGCTGATTGATATATAGTAGCACCAGAGCCGTCTTTTAATTCTGCTGTTTCTTCATTTGTTTTTATTTTTGGCGCACTCATTCTCGGCATAGTTGTCCAAGCTGCACCCGAAACCCAAGCACCAGTTGAAGAACATTCAACAAGCCAGCCAATAGCCTCAGAATATCGCTTTACTAAATTACTATCTCTGGTTAAAGTTAATGCCATTGTTCTCTCCTATAATTTAATTTTAATGCTGTGCTATTTTGATAAAAAATTTCGAAAGGTATTGGAAATACCGCTAAATGTCCAAGAATAATATTAGTATCAATGTGAGTTATTATATTATTCTTGACAAGCTGTATTCCAAAATAAGCATCTTCACCAATTACAAGTTTATTTTGTTTATCAAAGTATTCTATTACAAATTTGAAATAAGGGAATTGCAATTTTTCTAATATTTCTGTTTTAAACAAAATGCAACCAGTTCCTGAAAAAATATCTTTTTCAGAAATCAATCCCTTAAATGCATCCGTATAGAATACTGGATAAACATTATTATCTTGATAGTGAAAATGTGCGTATCGAAAAAATTGATTTTCATCAGGATATCTTACTTTCATTAATGGTGCTACGCAATCAACGTTATGTAACAATAAACGGTAAGGTAAATCAAAATCGAATTTCATGTCCGAATCAAGCATCATAACGTGAGTAAATCCATTGTCAAGAGCTAAATTGCAAATATTATTTCTTGCAATTTCAATTGGAAATTCTTTTTCGTAATGAATCACCCAACCGTTATCGTTCACGTAAGAGTCAATACCTTGATGATTTAGATACCATTTGCCGCCTATATAACTTTTCATCTTGTCAAGACAAATACGAAATTCATCCATCATTAAATCTTTATTATGCGGTATCCCAATAAACAAACGCACATTTTTTTCAATATTTAATTTTTGTTCTTTTGTAATTGGTTCGATTTTCATACTTCCAAACAAGTATATTGTTGTTCAAAGATTACTATATCAAAATCGATAAAGTATAGTTTATCACCTTGAGACATTTTAAAAACACTGTTAAGCCCTGCAATTGGCATTTTACCATCTAATGCGGTGAAGGTCTGAGATAGAAGAGTATATATATTGTTTCTGTTGACATAGCTTTCAATAAAATAAATTGAAAATGTAAGTGCACCAGGATACATTCCTTCATAAGGGTCACACCCCTTATAACTCACAAGGATTAAAGGGAATGTATTTAGTTCTGCACTTACAAAACTTTCTGGATTGCCAACATAAACTTTTAAATCACCTTCACTCGTGATAGCATTGGCCAAATAAGTTGCAAGTGAAGTTTCGATAGTTGATATTGCTGTGCTCATAATGATATCCTTACAGAAGTTAGTTTCCTGAATTGTTCATCATCTTCAATTGATTTTGATTCGTTTACATCATAGGAATACTGAAGATTTGAAATCTCGTCAATAAACTCTTTTTCATATAATCTCATTTTAGTTGCAAAATTATCATCTTCTTTTCGCGTTAAAGAAGTAAATATTTTTTGCAACGTCTTATAAATTATAAGATCATCAAAAGTTGTTTCTACGAGATAAATCGAACCAGTGAAACTAATTGAAGTGTCAACAGTTAATTTATAACGGTAATATTTATATTCTGCATCAAATAACTGTGATAGAGTACCAGCACCATCTGTGTTTTTGATTGTAGTGATAACTGCATAATGTTCTAAATCATTTGTGCCTTCCAGAATGAAATAATTATCTCCAGAATTTTCGCTTATTTCTTTTTTTATCACAAATCTCCTTACACGGTTGAATCTTTGCGCTGGTATCCATTCACCAGTATAATTACTGTCAAGAGAAATGTTATTTGATAAATATAACGGAACCATTATTAATCTTGTATCAATATTTCTTTTGTTTAATTCTATTACCGTTTTACGAAACCCATCCGTGATATGATTATTTAGAGTAGTTGTACTTGACAACCACTCTAACAATCTTGATTCCTTCACTTGCAAATCAGCAATTTGAATAAAATTTTCTAACATCTTATTTCTTATATTTCTTTAGGAATACCGTATATTTTGCGGTTGATTCTCTTGAATTCCCGGCACTCTGGAAAGCTAATTTTAGTTTTGCACCAATAATTGTATTACCACAATTTGCAACTATCTTATACCAATCCAATGATTTCCAACCATTGGTTGTAGCAATAAGAGAATCAATATCCGCACTTGCCGTAACGTTTGAAAGCACACCATCACCATATATTAATGTAGCTTTTACGTTTACGGAGTCGTTAGTTGATATGAAAAACTTGACAGAATCAGCATCTGCAAAATTTACAAATTCAGTCGTGTCCGTTTGGGAATTTGTATAAGTTTTACTATAATAATATGTATGATTACTACCATTATATGAATCAACTCTAACTTTTTGAGTTTGTGCAAATGCAAAAGTTGATAAAATTAAAAATAAAAATAATATCTTCTTCATATTTCCCTCCTATACGGTTAATATTTCTACTACGTGAATATCTTTATCGTGATCAGCTACTTTTTCCCAAGTAGTTCCCAATTGTAATTGTGCATCTGTTGGATTTGTAACACCAGATAAGGCAAATTTAACACCGGGAACGTGTACCGCAAAATCAATATTAAATACCGCATAATCTGTACCACCAGCTAATAAATTATCATGTCCAACGGTTACATTGAAATATGCCAACCCATAGTATAAAGAATTTTCACCAAGCAAATAAGTATGATATACACCATTACTATCTTTTGTCATCCTATCCGATACTACAATTTGCATACCTGCAATAGTTGGTATTCTACCAGTAACAGCAATATTTTTCCCTAAATCAGAAGCATTAACATATTGAACAAGACCATTCAATGCAAGGTCTTGAAAAACTTTTGAATGCATTACTATTGTTGTCAATGCATCAGAATTATCACCGATTTTATATTTTGCATTAAATATTTTTTGAACATCAATAGTTGCAGAAGATGCATCAAGTTGATGGGTTCCTGCTAGTGCTGATTCAAATACACCCTTTAGCACATATAGCATTCTATCCTCAACTTGTTTTGCAATATATTCTGTTTGTTGATTTAGGAAATCCTGTAAAACCGATTCACCTGCTCTTCTTATTGCATTTGATTCTTCTCCAATTGCAATTGCTCTATGCAAACAAACCAAAGTATCTTTGTCTGTAGATAATGAATTGATAGTTAAATTGGTTGCTGGAGAAGGTATTTCAAGGGAGCTTGTAAATTCTTTTACAAACGGTCTGTAATTATAAATACCCCCTGACTTGAATGGTGGATTTTCATCCCTCTGAACAGCTGCACTACCAAGCAATTTAGCAACTTCTGGAATCTTTGCTGGTATATATTTATTCCATACTTCTGGAATAATTAAATTAACATAAGTTGTAGCACCCATAATTTACTCCTAATAAATTGTTATTGTTATTATTATTGTTGTTTTATTAGGCATCCCCCACTGGTTCTGCTACTTCTTACCACTGCAAGAAGATTTTTTTTTATATTTTATTTACCGCCACTGCGGATAATTTCTTTAAATAATTCTGGATTTTCTTTTTCTAATTTTACTAAATCGGTACCGCTCAAATCTTCTAATTTAATTTTAGCATTACTTAATTTTACATTACCGGGAACCAAATGAGTTTTATTTTCTTTCTGTTGCAATATTTCATCTCTATAGGTTTTTAATAATTCAATATCTTGTATAGCAACAGCAATTTTATACTGCGCTTCCCCTAATGGTTTAATTTGGTTTTCAAGAATATCGTTTTTTTCTGCTTCTTCTTTTTCAACAATTGACTTTCTGAAATTTTCAAGCTCTTCTTTTAATTTTTTTGTTTGTTCAAATTCATTAAATAATTTTTCTCGTTCTGTTTTTTCTTTTAACTTTTGTTCCTCTTCTTGTTTTAATCTTTTTTCAAGTTCCGCTTTTGTATTATTTAATTCGGAAATTATTTTTTCATATTCCTGCAATTTTAGATTAATTTCTTCGCTTTGTTTTGTTATTTCATTTTTTTTATTTAGTTCTTCTGTCAATTCTCTAATCCTTTCTTTTTTTTTAACATTTTCTTCTCTCAAGCTATTCAATATTTCTTGTTGTTTATTTATTTGTTCTTCAAGCGTTTTAACTTTTTCTTCTATTTCACTCATTTACTTCTCCTTGTTTTATTTTCAACACTTTCTTTAGCTTCAGTTTGATTTTTAATTTCAATAGCCTCTTCCAATTTTTTTATTCTTTCGTTTAGTTTATTAATCTCCATTAGAAATTTGTTTTGAAACATAACAAAGTTTTCAAATTCTACGTAACTCATTTTATATTCTCCTATTTATTTTTTTTTATTACTTACTTCAACCAAATCACACATACAATTATCGTGGCATTGTGTTGCACCACTTCCAGGTAAGCCTAACGATTTCCATTCTTCGAGCGTTTTTATTTGTCCTGCTCTATCAAGACAACCAGAACAATGTTTTGCACCAGGATTCATTACCCACTCATATTTTGTATTATCATCGAACGTGCTCCAAATAACATATTGCGCAACACCTTTTAGTAATGCCCAGAGTTCGTTGCTTTCATTTTTTTCAAGCTTTGATATTGTGCCATTTTTTGATAATAGTTCTTTATATAAGTCCTCGACTATTGCATTCTCATCTAATCCTAATTCGTTTAATTGAATTATTCTTTCCTGTATACCGCCAAGGAACTCAATCTTATCGAATAGAATAGACTCAAAAAATAATTTTATTCGTGTATTTATATAATCCTCTAAAAAATTTTTGTCTATTGGCATTAGTTTAAATTAAAATTGTTTGGTAAATTGTAATTGTATACTAATAATTCTGTTTTCTTTTTTCTTTTCCAATTTTTTTTTGGTGAAGCTGATAAAAACAATTCTTTACTAATTATATTCCATTTGTTTTGGTTAATATATTCTTGTATTAGTTCTGAAGGATAACAGCTTAACAAGAATTTAAATTTTGCTTTAGATAATAATTCTAATAAATTTTTAAAGTCCTCTTCACTATAGCCTTTATAATGACCCATATTTGCATTAAAATATGGTGGGTCAATATACATAAAAGTATTTTCCGCATTCTTAATTTGAATTACATCTAAAGCGTCTCTGCAAAATATTACTACCTTTTCCAATCTATTAGCTAAATTGATAAAATTTTGTTTTTTAAATAAAAAACCTATCTTTGATTCTTTTCTTCCATAACTAAATCCACTTAATAATATTTTATTAAAACTTAAATTCACATTAACCCATAAAGCCCAAGCTTTTTCTACATCAGTAGCTTCAACCTCACCTTTTAGAATTTGCTTCGATAAATTATATTGATACTCGCTTTGTAAAGTCTGGTCTACCAATTTATATAATTCATCAAACTTGTTTTTCATTACAAGATAAAAATTTATAATCCTATTATCTTTATCGTTTATTGTTTCATACTTGCTTGGTGTTTTAGCCCAAAATACCGCACCGCCCCCTATAAATGGCTCTACATATTGCTCGTGTTCTGGTATTAAAGGTAAAATATATTTTAACATCATTTGTTTTCCACCGTAATAAGCTATTGGAGTTTTTAATTGTATGTTATTCATTTTTGTCCTTTAATTGTCCATTATGTCTATTAAATGTCTGTTAATTGTCCATTATTTTATAATAACAATCTTTGCATATTCGTTTAATAAAATCAAAATCGATAAGAATATTATTGACACATAAGCACAAATAACAAAACTATCTTTATTGCACTCATAACCAAAAATTCTTTTTATCAACCAATGCACGCTCCAATTTTCCATCCAAGATAAGTATTCATCAATCGTTGCTCGCAAAACTATGTAATACAAATAATCCAGAAACCCAAACCACCAAACCACTACACAATAAATCATTACCCTTAAGTCAAACATCAAAACAAATCCTAAACTCAAAAAGAAAAATGAAAATTGCATTACCCTGTATGGTGTCAAGATTATTTTTATATCAAAGTCTGTTTCTCTGTTCGTGTAAACTAATTTCTTTAAAAACCACATTTCATTTTTGTAAATAACTAACCCATAACCAACAACATCGAATAATGTATTAGCCAGAATCCAATTAAAGAAAAGGAATAAATTAAATAAAAAATTAAAATAGAAATGAGATAAAATATTTAACGCTAATAATATTGCTAATATTACGGTAAATAAAATTATATTTGTTTTCAAATTATCTCCTCTATTAGCTTTTTGTTATTTGTAAAATAATCGAGTTGAGTAATTAAATACTCGTTTTCGAATTTTAATTCACTTATCTCATCAAGGTTATCTTCAATTACTGTTTTGTAGAACTCGATTTCTGTTTTTAGTTGTTCGATTTCGTTTTTTAATTTTGTTACCTCATCCATTTTATACCTACGAATATTTACTTATCATTTCTTTTAATGCATTTTTTATATTATCTTGTGTATATCTTACTGCTTTCGATTGCATATATTTAAATAACTCATCGCTTTCAAATTTATTCATTCCAAAGAAGTCCGCTCCAGCATTATTGGGGCTTATCCCTTTTTTCGGGAAACTACCTTTCGCATATAAACTTTTTTTTGACAATTGCCAACCAGCAAGGTCTCTATATGAAAAAGGTTTATGTTGGGTAAATTTTTTTGCACCCCTTTTTAATTCCCTTTGTCTTGCCTCCCAAGTCTTTACAAATTTATGTGGTTGATTACTTATTCCAAAAGTTAAAACATTTCCCTTGACATCATAAACA
>Ga0209204_1002628_pt1 | contig 14435 bp, 12 predicted proteins | sample AD_JPNMR2_MetaG_FD_184425 | JGI IMG/M metagenome (GOLD analysis project Ga0209204, IMG submission 184425) | Active sludge microbial communities of municipal wastewater-treating anaerobic digesters from Japan - AD_JPNMR2_MetaG (SPAdes) (version 2) | ecosystem: Engineered > Bioreactor > Anaerobic... | reverse complement strand
CAAGCTGGACGATGCGCGAGGATCTGAAGGCCGCTACGTGAAAGACCTGCTCGACGCCAAGGGCGTGAAGCTGGACTTCTTCGACGCGGCCGGCCAGTTCGCCGGCTTCGGGAAAATGGTTCAAGAGCTCGAGAAGCTCAAGCAATTCAACCCGCAGCAGCAGGAACGCATCCTCAAGATGGCGCGCCGCCTCATTGATGGGCGCGTCTCGCTCTGGCTGGACGGAGGCCTCTTCCACCTCCCCGACCGCGAATCTGCCCCGCTCTTTCCCGCCGAACCTCCCGCTGGCGGGCTGCGCCGCGCCTGGAACAGCGGGCAGGTCGTCCGCTCAGGCCCGAAAGCGGCGCGCCAGTGGGTGGCGCTGCCCATCGCCGACCAGGGCGTGACGATGGGCGCGTTGATGGTCGCACGCGCCGAACCCTTTCGCGCGGAAGAACTGGACATCCTGGAAGGATTATCGTCTATCATCGCGATCGGCCTCTACGCCTCGCACCGCGCTGCGGTCGAGCGTTTTCGTCTCGAACAACTGAACCTCGTCCGCAAAGTGAGCGCGCAGATCGCCAACGTGCTCGAACTTGACGAACTGGCGCGCCGCGTCGCCTCTCTCATCCAAAAGACCTTCAACTACTATTACGTCGCCTTCTTCACGCTCAAACCGGGCGCCGAAACGCTTCGATTCCGCGCCAGCGCGTCGGGGTCGCGGCGCGGGAAAAAAAACATCGTGGTGGACGCCGTCCTCGGCAAGGGCCTGGTCGGGCAGGCCGCGCAGACGGGGGAACGCGTCCTCAGCGAAGACGTCCGCCAGGACGCGCGCTACCGCTTCATCCACCTCCTGCCCGAAACGCGCTCCGAAGTCGCCCTGCCGCTGAAGATCGAAGAACGCGTCCTGGGCGTGCTGGATGTGCAAAGCGACCAGCCGCAGGCCTTCCACCCCAACGACCTGCTTGTGCTGGAGGCGCTGGCCGATTCGGTCGCGCGCGCGGTCGAGGGCGCGCGTCTCTATGGCGACCTGCGCCGCCGCGCCGACCAGTTGAGCCTGATCGCCGAAGTGAGCAAAGGCGTGACCTCCTCGCTCGAACTGCGCGAACTGATGCGCAACACCGCGCGCCGCATCCAGCGCAGGTTTGGCTTTCCCCACGTCCACATGTTCTCGGTGCATCGCAACCGCCGCGCCATCGAATACGAAGCGGGGAGCGGGCGGCGCAGCAAACGACTCGAAAAATATACCCTTTCGCTCGACGACGCGCACGGCATCCTCCCGTGGGTGGCGCGCAACGGCGAGACCGTGCTTGCCAACGACGTGACGAAAGAGCCGCGCCACGTGCCGTCGCCGCTCCCGCCGAAAGACATCCGCGCCGAACTGTGCGTGCCGCTGATCTACGACGGCGAGGTCGTCGGCCTGCTCGACATTCAGACCGGGCGGCTGAACGCCTTCACCGAAGACGACCGCTTCATCTTCGAGGCCGTCGCCGACAACATCGCGGCCGCCATCCACAACGCCGACCTGTACGCCGCCGAACAATGGCGCCGCCGCGTAGCCGACAGCCTGCGCGAAGTGGCCGGCCTGCTCTCCGACAACGTCGGCCTCGACGAATCGCTGCAAGCCATCCTCACCGAACTGGGACGCAATCTGCCGGTCGACATTTCCGCCATCTGGCTCATCGGCGAAAGCGACCTCTACCTCGCGGCCTGTTCCAACGGCGACATAGAGGCCCTCGAACAGGCGCGCCGCGACAATCCCGACGCCTCCGCCGCCATGATGGCCGCGCTCCTGGCCGATGAACCTGTCATTCGCCGGCCCAAAGACCCCTCCTGGCCTTCGGGCATCGCGGCGGGCTTCTCGGCAGACTACTCGGCCATCGCCGCGCCCCTGCGCATTGGCAACCAGCCGCTCGGAGTTATCACGCTCGCGCACCACACGCCCGGACGCTTTGGTCACGAAACGCAGAAAATGCTGTCCACCTTCGCCAGTTACGCTGCGGTAGCCATCGAAAACACGCGTCTCTACGACCAGGCGCAAGAACAGGCCTACGCCTCCGCCGCGCTGTTACAGGTGGCGCAGGCCGTCGTCAGCATGGGCGACCTCGACGAGATCCTCGGCGCCATCGTCCGCACCCTGCCCATCCTCGTGGGCGTGCGTCGGACGTTGCTCTATCTCTACGACGCCGATCACGACCGCTACACGCCCGCGCAGCGATACGGATTCGACGAGGCCGACGAGACGCTCCGCCGCGGCTTCGCCCCGGGCGAATTTGCCCTGCTCGACGCCGTCTGCGCGGCCAACCGCCTCCATGTGCGGAAGATCGACCCGGACGCCGCGCCCGAAACCTGGTCGGCTCTCACGCCTCACGCGGACTGGGAGCTGGCTTCCGTCTACAGCGACAGTTCCCCGCTCCTGATGTTCGTCCCGCTCTCCATCAAAAACGACTTCTTCGGCGTCCTGGTGGCGGAGGAAAGCCCCGGCGGGCTGCGCTTCCGCTCCCGCCGCGCGGAGATCGTCAGCGGCATCGCCCAGCAGGCCGCTCTCGCCATCCAAAACGACCGCCTGCAAAAAGAGATGGTCGTCCGCGAACGCCTCGAGACCGAAGTCCAGTTGGCGCGCCAGATCCAGCAGACCTTCATCCCCGAAGTCCTGCCGACGCATCCGCAATGGCAGTTTGCAGCCCGCTGGCGCACCGCCCGCCAGGTGGGCGGCGACTTCTACGACGTGATCGAACTCCCGAACGACCGCCTGGGACTCTTCATCGCCGACGTGGCCGACAAGGGCATGCCCGCCGCCCTGTTCATGGCGTTGACGCGCACCCTCGTCCGCGCCGCGGCCGCGGAGACCTCGTCTCCCGCCGAAGCCCTGCGACGCGTGAACGAGTTGCTCCTGCCCGATACGAAACAGGGCATGTTCGTCACCGCCGTCTATGCCGTGCTGGATCTGAACACGGGCGAACTGACATACGCCAACGCGGGCCACAATCCGCCGCTTTGGACGCGCCGCGATTCTCTCGAAAAATTGGCGCGCACGGGCGTAGCCCTCGGCGCCTCGGAAGATTCCCGAATCGAGGAACGGACCATCCGACTCGAGGCGGGCGAATCCCTGCTGTTCTACACTGACGGTTTGACCGAGGCCTTCAACCTCGAGGGCGACATGTTTGGCGAGGAGCGCCTGCTGCGCGCCCTCGGCTGGCAGGAAGCCGCCTCCGCCGACGAGACGATCCGCGCGGTCGAATCTGCCCTCGACGATTTCGCGGGCGACGCGCCGCCGTCCGACGATCTCACCATGCTGGCGGCGAGGCGGGTTTGATTTTTACAAAAACCAGGTTTCTATGAGAAACCTGGTTTTCTTGTAATCCGAGTACATTGGATGGATGATACAATTCCTTAACCGAAACTAAAATTTCAAGGAGAGGTTCCATGACTGCAAAAACCATCGTTTTCACTCCCAACGCCCCGCGAGCCATTGGGCCGTATTCACAAGCCGTCCGCGCAGACGGGCTGGTCTTCACTGCGGGACAGATCGGGCTGGACCCGTCCACGATGGAGATGGTCGCGGGCGGGGTCGAAGAGCAGACGCGCCAGGTATTGACCAATTTGAAGAGCGTCCTTGAAGCCGCCAGTTCCAGCCTCGGACGCGTGGTCAAAACGACCGTTTTTCTCACAGATATGGCGAACTTCGCGGCCATGAACGCCATTTACGCGGAATTTTTCCCCGATGAGCCGCCCGCCCGCAGCGCTGTGGCCGCGGCCGGACTTCCCAAAGGCGCGCTGGTGGAGATTGAAGCCGTCGCGCTTGTCTGAACTAATCGGGGGGCGTTCGCGCGCAGTGGTACAATACCGTCCGCATTTACGCGCTCCGCAAACGGCGCTACAACGCGCAACAGCCATGCCTAAAGTCTCTGTGATCATTCCCTGCTACAACGAGGAAGCCACCATCGGCGATACGCTGTCCGCCATTCACGGACAGACGTTTCCCCGCGCCGAGATGGAAGCGGTGATCTCGGATTCCATGTCCACGGACCGGACCCGCGCGGTGATCGCGGATTTTCAACGCCTCCACCCTGAACTTTCGGTGCGCGTGGTGGAAAACAGGGCGCGCGCCATCCCGGCCGCGTTGAACCGCGCCATCGAAGCCGCGCAGGGCGAGATCATTGTCCGCATGGACGCGCACTCGAAGCCCTATCCCGACTATGTGGAGAACTGCGTCCGCGCGCTGGAGGAGGGCCGCGGCGCGAACGTGGGCGGGGTGTGGGAGATCCAGCCGGGCGCGCCGGGCTGGGTCGCGGCGGGGATCGCGGCCGCGGCGGCGCATCCGCTCGGGGCGGGGGACGCGGCTTACCGTCTGAAGCCCGAGTCGGGCGCGGTGGACACCGTCCCGTTTGGAGCGTACCGGAAATCCCTTGTCGAGGAGATCGGCGCGTTCGACGAGTCGCTTTTGTCCAACGAAGATTACGAGTTCAACGTCCGCGTGCGGCGGGCGGGAAAGACCGTCTGGCTCGACCCGCGCATCCGCTCGGTCTATTTTGCGCGCTCCGATTTCGGCGCCCTGGCGCGGCAGTACGCCCGTTATGGGTTTTGGAAGGCGCGCATGTTGCGCCGCTATCCCGAAACGCTCCGCTGGAGGCAATTTATCCCGCCCGTTTTTGTGGCGAGCGTCGTTCTTTTGCTGGCGCTTTCGTTTTGGCCGCCGGTGCGGGCGCTGCTGGCGCTGGAATTGCTGGTCTACATTTTCATTTTGTTCGCGGCGGGAATCCAGCAGGCCGTCAAACGCAAACAGCCCGCTTTGGCGCTCGGTTTTCCGCTCGCGATCATGACCATCCATTTTTCGTGGGGCGGCGCGTTGTTGTGGAGTTTGATTTCCTCCTTGTGGAGCGCGAATGGCTGAACGTCCCACCCGGCCGATCAGCCTGCGTTTAAGGTCGAGCGAGCATCGTACGATACTCTTTGTCGGCGATCTGATCGCGGCTTCGCTCGCGGGAATCGGCGCCTATTATTCCTGGTTGGGATATGCCTGGTACAAATTGATCGCCAGCGGCATTCCTCCGCTGCGCGCCATGAAGTTCTTTCCCAGCGCCGACGTTCCTTTCTGGTTTTATGTCCTGCCTTTGGTTTGGGTCGTCTTTCTGGTGGAATTGTATGATCCGCGCGTTTCGTCGCATCGCGGACTGACTTTGCGCGGCATTTTGCTCTCGGCGATTTTGGGGTTGATGCTGTATTCCCTGTTTTTTATCTTTTCTTCCAACGCCAAATCCTTCGAATCTTTGCCTCGCGTCCTTGTGGGCGCGTTCCTGCTCATCGCCTCGCTCCTGACGCTGCTCTGGCGCCTGCTCTACATCCGCCTCTACACCTCGTCGGGACTCCAGCGCCGCATTCTCGTCGTCGGCGCGGGCAAGGCGGGACGGACGCTGGCCCGCCTCTACAAATCCATGAACCCGCCGCCCTTCCATTTCATCGGCTTCATTGACGACGACCGCGAGAAGGCCGGCAAGACTTACGAAGGGTATCCCGTCTTCGGGAACAGCGACCGATTACTCCAGACGCTGGAAGAACAACGCGTCTCCGACATCGTCATCGGCATCATGGGCGCGATGCGCGGCATCACCTTCCAGCGCATCCTCGACGCGCAGGAGAGCGGCGTGGAGATCATCCCCATGCCCACGATGTACGAGGAAATGACGGGACGCGTCCCCATCCAGCACCTCGATTCCGACTGGCTCATCCGTTCCTTCGTGGACCAGGCGCGCGTGAGCGGCTTCTACGAAATGTTCAAACGCCTGCTCGACATCGTCGGCGGGCTGGCCGGCCTGGCGCTGCTCTGCATCCTGTTTCCGTTCATCGCGCCGGCGATCGTCATTGACAGCGGCTTTCCCATTTTCTACACCCAGTCTCGTTTTGGCAGGGGCGGACGGATCTTCAACATCCGAAAATTCCGCACCATGTTCAAAGACGCCGAAGTGGACGGCAAGCCGCGCCTCGCCACAGAGAACGACCCGCGCGTCACGCGCGTCGGAAACTTCCTCCGCAAAACGCGCCTCGACGAACTGCCGCAATTCTGGAACGTCGTCAACGGCGAGATGAGCCTCGTCGGGCCGCGTGCCGAGCGCCCCGAATTGGTGGCCGAGTTCCAGCGGCAGATCCCCTTCTACCGCGCCCGTCTCCTGACCAAGCCCGGACTCACCGGCTGGGCGCAGATTAACTATGGCTACGTCGCCAACGTCACCGAGACGGCGGTCAAACTCGAATACGATCTCTATTACATCAAACATCGCACTTTAATGATGGACATCCAAATCGTCCTCCGCACCATCGGCACAGTCGTGCGCGCGGGCGGGAGGTAGGCAGCATGAACGTACTCGTCACCGGCGGCGCGGGATTCATCGGCTCGCACATCGTACGCGGCCTGCTCGAACGCGGCGACCGCGTCCGCGTCCTCGACAACTTCTCGACCGGCAAACGCGGCAGCCTCGACGGACTCGACGTGGAGATCGTGGAGGCCGACCTGCGCGACGCCTCGCGCCTGACCGAGGCCTGCCGCGGCGTCGAGACGGTCTTCCACCAGGCCGCGTTCGTCTCCGTCCCCCAATCCATGCAGGAGCCGCTCGACTGCTTCGACGTGAACGTGACGGGCACCGCGTCGCTGCTGGAGGCCGCGCGCAAACACGGCGTGAAGCGCGTCGTCTTCGCCTCCAGCGCGGCGGTCTACGGCGATTCGGACGCCTACCCGCTCTCCGAGGAGACTCCGCTCCGTCCGCTCTCGCCCTACGCCTCCTCCAAGCGCGTGGATGAAATCTACGGCCAGCTTTACACTGCCTCATTCGGAGTGGAAGTCGTCGGCTTGCGCTACTTCAACGTCTACGGGCCGCGCCAGCGACCCGATTCGCAATACGCCGCGGCCGTGCCGATCTTCATCCGCCGCCTGCTCGACAATAAACCCGTCACCATCTTCGGCGACGGCGGCCAGACGCGCGACCTGATCTTCGTCGGGGACGTGGTGCGCGCCAATTTTGTCGCGGCCGCCCACCCGTCCGCGCCGGGAGGCGTGTTCAACATCTGCACGGGAAACGAGACGCGCATCCTCGACCTCGTGGAAATTTTGCAGGACCTGTTCCCGTCCGCGCCTGCGCCCGAATTCGCCGCGCCGCGCGCGGGCGACATCTATCGCTCCATCGGCAGTCCGCAAAAAGCCGCAGAGACGATCGGCTTCCGCGCCGAGGTCTCGCTGACCGACGGGCTGGCGAGGACGGCGGAGTGGATGAAGGAGTCATAGGCGGGCGGGGCATGAAACTTCGCAATCGTTTCGTTGTCATCGGCGATTTCGTCCTCATCATCGTTTCTGTGTTGGGGAGTTTCGCGCTGCGTTACGACGTGGGGCAGATGTCGTTTTATTTTCCCGCCATCCTCATCATGTCGGGCGTGGCGCTGCTGGTCAAAATCCCCACCTATTATTTTTTCGGACTCTACCGCCGCCTGTGGATGTACGCCAGCACGAACGAACTGAAACTGATCGCGGTGGCGGTCTCCACCGCGTCCGTCCTGACGGGCGGCGTGATGCTGGCGCTGATCGCGGCGGGACTCGTCCAGCCGGGGATGCCGCGCACCGCCCTCGTCATTGACTGGCTGTTCTCGCTCGTCCTGATCGGCGGCTCGCGCTTCGCCCTGCGCATCCTCAGCGAGCAGTCCGCCTCCCGCGTGGACAAGGGACGGCGCGCCCTCATCATCGGCGCGGGCGACGCGGGCGCGCTGGTGGCCCGCGAACTGCAAAAGACGAACCAACTCGACCTGACTCCCATCGGTTTCCTCGACGACGATCCCGCCAAACAGCGGCACGAGATTTACGGCGTGCGCGTCATCGGCAAGGTGACGGATCTGGAATCCGTCCTCGCCAACCGCCGGGTGGACGAAGTGGTGATCGCCATCCCGTCCGCGTCGGGCAAACTGGTCCGCCAGATCACGGACACCTGCCGCAGGAGGGGCATCCCCTCGCGGACGATGCCCGGCATGAACGAACTCATCGGCGGGAAGGTCAGCGTGAACCGCCTGCGCGAAGTGGACATCACCGACCTGCTGCGCCGCGATCCCGCCACGATAGACGAGCGCCTCATCGGTTCCTCCCTGAACGGGAAGCGCGTCCTCGTCACCGGCGCGGGCGGCTCGATCGGGCGCGAACTCGCCCGTCAGATCGCGCGCTGGATGCCTTCCGAGTTGACCCTGCTCGGCCACGGCGAGAACAGCATCTTCGAAGCCCTGCTCGAGTTGCGCGACGACTTCCCGTCGCTGTCGCTGCATCCCGTCATCGCCGACGTGCGCGACGCGGCGCGGCTCGAGGCACGCCGCGGCGCACAAACACGTCCCGTTGATGGAGGCCAACGTCGCGGAGGCGGTGACGAACAACGTGCTGGGGACGCGCAACCTCGTCGAGATCGCGGGCAAATACGGGGCGGAGCGGCTCGTGATGATCTCGACGGACAAGGCCATCCGTCCCGCCAGCGTGATGGGCGCGACGAAACGCCTGGCGGAGATGATCGTCCTCAACGCCGCGCACCGCATGGGACGGGCCTATTCGGTCGTCCGCTTTGGCAATGTGCTCGGCAGCCGCGGGAGCGTGGTGCCGCGCTTCAAACGTCAGATCGCGCGCGGCGGCCCCGTCACGGTGACGCATCCCGACATGCAGCGTTACTTTATGACCATCCCCGAGGCTGTGCATCTGGTGTTGCAATCCGCGGCGATGGGGACGGGCGGCGAGGTCTTCTTCCTGAACATGGGACAGCCCGTGCGGATTTTGGATTTGGTCGAGGATTTGATCCGTCTTTCGGGACTCGAACCCGGGCGCGACATCGAGATCGAGTTCACGGGCATCCGTCCCGGCGAAAAATTGACCGAAGATCTCTCGGACGACAGCATGAGTTTCTCGCCGACCTCGCATCCAGAGATCGTGCGCGTCGAATCGGACGAGGCGGTGGAGGGCGCGCAGTTGGACAACGCCCTGAACGAACTGGCGCGCCTGGCGGAGCAGAACGAAACCGAGGCGCTCCTGCACACGCTGGACGAGGTCGTGCCGGGCGCGGCGGTCCGCTCCACGCCGCCGCCCGATCTGACCTCGTTGGTTTAGCGGCGGGACGCGGAGACCGGGGCCACATGACAGAAGCATCGCTTGCTGAATGGAATCGTTTTTTGGCGGGGCGTTCCGACGCGCACATCCTCCAGACGGGCGAATGGGGCGAACTGAAGTCGGCGTTTGGCTGGGACGCGGCGCGGATGGTCTCTGGCGATTCTGGAATCCAAATTTTATTCCGCAGGCTGCCGCTGGGATTCACGATCGCGTACGCGCCGAAGCCGGTGTTCGGCGATCAATCATCAGTGAGCAGGGATCGGTTTTGGACGGAAGTGGATTTGGTTTGTCGAAAACGCCGCGCGGTCTTTCTTAAAATCGAACCCGATCTTTGGGAGAACCAAAAACTTGAAACCTGGAACCTGAAACTCGAAACTTCGTTCCATAACATCCAGCCCCCTCGCACGATCCTCGTTGACATAAAAGGAACCGAGGCTGAAATCCTGGCGCGCATGAAGCAGAAGACGCGCTACAACATCCGACTCGCGGAGAAAAAGGGAGTCGCCGTCCGCGCCTGGGACGACATCCCCGCTTTCCACAAAATGATGCTGGCGACGGGCGCGCGCGACCGCTTCGGAGTCCACTCGCTGGAATATTATCGCCGCGCCTACGAGTTGTTCCGTCCGAAAGGCATGGCGGAATTGCTGATGGCCGAGTTTGAGGGAAAGCCGCTCGCCGCGCTGATGGTCTTCGCCCGCGGACGCCGCGCCTGGTACATGTACGGCGCGTCCACAGATGAGGAGCGCAATCGTATGCCGACTTACCTGCTTCAATGGGATGCGATGAAGTGGGCGCGCTCCAAAGGCGCGGAAGCATACGACCTGTGGGGCGTTCCCGACGAAGACGAAAAGACGCTCGAGGAAAGCTTCGAGACGCGTCGCGATGGCTTGTGGGGAGTCTATCGTTTCAAGCGCGGCTTCGGCGGAGAGTTGAAACGCGCACAGCAGGCGGTGGATCGCGTCTATAATCCGTTGTTGTATCGGTTGATTTTACTGTGGATGAGAGTTCGCAGAGTTGACGATTGAGATTTACAGTTTTTTCGATTTACCATAAAATTCACACAATGAGAAAAGGAGCGCCTTATGCGGTTTAAAATTGTTCTCGAAAAAAGCGATGAAGGCGGCTACACAGTTTACGTACCGTCCCTGCCGGGTTGCATAAGTGAGGGAGATACGAAGGAAGATGCGCTGAAAAACATCCAGGAGGCAATTGAGTTGTATCTGGAGCCGGTTGAAGATGATTGGATCCTGGATGAACATAACCTGGTGCAGGAAATCGAAGTATGAGCAAAGTTCCCAGCCTGTCCTACATAGAAATTGTCAGGGCTTTGCAACGAGACGGCTGGACTGTGGTGCGCCAGCGCGGAAGCCACATTCGATTACAGAAGCGCATTTCGGGCGAACTGTTGAAGATCACTGTCCCTGCGCATCGCCCTGTCAAACGCTCGACGCTGGCTCATATTTTGAAGCAGGCGCGGCTGGACGTGGAACATTTTCTTGAATTGGTCTAACTGGAACTCTATTGTTTCGTCCCTCCCCAACCCTCACTTCCTCCAAACCTTCGAATGGGGACAGGTCAAGGCGCGATATGGATGGGAACCGTTTTTCGCGGTCTGGACTGAGAGTCGGTTTTCAGCGACCAGTGATTGTACTGAAAACTGGACACTGGACACTGATCACTGTATCGCCGCCAGCCTGATTTTGAAGCGCGCCGTCCCAATTCGCGGGTTCGCGGCGCGGTTAAGCGTCTTGTATTGTCCCAAAGGTCCCTTGCTCGATTGGACGGATCAACCTCTCCGCGAGCGCGCCCTCGACGACCTGCAATCCTTCGCCAAAAAGCAGGGCGCGGTCTTCCTCAAGATGGATCCCGACGTGAGGCTGGGGACGGGCGTCCCCGGCGCGGACGGTTCGACCGAGGAACGTCTCGGCGCGGACCTCCAGGCGGGGTTGACGCGGCGCGGCTGGGTCTACTCCGCCGACCAGATTCAATTCCGCAATTCAGTCTTGATCGACCTCCGCCCGTCCGAGGAGGAATTGCTGGCGCGCATGAAACAGAAGACGCGCTACAACGTCCGTTTGGCGGAGAAGAAAGGCGTCGCCGTGCGCGCTGGCACAACGGCAGACCTGGCGGCGCTCTATCGCATGTACGCGGAGACCTCCGTCCGCGACGGGTTTGTCATCCGCGATGAAGGTTATTACCAAACCGTCTGGCAGACCTTCATGTCGAATGTCAAATCTCCAATCTCCAATCTCCAATCTCCAATTACCATCCCGCTCATTGCCGAAGTGGACGGCGAGCCGGTGGCCGGCCTGTTCCTCTTCATGTTCGCGGGCCGCGCGTACTACGTCTACGGCATGTCGCGCGACTCGCACCGCGAAAAAATGCCGACCTACCTCCTGCAATGGGAGGCGATGAAGCGCGCCAAATCCGCGGGCTGCGCGGTCTACGACCTGTGGGGCGCGCCGGAGATATTCGACGAGACTGATTCAATGTGGGGCGTCTATCGCTTCAAAGAGGGACTCGGCGGCCGCGTCGTCCGTACCCTCGGCGCGTGGGACTACGCTCCGAACAAATTCTGGTATCGCATGTATTCCGAATTCATCCCGCGCCTGCTGGACGTGATGCGCTCGCGCGGAAAACGAAAAGCCAGCCAGGCTGCGGGCGCGTGATTCGCTCGAACGAAAGGACTCTCCCGTGAACTCCATCCCCCGACTCCGCTTCGCTCATCTTCCGACTCCCATCGAGGAGCTGCCGCGTCTCTCCTCGACTTTGGGCGGGCCGCGCCTCCTCGTCAAACGCGACGACCAGACCGGGCTGGCCCTCGGCGGGAACAAGACCCGCAAACTGGAATTCCTCGTCGCGGAGGCGCAGGAGCAGGGCGCGCGGACGCTCATCTCCGCGGGCGCGATCCAGTCCAATCACTGCCGACAGACGGCGGCCGCGGCGGCGCGCTTCGGCTTTGAATGTATCCTCGTGTTGACGGGCGACCTGCCCGCGCGGCCATCCGGCAACCTGACGCTCGACCATCTCCTCGGCGCGCGCATCGTCAACGTGGCGGACCGGAAAGACCGTGACCGAATCTTGCAGGAGATCTTCGACCGCGCCGCGGCGGAGGGGAAGAAGCCCTACCTCGTCCCGTACGGCGGATCGAGTCCCACCGGCGCGCTGGGCTACGCGTTCGCCGTGGAGGAGGTGATGAAGCAGGGCATTGAAGCGGACTGGTTCGTCTTCGGCACGTCCTCGGGCGGGACGCACGCGGGGCTGATGCTGGGTCAACGCGTGTTCGGGTTCAAAGGCAAAATTTTGGGAATCAGCATTGACGAGTGTGTGGAGTGGCTGCAGGAGACCGTCTCCGCGTTGGCGACGAAGGCGAGCGAAAAGCTGGGGGAGCGGATCGGGTTCGCGCCGGCCGACGTGGCCGCGAACGCCGACTACTGCCGCGCCGGCTACGGGGTCCTGACCGAGGCGGAGCGCGAAGCCGTCCGCTTGTTCGCGCGGACGGAGGGTCTGCTCCTCGATCCCGTCTACACCGGCCGCGCCGCGGCGGGGTTGATCGACCTGATCCGCAAGGAGTTTTTCAAGAAGGACGAAACCGTCCTGTTTTGGAACACGGGCGGGCAGACGGCGCTGTTCGCGGAGAAGTACGCCGACATCGCATGAAGTATCTCGCCGCGCTGTTCGCGGTTTTCATCGTGATCGTCATCGCGCTGGCCGACGCGAACCTGCTCGGCTTCCTCAGGCGTCTCTACGATTTTCCCAACGGCGATAAAATGGGACATCTCGTCATGTTTGGGATCCTGTCCTTTCTCGTCAACCGGACGGCCCTGCGTCTGCCGCGTCTGAAAAACCGTGCGTGGACTGTGGCCGCCGCAACCCTGCTGCTTGCCCTGTTGATCGGACTCGAAGAATGGTTGCAGAGATGGTTCCCAAACCGCACATCTGATTGGGTGGATTTGGCGTGCAGTTATCTCGGCGTCGCGCTCGGCGCGTGGATCGCTTTTAAACGTCGAGGGACGGGATGACCCGTCCCTCGACGTTTAACCTTCACCCTGAAATTTTCAACCGATCAAGGCGTCAGTCTGAGATGCGCCTCGCTGTGGTCAATGACTGATTGGCGGTCCCACCACATCGGCTGGTACTGCACGTCTGCCCACAACGGGATCATGTCGTCGTAGTGCGGATGGTACGCGTGTCCCGATTGCCCGGTGGTGTGCAGGGCAAGCGAGGCGTCGAGGTTGCCCAGGTCCACGATCTCGCGTTCGGAGGGGAGCCAGTCCACCTCGAAGGATCTGCCCATCGCCCAACCCGTCGCGTTGACGATGCTCTCGCCGCCGCCGGTGACAAACGGCCCGCGATTGAACAGGTTTTCGATGAGGCCGATCCCCGATTCGCCAAGCGTCTGGTTGCGGAAAGTGGCGGTGTGGAGTTTGCCCCAGGCGGGCCACTTGGCGGCGTCTTTGCCGTATTCCTTTTCGATCTGCGCGACAGTCTCGCTGAAAGCGCGGACGAAGATGTCGTCGCGGGTCTCGACTTTGTCGGCGGTGGACTTGTCGTCCCACCAGGGGCTGTCGGGTTGTTGGATGAGGTTGCGCGTCACCAGGTACCAGCGCGAGCCGCCGCCAGGCCGGTAATTTTTGGGCAGGTCGTCTTTGAACGTGTCGGTCAGCAGGTTGACCCAGAACGATTCGAAGACGAAGGCGGCCTGGGAGTCGGCGCGCTCCTGGTAGTCCCACGAGGCGAGGAATTGAGCTCGGACGGAGGCCGCTCGCGAGTCCAGGTTGACCGAGAGCAGAACCGGGACGAGGGCTTCGGCGTTGAGACTCTTCGAGTCCCCGTGCATGGACTGGATGTAGGCCGCGTCGATCTTGCCCGGCGCGTTGACGATCATGTCCACGATGCGGGCGGCGCGCTGTCCGTAGTCCCAGTCTTTGGTGATGAGGTAGGGATAGCCGCGCGGGTTGGCCTGGTTGTTGGCGGTGACGATGTAGCCGCTCTGCGGGTTGAAGACGTAGGGCAGTTCGTCGAACGGAATGTAGCCCGTCCAGTCGTATTGGCTGTCCCAGCCGGGGACGGGGAGCGTGCCGTCGCCGTTCTTGCGGATGGGGATATTGCCCGGCGTCTGGTAGCCGATGTTGCCGTCCACGTCGGCGTACAACAGATTCTGCGCCGGGACGGACCACATGCGGGCCGCGGCGCGGAACTCGTCCCAGTTTTGCGCCCGGTTGAATCCCCAGATAGCCTCGAAGGGCGAGTTGGGGCTGAGCGCCGTCCAAGCCAGGGCGATGACGTAGTTCTGCGGCAGTTCGATACCGGCTTTATCCTTGAACGGCGTGGCTTC
>Ga0209204_1002622_pt1 | contig 14462 bp, 17 predicted proteins | sample AD_JPNMR2_MetaG_FD_184425 | JGI IMG/M metagenome (GOLD analysis project Ga0209204, IMG submission 184425) | Active sludge microbial communities of municipal wastewater-treating anaerobic digesters from Japan - AD_JPNMR2_MetaG (SPAdes) (version 2) | ecosystem: Engineered > Bioreactor > Anaerobic... | reverse complement strand
ATGGGGTGCAGGGGCAACGCCCCTGCCATGACCAGGAAATTGCGTAACCTAACTTATGGGTAGGGGGTGAAATTTTCATGCGATAAATTTGACCCATTTAGGGTGAAATATTCAAAAAGTATTGACAGTAAACTTGGGAACGAGGCGTTTATTGCCTGAAGAATATGAGCCTTCTCTGCAGACTAGTCAGACGCCTTGTCCTGCGGGTTAGACTCAAAAAGGCCACGGACGTCCACTACGGGTTCCACGAACAGTATACCCTTGCCCGGCTCCTCAAGATGAAGTTCCTGGTACAATGCGTCCGCGACTTTTTCGACCAGCTCGTCCGGTATCAGGATCAGGACCAGTTCTTTCTCGGGTTCGATTTCCATGCCGAAAAGCTTTTCGGTGTATTCCGCGCCGGCAGCCCGACCGTGCATGATGGTGCCACCTCTGACACCTGCCTTGCGGGCTATTTCCATGACATCTTCGCCCATACCGCGGTCAACGACCACTGTCAGTTTCTTATACATACGCATACCCTCTTCCTTCATAGCTTGTTCCGTATTTCCGCTTTCCTGCGTTTTGCCGGGCCTGCAACCGGCCATAACCACCGGAGTGGTGAAGGCAATGCCATGACCGGGCTCATGGAGTTGAAGCTCTGCAGTAAAGAAATCCAGCATCTCCTTTGTCTGTTCTTTCTCCAGCAGGAAGCTGATGATTTCCTTCTTCTGGCTCTTAATGCCCAGCAGGTGCAAAACTGAGCTTTTCACGGTGCCTCTGCCCAGGGTTATGATACCGCCGCAGATGCCTTTTTCCCTGGCGAGATGGATGCACTTGTGGCATTGGTTGTCACTTAGGATAAGCGTCAGAATTTGATGCTCCGTATCCTGTGTTTCCATTTGCATTTCCATGACTACTGACTACCTCCGACAGATTGCTTATTGCTTATTTTTAAGTGCACTTTGCGTCATCTTGCGGGCTTTGGCCTGATAGAGCGCGCCAAGCAGTTCAATTGCAACGATGGGCATCATTGCAACGATGGCTATCATACCAAACCCGTCCGTTACCACATCGGCGGTGGGCACCTGCGCAGCAATGCCCTGGACAAAGGCAAGGGAGAAGGTGGCTGTCATAGGTCCTGAGGCAACACCGCCTGCATCAAAGGCCATACCGACAAACAAGTCCGGTATGAAGAAGGCCATGATCACGGCAAGGCCAAACCCGGGCAGCAGATACATCCATAGCTGAATATCGGGTATGAGGATCCGCAGGGCGGACATGAAAATGGACATTCCCACTGACACGGACAGGAAGATGAGCACCAGGGTTCGGTTGACAGAACCGCCGGTGATATCTTCCACCTGGTGGGTTAAAACAAGTACAGCGGGTTCGGCCAGTACCGTTGTGAGCCCAAGCAACAATGATACCAGCAAAACCGGAAAATTGGAATCCATGGCGGCAAGTTTCTTTCCCAGCTGGGCGCCCACTTCCATGAAACCGCCGTTTACACCCAGCAAGAATATGATAAGACCGACAAGAGTGAAAACAAGACCACGGGCGATATCGATGACCTTGTTCTTCCTGTGCTTGAAGAAGAATATCTGGAACAGGATATACACGATAATAATGGGAAGCAGGGACAAAAATGCATCCCAGGCTATGGTGAGCAGCTTATCTCCATAGGTCTCCAGCATGTTGGCGGTAGAAATCTCGGCTTCCGGCAATACCCCTTCCAGCTTCTTGATATCGAGGAAAATACCCGTTATCAGAACCCCGAGAATCGCACCGGCCGAGGCAATGCCTACCAGGCCGAAGCTGTCGGCTTCTCCCATCTTGCTGTCCTTCTTTAAGGCCGAGACACCGGCTGCCAGCGCAAGCATGAAGGGGACCGTTACCGCGCCGGTGGTTGCACCCGAGGCATCGAATGCAATAGCCAGAAAATCAGCCGATGAGAACTGGGACAGGATAAAGATCAGAAAATAAACGCCTGCGAATACATATTTCAGCCGGACGCCCCTGAGAATGCGCAACATGCCAAGTGTCATCATCATGCCAATACCAATGGAAACAACCACGACCAGCAATGTATTGTCAAACTGGCCGGAAGTCACGCTGGCTACCTGCTTGGCCAGGATGTGCAGATCCGGCTCTGCGTAGGATATAAAGAAACCCAGTATCAAGCTGAATGTCAGCAGCACTGCATAACTGTTGGAACGGGTTATGGTATTGCCTATGCCTTGTCCGATGGGCTCCAGTCCCTGATCGATACCAAAGAGAAATATTGTCAGGCCGAGGATGACCAGGGCCGAACCTATCAGAAAAGCAACAAGCATATCCGGTTCCAGCGGACTTATGGTAAAGTGAAGTATCAGAACAATAAGCGTTATGGGCAATACGGATGTCAGGACTTCTTTAAGTTTTGCAGTTATTTCGCTCAAGTCATCACCCCTATGTAGTTATGAGTTGTAAAGATATGTTTATCTTTTTTACCCTGGCACATCCGGGTATTGCTCAGAATACAGAATCCAGCCTATGATGCCTGCACGTAATGCTTCATTTGAGTTTCAGGATTGTGCTTTCAGCCGACAGTGCATGATATGCGTATAAACAGCATGATTAGACCAGTGCAGGCTGGAATGAGCCTTTAAATCAACCAGAAACATTATAGCATAAAAAAGGGGAAACTTTCGATGCGCAATCTTCATGATTTCTGCTGATTTAATTGCCGAATGCTTTGGCAATTGATCAAACCGGACGGCCCCGGCATGGCTATCCTATGCCCGGAATCTGCTTGGCGCTTTGGAAACATGCGGTTGGCAAAGGGGCGCGTGTGATTGCTGTTGCGCCACTTTTCAATTCCCAACCATATTCTAGAAAATTATAGCAAGTTATAGTATAATGCATCGATAAAGGAATATTTTGAATGGTACAGGGGGCTTTTATTGCCCGGCCTTCTTCGCATGAGGAGGTGAGTTCACAATGAAACGCTAGGACAGTCATATGTTCAACCTGGAAGTTCCCATTGGACTGTTTAACCGGTATACGGAAACCGGTATCAAGGGATTGGCGTTTGTCAGGGAAATAGAGATTTTTGCTATGGAATAATCTCCATTGGCATATGTATGGTGCAGAGTGCAAAACGGAAATTTTATAACCCGAGGAATCGTACCGTGTTGTAAAAAATAGTGTTATAAATGCAACTGTGTTATCATAAACATGGTAGAAGGGGAGTTAATTTCTCCCCTTCAGCTTAGAGGACTTCGTTTTCTTTATCTTGGATATTTCCTGCACTTGTTTGGCCGCTGTCAGGGGTAATACCAAGAGCTGAGCGAAGTCCTTTACTGTTTTTATCATTGTATTCCCTCCCTTTCTATATTTTGTCACTATATTATATTGATGGAGGCTCAAAAAAAGAAGTAGAACTTTTATTGTATATGGAGAATTTTGCAGGCGGATTTATGCATGGTGGCAGGAAAGCAAGTGCTGGCAAGGGTATAGAATAGAATGGGAGGATATGGCATGGAAGTGTCCTGAACATGCCCGGAAAATGATGGTTTAGTTGCCTTCATGCGCTGAGAAAATAGGACGCGTCTCATCCAAATAATTGAGCGTTACCCGGGCATGGCGAACCACCCTGGTGGTGCCCGGATCTTGGGGGATTATCTCTTTTCATGCTGAACCATGATGAAGAAAGAACTGAGGGAAAAGAAAAAACCGCTCAAGTTGAGCGGTTTTTCTGGTACACCATCAGGGACTCGAACCCTGGACTCCCTGATTAAGAGTCAGGTGCTCTACCAGCTGAGCTAATGGTGTATATTCTGTTCTGTCGAAGTCCGTCCGACAGTTTTATATTATAACGAGAGTACATGCCGTTGTCAATAACCAATTGGTGATGATCTTGATCACATTTTTTTGGGGTCATGGGAAACGGGTATAGACAACCTGCCTCCGCACGGCCGGGTACTATGCCGTTACCCAGGGCCGGGGAGGCAGGCTTGAGTGAAGGAGAGCGGTATCCTTGGATGGCGTAACCGCTTCGGGGCATCATCCATGTTTTAAAGCCGGTTGACCGCGCTTTCGAGCCGGGTGAGGGCCTGCTCCAAGATAGCCCTTGGGCACGCGATGTTGATGCGCTGGAATCCTTCGCCGCCGGCGCCGAACATGGTTCCGGAATCCAGCCACAGCCTGGCTTTGTTCACGATGAAGTCCTCAAGCGCATTGTCGTCCAGGCCAAGGGCGCTGCAGTCGAGCCATACGAGGTAGGTGCCTTCCGGCTCCACAAGCTTGATCCGGGGCAGCCTTTGCTCAAGGAATTCCCGCAGGTAATCCAGATTGCCTTTTAGGTACTGCTTAAGTTCCTCGAGCCACGGGCCGCCGTCCTTGTAGGCCGCGCGGCAGGCCACGATGCCCATGATGTTGGGCTGGCTGTAGCCGCTTCTGACGATCTCCTGTTTGAACTTCCGCCTGATGGCCTGGTTGGCGATAAAGATGTTGGAAATCTGCAGGCCAGCCAGGTTGAAGGTCTTGGTGGGCGCCGTACAGGTGATGGTTATGTCTGAAAACTCGGGCTTCAGATTCACGAACACCTGGTGCCGGTGCCCGGGATAGGTGAAATCGGCATGGATCTCGTCGGCTACAACGATGACTCCATGCTTCAGGCAGATATCTCCGAGCTTTAAGAGCTCTTCCTTTGTCCATACCCGGCCTACCGGATTGTGCGGGCTGCACAGGATGAAGAGCTTTACCTTGTTCCGGATGATTTTTTCCTCAAAGTCATCAAAGTCGATGTTGTACTTGCCTTCCGAGTAAACAAGCTGGTTGATGACCAGCTTTCGCCCATTTGCCCGTATGGAGCCGGAGAACGGATAATAGACCGGTTCCTGGATAAGTACCGCATCGCCCTCGTTGGTGAGGCTTCGGATGGCAGCGCAGATGGCGTATACCACACCGGGGGTTTTTACGAGCCATTCTGGCCTGATCTGCCAGCCGAATTGCCTGGAAAACCAGTCGTGCAGCACTTCAAAATAGTCTTCCCGGGTATCCGAATAACCGAATATGCCGTGCCGGCTTTTCTCCACCAGGGCCTCTATCACGCAGGGCGGGGTCCTGAAGTCCATGTCGGCCACCCAAAGGGGCAGGACATCCTCGGGCAGACCCCGCCTTACGGCGAAGTCGTACTTTATGGAATCCGTGTTTTTACGGTCAATGATGGTATCAAAAGTTTCCTGCAAAGCCTATTCCTCCTCAAATGCCTGCTCCAGATCGCGTATCAGATCCTCCTGGCTTTCCAGTCCCACCGAGAGGCGCAGCAGCCTTTCGTTGATGCCTTTTGCCTCGCGCTCCTCCTTGGGAATGTCGGCATGGGTCTGGAGCATCGGATAGGTGATCAGGGTCTCGACGCCGCCCAGGCTCTCGGCATACTGGATCAGGGAGACCTTTGAAAGCACCCGGACCGCAGTTTCCTCCGAGTCGGTTTCAAAGGAGATCATGGAGCCAAAACCGGTTCCCTGGCGCTTTGAAACCTCATAGTCCGGATGGGAGGGAAGGCCTATGTAGTGCACCGCCTTAACCTTTTTGTGGCCCTGAAGCCATTGAGCGATCTTCATGGCGGAATCCTGCTGCCTGTCCATGCGTACGGCCAGGGTTTTGATGCCGCGGATGATCAGCCAGCTGTCGAAGGGGGCGAGGCAGCCGCCAATGGTCTTGTAAATAAACCGGAGCCGCTCCGAAAGCCCGCTGTCCGCCACCACCAGAAAGCCTGCCAGGGTGTCGTTGTGCCCGCCCAGGAACTTCGTTCCGCTGTGGATGACGATATCGGCGCCCAGGGCCAGCGGCTTCAGATAATAGGGCGTCAGGAAGGTGTTGTCCACGATTAAAAGCAGGTTATAGCTTTTCGCAAGGCGCGCCGCCGCCGCGATATCGGTGACATGCATCATCGGATTGGTGGGCGTCTCAATGAATATGGCCTTTGTTTCAGGCCGGATATGGGCCTCGATCCGGGAGATGTCCGACGTGTTTACCAGGCTGAAACGAAGACCGTTTTTCTCCGAGATGTTGTAGAACAGCCTGTGAGAACCGCCGTAAAGATCATCGGAGGCGATGATGTGGTCCCCGGGCGAGAAGAGCTCCATAAGCGCGGCAATGGCTGCCATGCCGCTGGAAAAGGCCATGGCGTCAACACCGCCTTCCAGCTTTGCCACCGTCATTTCGAGGTGTTCCCTGGTGGGGTTCTGGAGCCTGGAATAGTCGTATCCGGTGCTCAGCCCCACACCCGGATGGGCAAAGGTGGCCGACTGGAAGATGGGCACACTGATGGCGCCGGTATTATCATATTTGCGGTCACTTCCATGGATGCAGAGGGTACTGAAATCCATACGCATTCACCCGACTTTTAAATAAAGAACATAAATCCCTGGTCGGCTTTATGCTTTTCCACTTCACTGACCAGGTCGGAAAGGGTTATCTTTTCAAGCGCACTTTTTACCGCACTGTCAAGCGCATCGAACACGGTGGCCCGCATGGCTGCGTCGATCTCGGGCGCATTGAGCTTCACGGTCTCCTCGGCCGGCTCGAAAAGAGCAGTCTCAACCGCCGACAAGACATCGTAGACGGTTACCTGCCGGGGCGAACGGGCAAGCTGGTAGCCTCCCTGGGCGCCCTTTACCGAATTGACGATGCCGCCCCTTTTCAGGAGGGAGAAGACCTGCTCCAGATAGATTTTGGATATGCCGAGTTTTTCGGAAATGCTGATCACGGTGATGTATTCCCCGCTGCTGTAGTTCTCGGCCATATTGATGGCAGCAGCCAGCGCGTAGCGCCCTTTAGCCGATATTCTCATCTGTCCATCCTTTCCTTTCCAAAAACATCACAGCATTTAATTCATACTTTTAATATATAAATAATATGTAAGAAACGGGGGAATGTCAATACCTATCAATCATATAAAGTTTATATAAAAAATATGATTTGGCCTATTGACATCCCCAACCAATAGGATTATAATGACTATATCATAGTAAACATATATGAATTATATCAATGGTAATTTAATCAAGGAGGTAATATTATGCCGAGAATTTATAAGAACCTTGTTGACCTGATTGGAAAGACACCGCTTCTGGAATTGACCAGATATGAGAAGAAATACGATCTTAAGGCTACCGTTATTGCCAAGCTGGAATACTACAATCCGGCGGGCAGCGTTAAGGACAGGATCGCCAAGGCCATGATCGAGGACGCCGAGGCAAGGGGTATTTTGAAGCCCGATTCGGTCATCATTGAGCCCACCAGCGGCAACACCGGTATAGGCCTTGCTTCCGTTGCCGCAGCCCGCGGTTATCGCATTATCCTTACCATGCCTGAAACCATGAGCATTGAGCGAAGGAACCTTTTGAAGGCCTATGGTGCGGAGCTCGTCCTCACCGAAGGTTCAAAGGGTATGAAGGGCGCTATTGTCAAGGCCGAGGAACTGGCAAAAGAGATACCCAATGCCTTCATTCCGGGCCAGTTTACCAACCCGGCTAACCCCGCTATCCACAAGGCAACCACCGGTCCCGAGATCTGGGAGGATACAGATGGCAAGATTGACATCTTTGTGGCAGGTATCGGTACAGGCGGTACCATCACCGGAGCAGGCGAATTCCTGAAGTCGAAGAATCCGAATTTACATATCGTTGCCGTTGAGCCGGCCGGTTCCCCCGTGCTTTCCAAGGGAACACCCGGTACCCACAAGATCCAGGGCATCGGCGCAGGCTTTGTGCCTCAGGTTTTGAATACCAAGATCTATGACGAGATCATTACGGTCGAAAATGAAGATGCATTTGCGACCGGCCGCGACCTTGCAAAAACAGAAGGTCTGTTGGTTGGTATATCCTCCGGTGCTGCGCTCTGGGCCGCGACCCAGGTTGCCAAGCGTCCCGAAAACGCAGGAAAGAATATTGTCGTTGTGCTGCCCGACACCGGCGAACGTTATCTTTCCACCCCCCTGTTCTCGGAATAAGCGTGTTGCGGCTGGCGCAGCATCCCATTTCTTAAATCCCCCCAAACACTGTCTGATAACATATCCATTCAGGGTTACTCGCAAAGGCAGACATCAACAGGTTGTCTGCCTTTGCTGTACATGTCCTTTTTTCTGATTCTCTGTTCTGTGAAGTCTTCTGTCAGGAGGAATGATGATGGTCAAAAACAGACTCCTAACCGGTATTTTGCTCATCATCCTGGGAGCGCTCATCGCCTTTGGTCCCATAACGGTTTTCCCGGTCTGCGGTGTACATACGAAAGAAACCGCGGCAGATAGTGCAATGAAGATGGATGGGCATAAAAGCGATGATAGTGTCCATGCTTCCAAAGATACCAGCGGCATGACAGCCAACACCGCGACATCAAACAAGGTGATGAAATGCCACTGGACCGCCCGTGCGGAACTCGGTACAGGATTAGTCATCGCTTTGCTTGGCCTCCTAATGCTCATCTTCAGATCGGCGCAAATAAAGCTTGGTCTGAGCATAGCGCTGGGTCTGAACGGCATTCTCGCACTTTTGATCCCCACAGTGCTGATCGGTGTTTGCGGTAATGTGAAAATGACCTGCCGATCGCTCACCCTGCCGGCCCTGGTCATTCTGGCCTCAGTGGTTACTGTTGCCGCAGCGGCCAATGCGTTCTATCTGTACCACTCCAACCGCAAGGAGCAGGTCGGGACATGAAGCAGACGCCATTGACCAATCGACGCTTGTCATTTTATAGCTTAAAACTAAGGCCGTTTCGAACGGCCTGCCTCATCCTTGTCGTCACCATCCTGGCTTTCACCCTGTTTGGGGGATCGGTTCTGACGGCCAGCCTGGAAAACGGCATGAACAGTATGAGCCAAAGGCTGGGCGCCGATCTGATGGTGGTTCCCGAAGGATATAAGGCCGATATGGAAGAGGTTCTTCTGAAAGGGGAGCCGGGTCATTTCTATTTCAGCCCGTCCATCGCGCAGCAGGTGGCGCAGATTGAAGGCGTCGCCCAGGTGACCGCCAGTTCTTTCTCACATCCCTTTCAGAGTCCTGCTGTTCCGCGCAGGTCCAGCTCATCGGCTTTGAACCGGAAACCGATTTTGTCATACAGCCATGGATTGCCAAGACATACGGGAACGTAGTGGATGACGGGGTTCTTATCGCGGGCAGCGATATCGTTCTGGAAAGCGATCATACCCTGAGGCTGTTCAACTGTTCCTATCCCGTGGCGGCGCAGCTTGAGAAGACCGCTACCGGCCTGGATTCCTCGGTTTTCATGAACATGGACACCATGAAATCCCTGTTTGCCTCGGCACGCGAGGTGGGCATCAACTTCCTGGCGGCGGATGAACCGGGAGGTTCGGTATCTTCGGTCCTGGTCAAGGTCAAAAAAGGCCATGACCCGGAAACCGTGGCCAGCCTGATAAGAAACCGGATTCCGCAAGTGGATGTGATCGTGTCCAAAAGCATGATAACCGGAATAGCCGATAACCTGGGTTCCCTCGTCGACTATATCCAAATGCTTGCCATACTGCTGTGGGCTATCGCCGTCCTGGTGCTCACAGCGGTGTTCTCGGTCACCATTAACGAAAGGAAAAAGGAGTTCGCTGTTCTGCGCATTCTGGGCGCAACGCGGAAAAGGCTGGTCAGCCTGGTATTGACCGAGTCGCTGATTTTGAGCGCCATGGGCGGTGTTGCCGGTACAGCGGCGGCAGGGGTATTGGTGTTGCCCTTCAGCGCCTATATTGGCGAGAGGCTGCAACTCCCATATCTTCAGCCGAATACCGGCGTCGTTTTGGGGATCCTGGCCCTGAGCCTCTTGCTGTCATCAGCCGTAGGGCCCCTGGCTTCCATCTATGCAGCGGCCAGAATCAGCCGGACGGAAACCTATCTTACCATGCGGGAGGGCGAGTAGCCATGGTGCTGAGAGTGAACCAACTGACAAAGGAGTTTAAACGCGGCAACACATCCTTTTTTGCCGTGAAAAACGCCGGCCTCTCGGTTTATCCGGGGGATTTTGTGAGCATCATAGGGCGATCGGGCAGCGGAAAGACCACGCTGCTGAACCTGATCGCCGGGCTTCTGAAACCCACCTCCGGCAGCATCGAGATCGGGGGAAAGGATATTTCATCCTTCAACGATGCGGAAGCTTCCCGTTACAGGAACGCGATCATCGGCTATGTCCCCCAGGGTCAGAGCCTGCTTGCCAACCTGACGGTGCTGGACAACGTCCGGCTGCCGTTCTATTTCTTCAGGCGTGAGGGAGATGCCGCAAAGAAAGCCTTGTCCCTGCTCGAGCAGGTAGGCATACCCCATTTGGCCTACATGTACCCCAGGCAGCTTTCCGGCGGGGAAATGCGGCGGGTAGCCATTGCACGCGCGCTCATCAACGATCCCGCTATTCTTTTGGCCGACGAGCCCACCAGCGATCTGGATGTGCAGACCACCGCCGAGGTGATGAAGCTGTTCAAAGAGATTTCCCTGAGCGGAACCGCCGTCCTGATGGTGACCCATGACCTGGAAGCCATCCATGAGGAAGCCCGGGTCTTCAGGATGGATGCGGGTGTCCTGACCGGGCAGGCTTAACGCCCGGGCGTTTGACAAATCAAAAGAGAGGCAGCATCGGGCTTGCCTCTCTTTTTTCGCTTATTCGTTTGAACTCTCTTAAGATGCTTTCCGGGTATCAGAGGTTGGCCTGGAGTTCTGGACGGATGTTTCCTGTCTCCAGGGCCAGCAGGTAATCACCCCACTTGGACGCCCAGTCGCGCAATTCCTGGATGCCGAGGGGTTCCGGCGTCCTGGAATCCTTGTGCTCGGCTATTTTTTCAGCGAGCCTGAAATAGATTTTGGCCTGCTCGGATTCAGGCGCTGCCTCGATGGTGGTCTTTCCCTGGAGCTCGCACTGGGTGACGGTCACGGAGCGGGGGATGTATTCCACCACCTGGGTTTTTGTCCTGGCTACGAAATCGTCAATGATCTCCCTGGCATAGGGTGCGTTGATGGAATTGGCGATAACTCCGCCCAGGAGCGCACCGCCTGCGTTGGAATACTTCTGGATCCCGCGGAAGAGGTTATTTGCCGCGTAGATGGACATGAAGTCCGCCGAGGAAACGGTAAAGACATGCTCGGCAATGCCTTCGCGGATAGGTACGGCGAATCCGCCGCAAACCACGTCACCCAATACGTCGTAGATGACAAAGTCCAGGTTCAGTTCCTCAAAAATGCGCTGCTGCTTGAAAAGCTCCACGGCGGTGATGATGCCCCGGCCGGCACAGCCGACACCCGGAGCGGGTCCGCCGGCTTCCACACAATATACCCCATTGAACCCCTCGTAGATGACGTCATGGGCGTTTACCGTGCTTTTCTCACGCAGCGTGTCAAGGACAGTGGGGATGTAGGTCCCGTTGCGGAGCGTATTGGTGGAGTCGCTCTTGGGATCGCATCCGAACTGCATCACTTTAAATCCGAGCTTCGACAGGGCGGCCGTGAGATTGGATGTGGTGGTGGACTTTCCGATGCCGCCCTTTCCGTAAATCGCTATTTGCGTCACTTTCTTGGCCATGATTCATTCCTCCGGTACTGTGAAATTTGTTTTGATGAAATATTTCGCCAGCTTTGACAAGGCGTTGTCTATGTAATCGGGCTGCTCGAAAACAGCAATTCGGTTGATCTCGAGCGCCCTTCTTGCTGCCGGGCCTATTTGTGAGACCAAAACGGCGACGCAGTCGTGCAGCGCGCCGACATGGGCCTCCATGGCTTCCCGGGTATGCTGGCCGCCTGAGCAGAGGGGGGCAACCTCACGCTTTTCAACCAAATGCCAGGTTCCATCCCGGGCAATATCAACAATAAAAAATGCCTTGGCACGTCCGAAATGCTCGTTGATGACCTTTCCATCCAGGCTTGCTATGGCAACACGCCAGTATCTGTCCATATCCGGCTCCTTTTGGCAGCGCCCGATGCAACCGCTGATCAGGCGGCTGCATCGGGCAGAGGCCTATAAAGTATTGTGGGGGGGGACTTATTGGTAAGGAATATTGTCAAGCTTAACGAAACTGTTTTGCTGAAGGGCCTTGGTGTCCACATCCGCTTCCAGCATGCCAACCTTCTGAAGCTGTTCCGCAAGCAGGCCGAACATGTCGTATGCCTGGGAGTATGACGGGATGTAATTGAAGGTTTTCAGAACCTCGGCATTGATCTTGGCATCGCCGGCAACCCATTTGTTCTCCACCTGGATCCGTGCTGTCTCATCCTTGTTTTCCTGGACCCATGCGCTTGCCTTCTGCATGGCACGTGTATACTTGGCCGCGATTTCAGGATACTCCCGTGCGATGTTCTCACGCACGTAGGCAGAGCAGCAGTATTGATCCTTATAGGGCTCGTCAATGGCTGAGTCGAAGATCACCGTAAAATTGTTTTCCAGCTCCGGATGGCGCCGGTGGACCAGTCTGAAGGTTTCCAGCGCATGAGTTGTGGCGAGCGTGTCGCCGGGGCCCGCAATGCCCACCACCGTGATCTCGGGGCACAGGGTAAGGGCCTTATCCACCAGCTGCGCGGCCTGTTCCGGTGTCAGCAGCCGGCCGGCCACACCGGGGCGCTGTTCGGATTTATTGAAGCTTCGCTTGCAGAATCTGCACTGGATATTGCAGGCCGGGCTCACCGGAAGATGGACCCGTCCTCTGCTCATGTTGGCGCCACCGCTGAAGCAGGGGTGCAGGTTGGAAATCTTCTCAAACCGCGTATCGACCTTTGCTTCAAAGCATGCCATTTCAGCGTCTCCTTTCGGGCGAATTATCGTTCAAGACTGTCAAACAGCGGGGTGGAAAGGTAGCGCTCGCCGGTATCGGGAAGAAGAACGACAACGATCTTTCCTACGAATTCCGGGCGTTTGGCGATTTGCGTCGCCGCAAAAGCGGCTGCACCGGAGGAGATGCCGACAAGCAGCCCCTCAATCCTTGCCAGGTCCTGCGCCGTCCTGTATGCGTCTTCCGTTCGTACCTTAAAGATTTCATCGATCACGTCCAGGTTCAGAACGGATGAGATAAACCCGGCGCCGATACCCTGGATCTTGTGGGGACCTGGCGCGGAACCGGACAAAACGGCCGAATCATAGGGTTCCACGGCGATGATTTTGATGTTGGGATTTCTCTCCTTCAGCACTTCGCCCACACCGGTTATGGTGCCACCGGTGCCGACGCCGGCCACGAAAGCGGCAATCTCGCCGTTCGTGTCGCGCCAGATCTCTTCGGCAGTGGTTTCCCTATGGATTTTTGGGTTGGCCGGATTGTTGAACTGCTGGGGGATAAAGGCATTCTCGATTTGGCTTGCGAGTTCCTCCGCTTTCCGGACTGCGCCTTTCATGCCATCCTTGCCCGGCGTGAGGACAAGTTCCGCATTAAGCGCCTTTAACAGGTTTCTGCGTTCCATGCTCATGGTTTCCGGCATGGTAAGAATCAGGCGATAGCCTTTTGAAGCGGCCACAAAGGCAAGACCGATGCCCGTGTTGCCGCTGGTAGGTTCGATGATGACCGTGTCTTTGTTGATGATTCCTTGTCTTTCAGCATCTTCGATCATCGCCAGGGCGATTCTGTCCTTCACGCTTCCCAAGGGATTGAAATATTCCAGTTTACCGATAAGCCTTGCCCTGACGCCATGCGCCTTGTTGTAGTCCGTCAGTTCCAGCAGCGGGGTGTTTCCGATAAGCTCTGTGAGCTTGCGTGCGATTCCAGCCATTGTGACCCTCCAATCATACAAATTATATATGTTTAGTAGGAATTAAATTTATTATCATTATATGCTTCAAATTTCCAAATGTCAACCAATAATCATACAATTCATATAAAATTTATAGGAATATTTTTTCAATCTGCCCAATTCCAGCTTGCAACGAGGGCTGCGGCTTTTGTTGAAACCCTGGATTGCATCTGATATAGTAGTAATGCAGGGGGAGATTGCATGAAGATATCCACAAGAGGCCGATACGCGCTGCGACTGATGCTGGATCTTGCCCTGAACGGCCAGGATCAGTATGTCACCATAAAAAGCGTTGCGGAACGGCAGGAGATATCCTACAAGTATCTGGAACAGATCATCACCGTTTTGAACAAGGCCGGTTTTGTCAGAAGCATCCGCGGCGCCCAGGGCGGGTACAAGCTGTCGCGCCCGCCGGAGGAGTACACCGTGGGCATGATTTTAAGGCAGATTGAAGGAAATCTTGTGCCCGTGGCCTGCATGGAGGATGAGCCGAATCAGTGTCCCCGCAGCAGCAAATGCGTGACGCTGGACGTGTGGAAGCAGCTCAGCGATGCCATCAACAACGTGCTGGACAGCATTACCCTCGCCGATCTGGTCAATAGGGCTCACGAGAAGATGGCGGCATCGGAGTGATGCGTGCCGGATAGCCATATAAAGAAAAGCCGTTTTCCTTTGCCCGATGAGACTGGCGGGCAGGAAAACGGCTTTTTCAAGGTTCTACGTCAATTGTTGGGG
>Ga0209204_1002616_pt1 | contig 14501 bp, 20 predicted proteins | sample AD_JPNMR2_MetaG_FD_184425 | JGI IMG/M metagenome (GOLD analysis project Ga0209204, IMG submission 184425) | Active sludge microbial communities of municipal wastewater-treating anaerobic digesters from Japan - AD_JPNMR2_MetaG (SPAdes) (version 2) | ecosystem: Engineered > Bioreactor > Anaerobic... | reverse complement strand
TCATCGTAAATGGGTATCCCATGCGCAGCGGCCACTTCCACCTCACGGCGTGCGCCTGCGGAATTCTCCCATCCGTCTACAAGCACCACCAGATCGCAGCGCTTTAGGATCTCAATGTCACCTTCCAGCCATACTGAGTCCGGGCAAGCGCCGTCAAAGAAAGCTGTGTTGCTATGGGGGCATATAACAGCGTAACCCAGCTTCCAAAGCCGCAGGGCCAACTCTCGCGCCCTGCGGATATTCTCGACCACGCCCTGTATCGTTTTAGCCCTGTAAGGGCCTGCAACGTACGCGATTTTCATCAGGTCCCTCCTTTACTTTGCGGGGTTAACTGCGCCGACTTAACCCCTGGACGTTAACTAAGAGACTGTCGAATACCAAATCTCCCTCAGCCCCTTCTCCTTGTCCCACACAAAAGACTGGGATACGGCCAAGGCCCCCACGTACCCCGAAACATAGTGCCAGGCATCTGTTGCCGTGACACTTGATAGGCTACGCACCTTCACCCCATGTTCTTCTTTCACTACTTCATGATGCAAATGCCCAGTATGCCATTCGCGGTACAAAGTACGTCCCCAGGCTTCAGGGACTTCAACCTGCATGTTGCCGAAGATACGCTTCTTTTCTTTGTCACCGTGGGTGAAGCCAATAAGACACTTGCCAAATTCCACGTATTTGCGGGACTGCGGGCTTATGTCTACCGTCACGTTTTCGTCGTTTCTAAACCAATCATGCAGGCAGACAACAGCGTACCAGCTTGTCACGTAGTCGTGGTTGCCGGGTATCTGAAAAACCTTCACGGGCGCTATTTGTGACAGTAAATCCACCGCTGTAATTAGAAGTTCTCGCCCCTTCAGGAACATTTTTGCCCAGCGCGAGTCGTTATCCTGAGGCGTGCCTTTGGTGGTGGCCCCGTCACTTGAAAGAGCTTCCGTTGATCCGCGTCTGCGAACAGCGCGCATCCATGTATAGACGGTGTTCTTGGACAACTCATAGCGACGCGCTACCAGTGCAGCGTTACCTACTTCCTGGACTTCTTTTAGTACCTGAGCCTTGAACTCATTAGTATACTGTCTGGTCACTTAAATCACTCCCAAATTGATTCTATCAGACACACACTATTTGTCCAAATCAATTAGGGGGCTTAATAGTGACTAGGTAGGCAAGGTGAAGCAAATAGTGTGAAAGCTGTTCCAACTTCTTACAGAAACAGGAGCAATGAGGGCGTCCGTTTAGTCCTCCACCTGTGAAGGAAAGGAACCGCTTTTCAAACATATATTATTACCATGAACCTAGCCTTGTATGGCTGGTACAGTATGCCTCTAGTAGAGAGTAATCTCTGCTAGGGGCTTTTCGTTTGAATGGAGGTGATAAGGATGATACAGAAGCTGCCAAGTCTAGACGTTGAAGACTTTGAATGTATAACAGACTTTATGCTTGAGTTCTACCGACGTCTGGGGTGGGATCCTACCAAGCAAGAACTAGATCCCAGGAAGATTGCCATACATCCTGATACATGGAAAGAGATCTGTATGCAAGTTAAACGGAGATGGGGTATTGGCTCTGCTCTAATCTGGATGAATCAGGGACCGAGCGGGCATGAAGATAATCCACACCAACTAGACCCTGCTTCGGTATGGATAGGCACAGGGGCGATTGCCAACATCCAGGTAGAGGGTCGGAGCATCCGATAGGGGACTTTAGGGTGACTTGTAAGGGGGTGTATTGCGGTAGATCCTGTAACTTTGTTTTATACCGGGGTATTGATCGGAATCTATTGCTGGAAGAAGGCCAGGGAAAGGAGGAGGTAAAAAAATATGGGCTGGTTTGCAGCAGGGTTTTTTGCGGGTGTGGCTATTGCTATGGTAGCTGAAGCAGTGGAGGGGGTTTCCGAGGCAATAGTAGACGAAAACCTCATATTCGACGTTTAAGGTGTGTTTTTCTGCCAGCGTGTGGGTTTCGTTACTTAAGCAAACAACTTGTTTAGAAGAGCAAATATGCGGAAATTTGCCTAGTCTGCGGGGAGGTATGCCATGGGCTATGCAGAGAAATTTAGAAGATATCTTGTAGAGGACGGTAAGAGCCCCTCCACGATCACTTCATACGTAGGTGACGTGGAGGGGTTTTTGTGTTATCTGGAGTACAAGGGCGGCCAGTTTGACGGACAGCTGAGACGGTTCTATGTTACCAGCTACAAGCAACACCTTGAGGACCAAGGCTACAAGGTCAATACCATCAACAAGAAAATGAACAGTCTGGTCTGCTTCAATCAGTTCCTAGTTGATCAGGGAGTGATGGAAAGCATGGTAGTGAACCTAAAGAAAGACAAGATACGCATAGCATACGGTTCCGAGCAAGAAGTGGAGGTCTACACCGATGGTGAGGTGGAACGCCTCCTCTTCTATATCCAAGACCGGAGTAAGGTTAGTGTCAGGGATAAGTTGGTAATACTGCTCCTGCTCTATACCGGAATCAGGGTGGGAGAGCTTGTATCTATCAAGCTGCAGGACATAGACTTCCTAACCATGCAGCTTCATATCCTGGGTAAGGGAGGCAAGATACGAGAGGTCCCACTACGGGCAGAGGTGGTAGAGGTGGCAAAGGAATACCTAACCACCGAGCGTAAGGTGCACAAGTATGCGGATAGCGAGTATCTTCTGCTTACAGAAAGGTCATCCAAAATGAACAGAGACGCTGTCAATAAGCTCCTTAAAAAGCACGGTGATGAGCTAGGGATTACCATGCGGCCTCACAAGTTCCGCCACACTTTTTGTACGAGGCTCCTTCGAGCAGGAGTTCCACTAACCACCATCTCAAAGCTTGCCGGCCATGCATCAGTGCAGACAACGTCTAGCTTCTATATCAACACAAGCAGGCGGGACAAACAGGAAGCTGTTGAGCTCCTGTAGGGTCGAATATGTTCAGATGAAGGGAGAGAAAGGTAATGAACACCACCTATCAGGGTTTACATCAGATTGCAAGACAGGCCAATTGGCTCGAGAGCATCGGCAACATATACAGCTCTTACCGCATGAGGAAGTTGCTCGAAAACCATAACTGTTGCCCAGGTTGTGGTACGATCAGGGTTTCGGCAGGTTTAAGGATACCCCTTTTGTGCCCTGTCTGCGGCCGTGAAGGATTGGGAGGCATGTCCTGGTGACCGTCCTTCATACCATTCACGATGTAAAGAGACTGGAAGGAAGTAGGCGGCTACCCGAACCCTACATGGATTACGTCTCCCAGTTCTTCATAGACCTGTATGCCCAATATGGAGATGGACATGATCTCCTAGGGTTTAGCCTTGACGGTATTGCAGAGATCGTAATCCTTGATGACGACGACAACGTCAATGGTCTGTACCTGCCTACGGTACCTGACCGGTTGGATCTGATCAATATGGAACCAGATTGGGTAGAACGCATTGATTTACCAGGCAGCCTGTCCGTCTTTAAATTAGCTTTCATGCCAGACAATGAAAGAATGGTTTTCGTCTTTAGCGAGGTGGGTAACCTAGATGACGCTACAGAAGAATGGTTGGCAGAGCAGCTAGAATGGTCGGAGTTTTTTACGAGCCGTTCAAATAGAGACTAATGTGCAAGGAGGAGTAATGCCTTGAGGGTAGTGAAGAGCAAGGAGGATATTTCGCTGCTACAGCGTGCCCGTGCTGTAGGAAGTGAATTCGCAAAGCATCTGGAAAATTTCATGGACCAATTGCAGGCGGACCTAGACGATCTGAACCCCGGTGCCTATAAAATGGAGGATTGTGGTTATGTTGTGATCCTGGAACCGGGTGACAACGTTAGGGAGCTTTCTCACATCGGACTATACCGAGAAAACGGACTACTAGGCTGCCTACCAGAGTGGTTTGATCTAGTCAGCTTAGATGGAGTCCAATACTACTGCTTTCTCGAGCTCCTAAACGATGCCTTTGGCGTTATCTTCTATACGGCCGTCGGAATCCATGACGAAGAGGTGGAGGTTTGGTTACAAGCCAAACTGCACGAAGTTTATTGAGATTTATGCTCTAGGCTTCAATCCCTACTCTAGGGGTTGGAGCCGTTTTTCGTAGAAGGGGGTTGCTTGGCACATGACAAACACGAACCAATCTGATCATAAATCGATCCCGGCTAAGCGAGTCAACATCGTCAGCGTGAAGCTGTGTAGGGAATCAAGCCTACTGTATAAGCCACGCTACATAAGTACGCCAAAAGACGCAGCAGTCCTGGTCAAAGACTTCCTAGCTTTTTCGGACAGAGAGGTTGTGGTAGCGGTCTACTTGGACACCAAGAATCAACCGACTGCTATTTCGACAATCAGCGTAGGAACTCTTAACTCGAGCTTGGTTCACCCACGTGAGGTTTTTAAGGGTGCTGTCTTGTCAAACGCAGCAGGGTTGGTTATAGCCCATAATCATCCCAGCGGAGTCCCAGAGCCTAGCCAGGATGATATCGCAATCACAAAACGTCTAGATGAAGCGGGCAAGATAATGGGCATAGGCTTAATTGACCACGTCATTATCGGAGGCGAAGGTCAGTGGGTGAGTCTGCGTGAGATGGGACTACTATAGAAAGGCGTGGTATCGTGTTTGACAATCAGCGCTACATCACCAAGCGTATCTCTGAAGAGATTCCGCTGAACCTTGTTCTTTTCATGTGGTCTCGGATAGATGTACTTAAGGCTACAACCGCCGGTAAGCTTGATTATCTTCAAGTCTTTGAGCTGAAAGAAATAAATGAGTTTGCCGTCCTAGAGAATCAGCTGGTCATCCATCGCAGTGAAGATCCCCAGTATATTAAGAGCTACGCCTTCACCGTTAGGAAACCAGTTACTACCAAGATATATGTTATCGATTCAGGTCCTTACAGCACCATGATGTTTGCTGAGGAGTATTAGCGATTCTTAGGTGACTTCAGGAGAGGTCTCTGGGCTAGGCTCGGGGACCTCTCTTTTTTTTGCACTGTTGGTAGATGCCTTAAGGATACCCATTCCGGGATTATGGGCACAAGGAGGCTCGGTATGACGCGTGGGGAGCCGACTAAACATCTGGGCACAAACGTCGCAGAGTTGGTTGTGATATGAGGCTGGCGGAAAAAATATGGACCGTTTTCGCTGAAAAAGTGCGAAGCTAACCTCTGCCATGAAGGAAATCCTTGTATGAAAGCATTTCACACAATACGTGTTCGCAAAACTTGCTGCATTCCTATGATTCTGCCGCCAGTTAGGGTCTGCCGGTACTTGAAAGCAAGGAGTTCTTTTTTTTTGCAAAAAAGGCGGTTCCAACATGAACATATCATTACTACGGCACCGGCGTCGTAAGTGTAAGCGTAGGAGTGGGTGTCGTTAATCAGATAACTGTGGAGGTATTTCTCATGGAAAAACCACAACCAAAACCAAAACCTAAGAAGGCTCGATTGCTGGTAAGGCCTCGTGAGTCGACAGTATCTTGTGTTCCAGCAGTCAAACCCAAGAAGAAGTTTGAAGACCAACACGTACGTTGGACAGGTTACTTGACAGTGGAGAACAACCGGCAGCTCCGCAACTTACTGGCCAGCGGACAAATTCCTTCATTAACACGATTCATAAACGAAGCGGTTGCGGCTCACTTAGAGCAAGTGTTCGATTTGCCTCAGGAGTCTGCTGAATGAGTAATCTATAATAAGGGACCCCTCTTGACCAGGCCGGGTTAAGAGGGGCTGCCCATTCTCCTTGCAGAGCTAGCGCTTCTGTAAGAAGTTTGAGAATCTCTTGGTCATGACCCTCAGCCACAAACAGCAGAAGCATATTATCTTGAGTAGTGGTTGCAAGGACCTGTTAAGAATAGAACTTCTTTAGTGACGCAGCAACGGCTTATAAATGAAGCAGTGGAGCAGCATCTTTTACGCACCTTCGGACGAAGGGTGGGAGGAAGAGACTGACCAAAGCGGATAGAGAACAGACCAAAGACCAAAGATTGCCCATTCGCCAAGACATCTAGGTTTGGAGCAGGCAGAGATTCCTATCTCAGTAATTTCTGTAAGAGAAACTCAGAAGTTTTCCCACAATGTTCGAGCTCAAGATGGAACATGGATCTATGGGTATAAACGTCTGAGAATCTAGCCATAGATTACTAAATTCCTTCTTAAAGCCTTCGTTCCGGTCCAAAAGTGGATCATAATGCCGGGAAATATTACTGATACTATTTCTGTATATACCACCAATGTTTCGTGCCAATTTCTCCATGTTCAAGGACTGGCACTTGAGAGCTCGCATCACCCATAGTTCGAACATGATGGTGTTGTGGGCTCCCTTGCGTGCCCAGACCACATCTATCAAACGAATGTTATCGCATGATGCACATGAAACTCTGGGGAGTGTCGCCTGTAGAATAACCTGCATATTCAAAACATTAGTGTGCCGCCATATCTTCTTGCGACGATCATAAACGGGTGATTCCACCCCACAGTTAGGACAAAGATACGGAAGCGGATGACGTTCGAGACTGATATGATAAGTGCCTTCCGATTTACTTATCTCGTCAATGAACCAAGGATGAGGAACCTTTAATGCAGACACGAGGTCGTCGGTTAGAAGGTCTACTACGACATGTTTCATCAAGATCACCTCTAAAACAGACGTAACCCACACAAATTTTCGACTAATAAGCAAATTATACCATGCCTAGTTTGGTTGTTGTAGTGCAAAGTGCTGGATTACACTTTGCATTGACCCATTTACTTTTTTGGCTAAAGTTTGCATGAACAATCTATATGTGGCGACACGTCAGCGTCAAATCCTTAACAAAGGGAGGTGGAAAACTGGGCTTTTGAGCGCTAAGCTGCCGCAGACTCCCGAAGAGTCGGCCATATATCGAGCAGCCTTGCACAGCAATATGCACTCCTCGCCTAAGCGAGGTTTTTTATTTGCTCAAATGTAGACGGAGGCGCTGACGTAACCCCAATAAACAGATAGAGACGGACCGCAAGTTTCAGCACGCAGGTTCGTTTCGGAACTGTTACGGGTGTACCAAGATTGAGGCTATCAGCGGCGGACATTACTGCACATTCTGCAAGCACAGGGGAAGAAACCGAACTCCCCTGGCCCTAAGTGAAGAGATAGCCTTCAGGACAGAGCTCGCTGAAATAAAAAGCATATATATGAAAGGCGGTGGCCACGATGGTCAGGAATAACGTCGACCCAACCTATGGTGACTTATATAAGGAAATAGAAGTATTTCAATGGCTGGAATCGCAGCAAAATCCATCAACGGATCAAACACGAGCACTCATAACCAACTTGGCTCCACTAGGAGAAGAAGGTTTGGATATAGCAAGGGCCTTCCTAGATAAGCATGGCAGGGCTCATCAGCTTGACAGCTTGCTCGAGAGCTGTAAGAAACTGCCTGTAGCAAACTATCAGACTTTCGCATTACTTGGCTTTGATGGTGACCTTCCAAAAGACTATGCAAACCCACTGGAAGAGCTAAAGGCACTAAAGAAGGCTAGAGCTATGAAGCTCAGAGGGCTCTATTATCATTCGGACAGGCTGTGCTTGAACGCCAACACTTTTGCCAAGTACGTTCTACGGCGCCGGACACTTGTCTATGTGAATGGTCAGGGATTTTTCACATATGAGCCTAGTGGAGTATGGCGCCCAATGGAACGGCTAGAGCTTGAGAAACTTTGCAGAGATATCCTCCATGAGGCTGAGGATGGTATCTGGAAGAAGAGCTGGAGTAGAGAGTATATTTCAGCTTTGGAGCTTGAAGCGGAGCTTGTGGAAAAGATGGATAAAGATCTGCACTTCATCAATCTAAGAAACGGCATGATCGACCTTAGAACTATGGACCTCGAGCCTCACCACCCCAGCTATTACTCGACGGTTCAGGTACCAGTTAAGTACAATCCAGACGCAAAATGCCCCCAATTTAAGCGGTTCCTTGAGTCAGTATTCGATGGTGACCAAGAACGCATCAATTTGGTGCAGGAAATCATGGGATATGTCTTAACGAAAGAGCGCCGATTGCAAAAAGCGTTTATCTTCTATGGCGTGGGTGCTAATGGCAAGAGTGTCCTAGCAGAAGTAATCCGCCACATAGCAGGGCCAGACAATGTATCGAACGTTCCGCTCGCAAAGCTCACAGATCGTTTTGGGCTAGATAACCTGCCTGGAAAGACTGTGAACATCTCCACTGAGAATGAGCTGGGAGACAAATACCTCAATACGCAAAACTTCAAAGCTATTACTGGTGGTGACGTGGTCAATGTGGAGCAAAAATATAAGGACTCGTTCTCCTGCGAGCTCTTCTGTAAGCTATTGATATCCGTTAACCAGCTGCCCAAGACCCTAGACCACTCCCACGGTTACTACCGACGACTAGTGATAGTTCCCTTCCAAAAGGTGTTTAGAGAAGAAGAGCAAGACCCGAATTTGCTCGATAAACTTCTGACGGAACTCGAGGGGATCCTAGTATTTGCCTTGGAAGGGTACCAGCGTCTGTACCGTAATGACTACCGGCTATCGCCCTGCCAGGCATCGGAAAAAGCGTTGGCAGCCTATAAAGCAGAGCAAAATCCGGTACTACTCTTTGTTCAAGAGGAGCTAAGATTTAACCCAGGCTCAAGTGCTAGGCAAAGTGAGCTGTATCCAGCCTTTCAGAACTGGGCTAGGCGGAATGGATGTAGCGATTATAACCCTAGTAGGCAGCGGTTCTGGCACCTATTTAAGGCTGCATGTGCCGAGCTAGGTCTCAAGTTTAGCCAAAAGAAGGTCAACGGTATTGTTCACATTGAGAACTTTGAACTACTCAGGGGCAGGCAGAGAGACTTTGAAAAGCTATTTGATGAATCCTAAATAGTAACCCGGGTGGCGAAGGTGGCAAGGAAACTCAAAAAGCAACTATGTGGTTTAGCTCCACATCTTCCAGATGATTTCTGGAAATCACTCGCCACCTTCACCACCTATTAATACAAACACAGGTAGGGAAAGGCTGTGGTAGGTGGCCTACCTACCCAAACCTGAGCCACCTATTAACCACTACCTCCCCTTGGAAAGGAGGTGAAGAAGATGAAAATGAGGCTAGGGGCTAACGGAGTGCCCCGTGAACTTCAGAATTTCGCCTATCTAAATGACTATATAGATAACCATGCCCCAGGCAAATATACACTTAATGAGTTGTTTGCATCGCATTGGCCTCATCTTAGGAGGCATAGATACTATGTCCGCTGGTTTAAGGGAGCAGCAGAATTAGGGCTCATAAACATAGCTGTTGGTGGACGGCGGTCCGATGGCAGTACGGAGTACATTATCTAGGCAGGCAGATGACCTGACATTGCTCGTTATCTTTTATATGTCAAAATTGCTTAACCGACATTATATTCCGAGACAGGGGGCAGAGGGGGCATGGAAAACCACAAACTTATCCTCCAAGAATCGGTGATGTTATTGGTACGACAGTTTATTAATCTCCATGCCCTCTACCACCTATCTAGGGTGAGAAGAAACACTGGTTCAATTAAAATCCTAAACGAAAGGATGAAATCCGATGACAAATCGTAAGCCCTTGCGAATTAACACTGATCGCGAATACTACAAGTTACTCTTTACTAGACGTCTTATCAAGAATCCCCCAGCTGAAATCCTTGCTGAACATAACCAACGGCGAGGAGATTACGACTTCCCAGTTCTCTTTACAAACAAGAACTGGCTAAGGGAGTTGGTGAGAAGTAAGGAGCCTGGTCTATACACTCTAAAAGAAATCTTCGGCCCTTGGTGGTCCATAGTTAGACGGCCCCGACTCTATGGTCGCTTCTTCAGCTGGCGCGTTAAGCATGGTGAGATTCCTGGTATTCGGTTTGCCATAAAGCAGCCCAATAGGACAATAAAATACGAGATTTTTAATGAAGACCAAAATTATGAAATCCAAACAAACAACGGCTGTGGGGTAAAAGCTTCAGTCGAAGAAAAACTGGAAATTAATGAGAGCATCTCTAAACTAATAAGCGGTATCGAAAAAATAGTAGACGATTGCGATCTTCGGAGTATGGAGTTAGTCCTAATGTGGCTTGATATGTGGGCAGAGTACAACTTGGGTCCTGATGTTGGTTTGACCGATCTGACAGAAGAAGACCTGTCGGATTTCATGAGTTGGCTCCGTGAAGACGGAAAATGCAGACAGGAAACTCTAGCGAATACGGCAAGGCAGCTAAACCAAGCTTACCGTTACGCCTACACAGCAGGACTTATGGGGCGAAACATTGCAGCAGGCCTTGTTACGGCTAGTTAGTACACCTCAAATCTAAGCTTCAGTACCTTGACTAGGTCGGCGATGGCGTAGGGGGTATAGCTTAATGGAAAATACCGATATTGAGTAGGAAGTGTTCCGGCACAATCAGTTTCCAAAAGTTCATGCCCCCTACGCCCCTTACGACCCAGGCCATGGGCTGCTGATATCATAGCTAGCGAATACCTGAAGCTTCATGAAATGACCTTGTTTCAAAGCATATATTATTATCTTGAACCATAAGCAGAAAGGACTGACGGCATGAATAGGGAAATTGCAGATTACAAGGCACATTTGGTTAATCTTGAGCGTAGTCAGAGAACTATCAGTGGCTACATTGGTGAGCAGAGCTGCATGGCTCGTTTTACCCGGATTTTTCCCATTCTAGTATTGGCCTGATCAATGTGTATTTCTACACGGGCGCATATTTAAATGAGAATCAGGAACGGCCTTGGGAGACTGAGAGTGTGGAATATGATTGGGAAGGTAATTGGTCTCCAGCGATGGGGCGGGAACACTTCATAGAACTGTATCGATTAGCTGTTGGGCGGGAGTATTCTTTCAGCTTGGATGAAATTTTAAGCTCAACCGGTCTATGAGGACTTGCATAAAGTGCCATATTGTGGCAGGGATTTGGAGGAAAAAAACGAAAGATAACAACAGTTTTCTGCCGTTTTTAGGGAGGCGAACTTTATGGCACTTGAACTTCAAACTGATGTTGCAATGTATCTTCGTCCAAGACTTCAGGCATCGAATGAGCGGATAATTGATCTGTGGTTATCGAGAAAAGCAGAAAAAACCCAGAAGGCATACCTCAGAGATATTGGGCAGTTTTTGGATTTTGTTGGATATAAGCATGTAAATGAAATTACCCTGCCGGATATAGTTGATTTCCTGAATGATTTGGATCATCTAGCAGAATCAACTCAGGCCAGAAAGATTGCAGCAATAAAGTCGCTGCTTGCTTTTGCTTATAAAGCTGGCTTTACAGTCGTGAATGTGGGGGCTGCGGTTGAAAGTATAAGCGTTCCTAATGAGCTCACGGACAGGATACTGACCGAAACCGAAGTATTTCGCATGATTGAATATACGAAAAAACCAAGGGATAAAGCTCTGATTAGATTCCTTTATTCGACGGCAGTCAGGGTTGAGGAAGCGCATGAAATAAGATGGAAGCACATTTCCGATGGAGTGCTCACAGTCAAGGGCAAGGGAGGCAAAAACCGATTCCTAAAGCTCACCGAGGAAACGCTGGAAGTATTGGAAAGCATCAGACCAGAGGACTGGGAGCCTGAAGATCCGGTGTTTGTTTCTCAAAAGGGTAATCCCCTTTCAACTCGGAGGATGTGGGAAATTGTCAAAATGGCTGGGAAAAGGGCTGGGATAAAGAAGGATGTTAGTCCTCATTTTATGCGGCACAGTCATGCAACTCATGCCTTAGAGCGTGGTGCACCGATCCACTTAGTGCAGGCGCAATTAGGACATGCTTCTTTGACTACTACCTCAAAATACACGCATGTGCGCCCTGATGATACTTCGAGCAGATACTTGGCTATTTGAAAAGGGATCGTATGCCGAAGGGTAAATTGAAGGAATGTGATTGCGGAGGTCCGTTACGGCAGACGTTTGAAACGCTTGACCTCGAAGAATATCAATGCGAGAAATGTGAGACGGTTTATACCTTATACCACGTTGTGAAGAAATGGCCTGAAGGCACAAAGAATGCGAGAATGTATGACCTGGTCAAGCAAAATTGTAACACCAACATATAAATGTTAGGCTACCCTTGCAGCTGCCGGCGTTAGACCTCCGTTGTAAGTATGGGGTCGTACTCGGTTATACCAACCGTACGCAAATTCTGCTACTGCAGTATCCAATTCAGTTGCTTTTTCGAACTCAAAAAGATAGATAAGCTCGCACTTTAAGGTGTTGAAATATCGTTCCATTGGCGCATTGTCATAGGGGCAACCTGCTCTGCTCATGCTCTGTTGAATGAAGTGAGCCTCACAAAAGCGAACAAATTCCTTTGAAGTAAATTGACTCCCCTGATCACTATGAAAGATAAGACCGCTCGCCGGTTTGTGTCGCTTCATACCGATAAATAAAGCCCTTAAAGCTAATTCAGTGGTGATGTGATCTCCATTTACGGTTACGACTACCGAGCGATCATACAAATCGATGATGGTGCAGTTATAGCGTACTTTTCTGCCTTTTAGGTAGAGATAAGTGAAATCAACACACCAGATTTGATTCTGTCCTTCGGCACGAAAATCTTGGTTAAGTAAATCTGGAAAAACCTTATGAACAGGCCCCTTTCGGTAACCGGGCTTTTTCCTACGGACAATTGACTTTAAACCCAGCTCTTTCATGTATTTGTGGATGGTCACTTGACTAAGGGCAAATCCGTGAGGTATCAGTAGTTTTTGCATCATTCTGTACCCTGGTATACCCCGTCTCTCGTGATAAATGGAGACAATCTTACGCTGGACTTTCACTTTCTTTTGAAAATAGGCTTGCTTCCGCCTTTTCAGATAGTTATAGTACCCATTGGGATAGACATTCAGCTTTCGGAAAAGCCAGCGTAGACCGAATTCATGATTGTTCTTCTCAATAAACTGGTAAACAACTACTCGATTTCCTTTGCAAAGAATGCCGCGGCTTTTTTTAAGAATGCAATTTCCTTTTCTTTTTCTGCCAGTTCCCGGCGTAACCGTTTGTTCTCTTCGAAGGCATCCGTTTGTTCTTTAAGTTGAGGGTTAGAATGGCATTCTTTGCGGCGTTGCTTTAACCAGTATGATATTGTTCCTTGGCCAAGACCATATTCTTTAGTTAGACTGCTTTGGGTGCGTCCTTCTTCGAGATGAAGGCGCAGGATTCGTTCCTTTAACTCAGGTTCATATTCTTTTCTTTTTATCATTCGTTATCGCTCCCTTGATTGAATTCAGTATAACAAAATTCTATATCAAGGTGTTACAATTTCAGTTTGTCACGTCAGTAGGAGCATTTGACGTGTTACATGTTAGATTGAACGCAGCATCGCCTATTAGGCCATTTAAGTGGTAGGTTTTTCCCGATTATAAATTCGCATTTATGTTCCCCAAAAACGTAAAAATCAAATTGTTAGTGGTGATATATATATGGCTATAAAGTTTATAGATTTATTTGCAGGTATTGGTGGAATTAGGATTCCTTTTGACGAATTGGGTTGTCAATGTGTTTTTAGCTCAGAATGGGACAAATTCGCACAGGAGACTTATTACGCTAATTTTGGAGAAATGCCTGAAGGAGATATATGCAAAATACAAAGCGAGGAAATCCCTGACCATGATATTTTGCTGGCCGGTTTTCCTTGCCAGGCTTTCTCTATTATGGGAAATCAATTAGGCTTTGCAGATACTAGGGGCACGTTATTCTTTGAAATCGAGAGGATCTTACGCGATAAAAGGCCTGCTGCATTTTTGCTAGAAAATGTAAAGCGACTAGAGACTCATGATAAGGGAAGAACTCTGAAGGTTATTCTACAAAAACTTGAAGCACTTGGATATAAAGTTAAATATAAGGTGCTGAATGCATTAGATTTTGGCTTACCTCAGAAACGCGAAAGAATATTTATAGTAGGGTTTTTAGATCACAGCATTGATTTTGTTTTTCCCACCAAAGGATCAAAATTCCTAACCCTTTCAGATATTCTGGAACCGGACGAGCTAGTAGATAAGAAATATTGGGCCAGTGAAGAAATCGTTGCTAAGAGAATGGAAAAGGTTGAGGGCAGAGAAATCATTAAACCAGCTATTTGGCACGAAAATAAGGCGGGTGATATTGGAATAAACGAGTTTTCCTGTGCCTTGAGAGCCGGGGCGTCATATAACTACTTGTTGGTAAATGGAGTGAGAAGGCTAACTCCAAGGGAGATGTTAAGACTGCAAGGGTTTCCAGAGAGCTTTAAGATAGTCGTGTCAGATCAGCAGATCAGGAAACAAACAGGAAATAGCGTGCCAATACCAGTTGTAAGGGCTATAGCTAAACGTATGGTTTCGCTACTTAATGGACAGACGATTGAAGAAAAGGATGAGGCAGAAGATTATGAACAACTGGCATTGAACTTCTAAAATGGAGGCGGTTCAAACCCCTAACTTTGGACATTATGCAGCAATAACTTCAGGTTTCAAATCGTTTCTCATGATTGCTTTGTGGTATTCTCTGGGAGGCTTGTCTCTCAGACTCCCATGACGACGGCGCTCGT
>Ga0209204_1002615_pt1 | contig 14508 bp, 7 predicted proteins | sample AD_JPNMR2_MetaG_FD_184425 | JGI IMG/M metagenome (GOLD analysis project Ga0209204, IMG submission 184425) | Active sludge microbial communities of municipal wastewater-treating anaerobic digesters from Japan - AD_JPNMR2_MetaG (SPAdes) (version 2) | ecosystem: Engineered > Bioreactor > Anaerobic >... | reverse complement strand
ATTCCCCTGAAGTAAATCCTGTAGAGAATTTATGGCATCATATAAGAGAAAAAGGAGGATTTAAAAATAGAACTTTCGAATCTTTGAAAGATGTTGAAGATACATTAGCAGAACAATTAAAAAATCTGGATAAAGAAACGGTAAAATCAGTCTGTTTATATCATTGGATTAAGGATGCACTTTGATAGCGGTTTGGTATTAATTTGGGTTTATGAAATACTACTTAAGCAAAATTTTCAGTCTACTTTTTGACTTATACGCCTTATATTTGATTGTAACGTGGTATAAAAATTCAAAAAGCAGGAAGTCTTCTTAACCTTCCTGCTTTTCACTTCACCACCTATGAAAAACAAAAAAACCAACCACTTAATAATTAACTTAGCAACCAACAACCACTACTTAACATTAACAATTAATCTACTATTTTAAATGAAATTTTTTCTCCACTTTGACTATCTCCGGCAACCCATAAATTAAATTCACCAGCTTCAACTACTTTTTTCATATCAATATTCCAGAAAGCAAGTTCACTAATCGGAAGTTCAAAAGTTACAGTCCGTTTTTCTCCCGGTTGCAATGTTACACGAGCAAAACGTTTTAATTCTTTGACTGGTCTGGTTACCGAGCCCACTTTATCTTGAATATAAAGCTGAGCAACTTCAGTTGCGGCATATTTTCCTGTATTTTTCAAATCAAAACTTATTTTTAATATATCATTCTTTTTTAATTCATACGAAGAAAGTTTTATATTACTATATTCAAAAGTTGTATAAGACAAGCCATAACCAAAGGGATACAGAGGTTCAAATCCAGCATCTAAATAAAAAGAAGTGTTTCCAAGTGAAGTTTGTCCGGCTTCAACTGGAATTTGATCCAACATGGTCTCAGTTCCTGTCGGAGGACGTCCAGTGTTGGTATGAGCATAATAAATCGGAATTTGTCCAACCATTTTAGGGAAAGTGATAGGAGTTTTTCCACTAGGAACTTCTTTCCCAAATAATAAATCTACAATAGCTGGACCTCCCATTGTTCCAGGATGGAAAGAATATAAAACTGCTGATGAAAGAGCTGCTTCCTTTCCAATAGTTAAAGGTCTTCCTGCCATGACAATTGTTATAATAGGCTTGCCTGTACTCGATAATGCTTCTATTAATTGCGATTGGGCACCCTGTAAATTTAAATCAGCTAAACAATGAGCTTCACCTGAAAGAATAGATTCTTCGCCCACAAAGGCTAATACTACGTCGGCCTGTTCAGCAGCTTTTACAGCTTTCGCAATACCCTCTGTATTTTTATCGCGAGTATATGCCAACGCTGACTCATAAATGATATTAATTTTATTTCCATATTCTTCTTTTAAAGCATTTAACGGAGTTTTAGTGTATGCCTTATCTCCATCAAATACCCATGTCCCCATTTGTTCGTAAGGTGCATCAGCCATTGGACCAATTACTGCAATTGTTTTAACCTCATCAGTAAGAGGAAGAATATTGTGAGCATTTTTTAAAAGAATAGTCGATTCAACAGCTAATTGCTTTGCAGTAGCTAAATGAGATGGAGCATATATTACTGATGATTGATTTTCGTCAACGTAAGGATGATCAAAAAGCCCCAACCGAAATTTAATTCGTAAAATATTGCGTACAGCATCATTAATAGTTTTTTCTTTTACCTTACCTTCTTTAATCAATTCTTTCAAATAAGTTATATACGTTAAGCTTACCATTTCCATATCTACTCCTGCATTTACTGCTTTCATTGCAGCTTCTTTTTCATCAGCAGCAAATCCATGATTAATCATTTCTTTTATAGAAGCCCAATCAGAGACGACAAAACCATTAAATCCCCATTCTTTTCGCAAAACTTGTTTCAAAATAAATTCGTTGCCAGATGAAGGCACACCATCATTATCATTAAAAGAACACATAATACTGGATGCTCCAGCTTTAACGGCAGCTTCAAAAGGAGGTAAATATACATTCCGCAAAAGGCGCTCTGGTATAAAAGTAGAATTATAGTCACGTCCTCCTTCTGCCGCTCCATAAGCGACAAAATGTTTTGGACAAGCCATTATAGAATTAAAATTATTTAATATATCTCCTTGAAAGCCTTTTATCATAGCAGTTCCCATTACTGATGTCAAATAAGGATCTTCACCAAATCCCTCAGCTATTCGCCCCCAACGCGGATCGCGAGAAATATCAATCATCGGAGCAAAAGTCCATTTTATACCAACTGACGAAGCTTCTATGGCAGCTACTCGAGCGGCATTTTTTACAAGATTTGGGTCAAAAGAAGCAGCCTGACCAAGAGGAATTGGAAAGATAGTTTTAAACCCATGAATTACATCCCGACCTATCAGCAAGGGAATACCAAGACGAGATTCTTCAATTGCAACTCGTTGCAATGAATTTATTTCAACTGGATTTGCTACATTAATAATAGAGCCTAATCTGCCTTCTTTTATCAATACATTTAGTTGATCCGAATCCTCAAACATACTTATTTGATTCATCTGGCCGATTTTTTCATCCAGCGTCATTTTCGAAAGCAACTTTTCGACTTTTTTTTCGATTGCTTTATCATTTAAATTTGATCCATAAATTGTCGAATCTAAAAAAAAGAAAACAAAAAAACTTACCAATAAGATTTTAAATAACTTTACATTCATAATTTATTTATTTTCATTAAATTGAAAAACTCCGTATTAAAAACAGTTAACAAGAGGCAGCGTAAACGTCCTGCCTCTTGTTGAAAAATACAATAGTATTTGTCTATTACTCTGCATCGATAGCCGGAACATTCAACTCTTCCAGGCAATAAACAAATATCCAATCAAGATTTTCAGCTGGTTCAGCAACTCTTAAAGCCATCACACTATCCGTTTGATAAATAATTTCATATTCTTGCGTACCGCAATAATAACCCATAAATGCATTCCCTGAAAGTGTTAATTTTGGATATTGTCCACTTTCATCAATAGAAAAAGTATAATCACCTCCATCATAAGAAAAAATAATATCAGGATCAGCAACTTGAATTATATCAAATCCCTTACTGGTGATATCAGATTGTAATGCTGAACGACCATATCCTTTTCCCGCATTTTGAATTCTTAATTGCAAGCCATCTTGAATAAAGGTAAATTTAAAATCATACAATTTCCAGTCTTTCTTTTCATTTGGCTGTGCATGCCACCATTCTTGGGAATAGGTATTGAGCTTCGCCAATCCCATATGTCCTTTAACATAAAAGCCCGTGGCTTCTTCTACTTCTTTGGCAAAGTTGTTATATTGATCAAACACCCAGGTTTTTCCATCAGAGTCATGTATTCCTCCTGTTAATTTTACATAAACCGGTGTATTTATTAAACCAAAATCATCATTCTCAATATGAATAACTTCACTTTTTGAAGCAGAAGAGCCATCAGCAGCATAAAGAGTAAGGGTAACAGTATAATCTCCTTTCATTGGATAAATACCAGTAGCAGTATTTCCTCGTGCTGTAGAACCATTTCCTAAATCCCAAACAGCAGTAACTGGGAAAGTCAAATTCGAAGTATTCGTAAAAATAATTACATTATTACTCGTATCTGAAGGTGTTTGTGAAAAAGAGATTACATCTGCTGTAATTGTTCCTAATTCACCTAATGAATATTTTTCATCTTCTTGTGGACTACATGCTGCAAACATAAAAATTGACAGCATTATCCACATTCCATATTTAATTATGTTTTTCATAAATTTTTCTTTTTAATTATAAATTTATACTTTATTGCCATTGACCATTTTGTACCAACTCAAATTCAGTATTTTTGGTTTTATCAATTTCACTTTGAGGAATTGGCAAATATTTCATCCAATCTTGGAAAGTACGAACCGAATTATGTTCATTATCAGTTTCTGTTAAAACTGTAGGAGCATCGTCCCAACGTACCAAATCCCAAAAACGCATACCTTCACCTAAAAATTCTTTACGCCTTTCAGACTTAATATTCACTTCATTTGCAGTAATAGAACCAACACCTGCACGCTGACGAATTTTGTCTAAACAATCTTGTGCCACTACCCCTTGTTTTTCTGACTGTCCATGCATAACAACTAATTCTGCATAATTCAACAATGTTTCAGCATAACGGAAAATTCGCAAATTGTTACAATAATTCAAGTCTACATCTCCAGGAGGAGGATTATACCCTACGCGAGCAGCATATTTGCGTTGAAATAAACCTGTATTTTGAAATCTTGGAGTATAACTTCCATCCGGCCATTTATTGATAGAACCATCACGACGTTTATCGCTTGGGTCATACATATTATAAGCTTCTTCACGCACCGGACCAAATCCCCAACCTCCTTTAAACACACCATCAGGGTCTTGCAAATCAGCAGGTGAAATAAAGGCAGGTAAATTTGTCCCATATCCTGTCCACGCACTTCCCCAGCCTTTTCCTTCAGGAAGCTGATTGCTTTCAAAAATAGATTCTATACAGAATTCATTTTCATCGCGCCACATGGCATCAAAATCATCAAATAATTCATATTCACCACTCGTAATAATAGAAGCCATATCATCAGTAATTTGAGGATAACGAGATTCGTCTTTCTGATATAATACCACCCTTGCTCTTAACATTAACGCAGCAGCTCTTGAAGCTCGTCCTAAATCACTACCAGAAGTTTTCATAGCAAGCCTGCCTTCTGCACACGCATAATCAATATCTTTCATAATCCGATTATAAATAGAATCAGCAGGCAGTTGTTGTGCCATATACGGAGGATTACTTAGTGGTTCTTCAAAATAGGGAATATTTCCCCAGAATTTCCAGAGCAAATGCACATAGTAAGCACGAAGGAAATGAGCTTCTGCTTTATACTGTTCTAATTTGTTTTCATTTACTCCTTGTGCATTTTCGCATGATAAAATTACATTATTGCAGCGAGCCAATCCCGTGAAATAAATACTCCATAAACCATCAAGTGTTGCAGCAGCGGTAGAAGTAAATTGTGAAAGTTTATATAATTGTTCCTGGTCACCTGCACTACCACCCCCTTTATAAATGTCATCTGATCGTAAATCAGACATTAACAAAACAGCATTATAATTATAATTTGCATAGCTATCGAACAAAAGAATCTGGTAAGCCGATGCAAGGTTTGATAAAATGGAACCTTCAGTAGCAGGTCCACCAGCTTCCAGCTGTTCAGTTGACCGAGCAGTTAAAAATTCATCACTGCATGAAGTCATTGATAGTATACCCATCAAAACAACTGGTATGATAGATAATAATTTATATTTTTTCATATTCTTTATTTTTAAATGATTAGAATGATACATTAACTCCGACATAAATGGTTCTTGATTGAGGATAAACACCCCGATCAACTCCAATTCTAGTATAATCACCTGAAGCTACTTCAGGATCGAAGCCATTGTATCCTGTAAAGGTTAACAAGTTTTCTGCAGAAACATATAATCGTAACTGATGAATGGATGCTTTTTGTGTCAAACTGGTAGGCAAGGTATAACCTAATTGAGCTGTTTTTAAACGGACATAACTACCATTTTTGATATAAAGATCAGAAGAACGCCAATTACTATTAGGATCCGCACTTGTCATACGAGGAATTTTATTAGAAGTTCCTTCACCATGCCAACGTTCCAATATCCATGATGGTCTGTTCATAGCCGGTATATCTCCGCGCATGGCGAAATCGAACATGTCGTTACCTTCAGTTCCCTGGAAGAATAAACTTAAATCAAAACCTTTCCATTCTGCACCCAATGTTAAACCAAATGTCCAATCAGGCATACCTTTGCCAATTTTTGTTTTATCATTATCATCTATTACACCATCACCATTAAAATCAACAAAACGAACATCTCCTGGTTTAGCTTTAGGTTGATAAAGTTCTCCTTTTGAATTTACATAACTATTAATTTCTGCTTGATTTTGGAAAATTCCATCAGTCTTATATCCATAGAAAAATGGCCACACTTCTCCATTTTTTCCTTTAATAAAACTTCCAACTCCCGAAGCACCTGCAGTTTCATAGATTGCTTCACCTGATGCATTACCAAGCTTAATTAATTCATTTCTTAAATAAGAAGCATTAGCCAAAATATTGTATTTAAAATCACCTGCCGACTTTTTCCAACCTAATTCAAATTCAAGTCCCCAGTTTTTCATATCTCCTACATTTCCAATAGGAGCACTTTGTCCAACATAACCAGGTATGGGTTGATCCATCAACATACCATTGGTTTTCTTTATAAAATAGTCAAAACTAAAACTTAAGGCACTATGTATGAAACGTGAATCAAAGCCAATATTTGTTTGTTCCGATTCTTCCCATTTAACATTTGGATTGGGTAATGCAGAAGGAGAAGTACCATATTGCATGGTTCCTGTCTTACTTGCCGTAGCCACAGAGTAACCACCACCAAAATAATAATTCTGCCCACCGGCCATCAATGAGGTATATCTAAAATTTCCTATATTTTCATTTCCATTTTTACCCCAACTGAAACGAAGTTTAAATTCATCAAACCAATTAGGACGGTTATCAGTCAAAAATGGTTCATTTAACACATTCCATCCTACTGATACCGCAGGGAAAACTGCCCATTTATTGTTTGGACCAAACCTTGAAGAACCATCCCGTCGAACGGTTGCCTGGATCATATAACGTTCAGCAAAATTATAGTCTAATCGTCCAAAATAGGAAGCCAATGAAGTAAATGTATAACCTCCTGTCCCACCATAAATACGTTCTTTATCTCTATCAGCTGTAGCTGCATTAATAGTTGCCAAAGTAGGATCATTACCAAGCAAATCATAATCACTACCACCTACTTGACGATAAGTGTATTTTTGAGCTGATTGCCCTAATACAAATGTTAGATTATGTAACTGAGCAAAAACCTTATTATAGGTAAGTACGTTTTCAACTTGCCATTTAAAACCTCGATTCATCTGGCTCCAAACAGAACTTTGACTTACATCTTTACCCTGAGTAGCCAAAAAATAAGGATATTCATATCCATCGTTACCCCAAAAAGCAAGATCAAATCCGTAACTGCTCTTGAATTTCAAGCCCGGCAAAACATCTAATTCACCCCAAAATGTTCCAACGAATTTATCCGAATTCCATCGGTCTGATCGAGGTTGGTTCAACATGCCAACAGGATTGGCAATTTCTTGAAAACCAGATGGTGGAATTGAGAATACTCTTCCGTTTTTGTCAGTAACAGCATAGGGATGCGCTGCCAAAATTGCAGAAACAGATTGAATATCAGGGTCATCTGAAGTTTCTGGAGCATAAACAGGAACACGAGGGTTAAATGCTAATGCACTCCCCAGAACAGACCCATATTCAGAATTAGCTTCAATGCTTGTTGAATTATCTCTTGAATATCCTACATTAACTCCAACTCTAAACTTGTTAAGAATATCACGAGTTTTGTCTTCAAATACATTGTAAGTAGCATTGGTTCGCAAACTCCATCTTTCATAGTTTGATTTTCCGTAATTTCCACCTATAATACCATCCTGATCGAAATATCCCATAGAAAGAAAATACGATGCTTTTTCTGAATTTCCACTCATGCTAAGTTGATGAGTTTGTACTGGCGCATCAAAATTGAAAGTTTCCTCTTGCCAATCTGTACCTTTGCCTGCACTTTGAATCTGGCTTGCAGTATAACGTGGTAAATTTCCATCATTAATCAGTGCTTCATTCATAATTACCATGTACTCTTTAGCATCGAGTACAGATTTCTTTTTCCATGGATTTTGCCAACCATAATTAAAATCATAATTAATAACAGATTTAGAAACCCCTTTTAAAACTCCTTCACCTGTTTTGGTGGTAACAAGAATAACTCCATTTGCAGCTCGAGCACCATAAATTGCTGCAGAAGCAGCATCTTTAAGTACTTCTACTGATTGAATATCCACAGGGTTTAAATAATTAATTCCACCATCCACAGGCATACCATCAACGATATAAAGAGGCTCACTATTATTAACTGTCCCTATGCCTCGAATTCGAACTTTGGAATCAGATCCTGGCTGTCCTGAACTTTGCGTAATTTGTACACCTGAGATTTTACCCTTTAATACATCTTCTACCCGTGAAGGTTTTACTACATTTAATTCATCGGAAGTAACTTTACTAATAGCAGCAGTAACGACACTTTTTTTCTGAACACCATAACCAATTACAACTAATTCTTCAAGTGCCTCTGAACTTTCTTCTAAAACAATGCGTATAAAATTACGTCCGTTTACAGGAACTTCCTGGGTTTTATAACCCACATAAGATACCACTAAGATGCCATTGGAAGGAACATTGAGAGTAAATTGTCCTTCCTTGTTAGTAATCGTACCATTTGTAGTATTTTTTACTACAACATTTACACCTGGCAAGGGCTCATTATCTTGCCCAACAACTATACCCTGTACCTGTATATTCTGTGAAAATACAGAAAGGATAATAAAAAGCGAAAAGAACAACAATAATAATTTTTTCATAAATTTTTAATGAATTTTAAGATTAATACTATGTTCTTAATGAACATTACAAATATAAGTATAAAATCAAAAAAATGTACTTATTTTGTTTCTACATAAATACGTCATCGGTAAAAAAAATATACGTTTTAAATACTTCAAAATATGCTATTATTCTGATATAAAGAATATTATCTTTACTAAAAAATCTTTGGTTTTGTCGTAAAGGATTTTACAATTCTATATTAATTTACTTTCGGATTTGAATTTTTAAATAAACAAGGAGATATGTTAAATAATCTCTAATCAGAATTAGAATAATAAGTTCTTAACTTGCTTCAAGTTGTTCATAATATTTATCTAATTGAAAATCAAATAAAAAAATGATTAAGTTAAAAATATAGTACAACCGAAAAAACAAATTAAAAGCAGATTTAAATTAACTAAAGTTTCGTACTTCGATTTAAGATTTGAAAGACAGAAAATAATGAAGTGCAATTCCTTCCTACTCATTCCATAGGGCTTCGCTGATCGTTTTCCTTTCTCTCTTAAAAAAGAAAAATCCAATGGAATCGTTGACTTTCCATCCCAATACAATCCTAACAATAACTTGTATCCCAACTTGAAAGTGTCTGTTACATGATCGTGTACTTTCCCAATCTTTTCTATCTTTTTACCTGTCTTCTCAAGCAAGGTATCATCAAATATGAGGCATCGTACCTTATGCTCTCCTTCATTCTCTCCTTTCGTTATACTGATAAACTTACATGCTATTTGCCATAATATCTTCCGCCAATTGATCCCCCCATTATTCTTCAAACGATACAATACATCCTTACCCATCGTAATTCCTTTTTCCTTTAACAGGGGCAGAGAAGATACTGCCGTTTTACTGCCCAATGTTACTGCATAAATCATGGATGACAATACCAATTGAAAACTGTAACCACTCCTTTTCAAATACTTAAACTCTGAAAAACTTTCTGTCAGTTTCAACGCCTTGAAACCTTTCAAAATATTTACACACTCTAATTTATTTTCACTGAAATCTGTTTCAATTTCAGAAATCTTTTTTCTAACTTTGTCTGGTAGCATATTTTTTGTCTTTGTAATTATATAGCTAATATACTCATTCTTAATGAGATATTAGATAAAATATGCTACTTTTTTTTTCTTTTTTAGCTCTTTTTTTTCCTTTGTTTTCAACCCTTTTTGAAATGCGAGACTTCAGTGAATTAACTTTGAAAGATTTTTCGGAGTGGATTCATCAATAAAGATTTTATTGATTTTTTATTTTAAAAATCCGGAAAAATGATTTAATTTGCTCCTAAAATCAACACGTCAAGATAATATGAAGGTTCAAAAATTATTTTTATTCTTTTTATGATTAATTTTTTATCAAATATTTATTAATTATACTTGTGAAAATCCTAGCAGAGAAGCAATCAATACATTGTCGTTATCTAATTGCAAATGAGCAAGATTTGCAATGGGGATTAACTGTAACCACAGTTGGGAAACAGAAATTAGGGATAAATGAAACTTATCCTCCGAAGGATGGACATCCAATGAGATATCTGTTTTCTACTGAGCAAGGTCGTGTATTGGATGAATATCAATTGCTATATATTATTCAAGGTTCGGGGATATTTACTTCAACTTCTTGTGGACTCACTAGTATAAATACTGGAAATATGTTTATGCTTTTTCCGGGGGAATGGCATAACTACAAATCAAATCCCGTAACTGGTTGGGAAGAATACTGGATTGGTTTTAAAGGTGAAAATATTGACAATCGAGTAAAAAATGGTTTTTTTAATAAGGAAAATCCAATTTTTAATGTGGGAGTATTAGATGAAGTTGTTCAATTATATAATCAAGGAATTTTAATTGCTATAGAACAAAAAACTGGATTTCAACAAATGTTGGCAGGGATAGTTAATCATTTACTTGGAATAGCTTTTTCTTTAAATAAGTATGCTGGCTTTGAAAATATGGAGGTAATAAACCACATTAACAAGGCAAAGATTATATTTTCAGAAAATTTTCAGAAAGATGTAAAACCTGAGGAGATTGCCAAACAATTGAATATGAGTTATTCCTGTTTTCGGCGAATTTTTAAAGAATATACCGGATTTGCTCCTGCACAATATTTGCAGGAAATACGAATTCAGCATGCAAAAGAATTATTGACCAATACAAATTTGAATATAAAAGAAATTGCTTTCGAAAGTGGCTTTGAAAATCCAGAATATTTCTTTACAGCTTTTAAGAAAAAAACAGGTTATACTCCATTGAAATACAGAAATTTCACACAGGGAAAAGGATTTTAAAATTCATATTTACTTCTTAAATCATTTTTGAAAAATCTTTTATTCAAAAAACTTTCTACATCCTTTCTGGAACTTCGATACCTAAAAGTCCCATTCCTGTTTTAATAATGTTGCCTGTTGATAAAGAAAGTATTAAACGAAAATTACGTATTTTTTCCTCCTCTTTCAATATCGGAAAATCATGATAAAATTGATTGTATTCTTTCCCTAATTCAAATAAATAATTGGCGATCAAGGCAGGGCTGAATTCATTGCCTGCTTGATGAACAATATAAGGAAATTCGGTAAGCAATTGTATCAAATATTTTTCTTTTTCCGAAATTGGAAGTTCAAAATCAGTTAAATCAGTGATATTCACATTCTGTTCTTGTGCTTTCTTCAAAACCGACTGGATGCGAGCATAAGTATATTGTATAAAAGGTCCTGTATTTCCATTAAAATCAATTGACTCTTCAGGATTGAATGTCATATTCTTGCGTGGATCAACTTTAAGAATAAAATATTTCAAAGCACCAAGCCCAACAATACGTATAATATTTTCAATTTCTTCTGGGGTACAATTATCCAATTTACCTAACTCTTGCGAAGTTTCACGAGCTGTTTGTAACATTTCTTCAATCAAATCATCGGCATCAACTACTTTGCCTTCTCTGCTTTTCATTTTTCCTTCAGGTAATTCCACCATTCCATAAGAGAAATGCACCAAATTTCTGCCCCATTCAAATCCCAACTTATCCAGAATAATTGAAAGTGCCTGAAAATGATAATTTTGCTCATTCCCAACCACATACACCATTTTCTTTATGGGATATTCATCATATCTCAACTTAGAAGTTCCTATGTCCTGAGTCATGTAAACTGATGTTCCATCGGCTCTTAGCAATAATTTTTCGTCCAATCCTTCGTCGCGTAAATCAACCCACACAGAGCCATCAGGACGACGATAGAAAATTCCTTTCTGCAAGCCTTCTTCTACCATTTGCTTGCCAATAAGATAGGTTTCAGATTCATAATAAATTCTATCGAAATCAACGCCGAGGTTTCTGTAGGTTTCATTAAATCCTTCATACACCCATTCATTCATCATTTTCCATAATTGTCGCACTTCGGGATCATTATTTTCCCAATCACGTAACATTTTTTGGGCTTCCAATATAATAGGGGCAGACTTTTTTGCTTCTTCTTCACTCAAGCCATTTTTTATCAATTCTTCAACTTCTTCTTTGTATTTTTGCTCGAAAAGTACATAATATTTCCCCACCAGATGATCGCCCTTCATTCCCGAAGTGACAGGTGTTTCTCCCTTTCCATATTTTTTCCAGGCAAGCATGGATTTACAAATATGAATGCCCCTGTCATTGACAAGATTGGTTTTAATCACTTTCCAGCCATTAGCTTGCTGAATTTGAGCCAGGCTATAACCCAAAAGATTATTACGGACATGCCCCAAATGAAGTGGCTTGTTGGTATTGGGCGATGAATATTCAATCATCATTAAAGGAGCATCTTCAGCTGATTTTTTTATCCCAAAATCAGGAATTTGATATATTTTTTGCAATTCTTTTAACCAGTATTGAGTGCTGATTTTTAAATTCAAGAATCCCTTTATTGCATTATAAGATTCGATAATATCATTATTTTTCAGCAAAAAGTTTCCTATTTCTGAAGCAATTTGTTCAGGTGAACGTTTACAAATTTTGGCAAATGGAAAAACTACAACCGTCAGGTCACCTTCAAATTCTTTTTTTGTCTTCTGAATCTGAATGGTTTGAGCATCTATTTCGTATCCGTATAATAATTTAAGAGCTTTAGTTACAATAGATTGAATGGCAGATTCTAAATTCATTTTTTTGTTTTTAAATTCAATGTGCAAATTTAAGAAAAAAAGAAGAATTACCCTCTTTCTGTAAATTCTTCTATCTCTTCATTTTATGCTTTTTACTTAATTTTTTCTGTTCAACGAAGTGTTTTTCGTCTCGTCGGATAGAAGAAAAGCATTACTGGGAAGAGGTATTTGTTTGTACCTTGTTTAAAAAAGCAATTTTATCAAAATTATCTTTCTAAATAGTAGCACACGATATAATCAGAAGATAGTGAAAAGTGATCAAATATTTGGATTTGGAGTTTTTCCTCAACCCACGCTTCCTTAAAACTTACGCAGATTTGTAATCTGGGCATGCCAAAGGCAAAAAATACTGATAGAAATTGCAAATTTCTGCCAGCAATGGATTTATTATCAAATTATTATTTTTTTCATAACAAGCTTATTATCATACCTAATATGAATCAGATAAATTCCAGGCAAAAATGAGCTGGTAGAAATAATAATTTCTTCCGATGAAATTTCCTGCTGATGCCTTAAAATACCCATATCAGAATAAACCCTTACTTGAACTTTTTCCCCCACAATTTCTTTTGGTAACTGAATATGAATAGTTTCATCGCTTTTGTTAATAAACCATTGCACGTTGTTAGCAATAATCATTTCATTTTTTGTCAAATAATTTTCCAAAGCAGCTTGAAAATTAGGAATTCCATACCCCATTTGATCAGTGGGATTAAAATATAAATTTCCAGTACGAAAAATAGATTGAAGTATTTCATGGATGGTTATATGAATTTGATTCTCCTTAAAGTATTGAAGATAACCAGCCATTAATCCTGTTATGATAGGCGCTGCATAAGAGGTCCCACTGCCATACGTTAAATTACCATTTACATCAATCAAGGCTACAGAAGTTCCTCTGGCACATATTTCTGGCTTCACACGTCCATCGAAAGTTGGTCCAAAGGAAGAAAAAGGACTTGGATTTCCATCAGCCATAACTCCACCAACGGTTATAATTTCCTTTGCATCTGCAGGTGTTCCAATATATTTCCATGGTTTATTTCCATCATTGCCTGCACTGACGATTACAATCATACCCTTTTGGGCTGCCATTGCAGCTGCTCTACTCGCTCTTGAATTTTCACCATTCATGTCTTGATATTGAAAATTCATTGAAGGATCATCAAAAGTTGTGTAAGATAACGATGAATTTGTTACATCAACTCCTGCACTATCCGCAAATTCAATTCCAGCAATCCAAAAATCGATTTCAACCAGATATTCAGAACCATCGTTTTCAGTTCTAATTAACCAATAAGAAGCTTTTGGAGCTGTTCCCACATAATTATCAGGAAGATTTGCCGCCATAATAGATAATACGTTTGCTCCATGATAATGAGCTTCAAAAATATCTGCATCATTTAATGAAACAAAATCTTTAGTTCCTAAAAGTCGATGCTCATCTCTTAAACTATCAAAGGCTATATTAGTATCTACGTTAGTAAATCCAGCATCCAAAACGCCAATCAAAATATTTTCACCTTTCAATCCATTTTTAAATAAATAATCTCCTCTCACTTGCTTGATTTGATCAGAATAATCATTCTTTCCTTCAGGTGCTTTAAATTTTGATTTTTTCGGAATTTTTGAGGAAGGAGAAGTAATTTTTCCCGTATATTGCGTCCATTTTACGAAAGATAATGTTCGAATAACTGATATTTGACTTGAATCTTCCAATGAAATTGTCACCCCATTTAACCACTTGCTGCGACAATGAATTTTTGCATCTGTTTGTTGAATTAAATTTAAATAAGATGGATTAATTGGTAAAT
>Ga0209204_1002611_pt1 | contig 14523 bp, 16 predicted proteins | sample AD_JPNMR2_MetaG_FD_184425 | JGI IMG/M metagenome (GOLD analysis project Ga0209204, IMG submission 184425) | Active sludge microbial communities of municipal wastewater-treating anaerobic digesters from Japan - AD_JPNMR2_MetaG (SPAdes) (version 2) | ecosystem: Engineered > Bioreactor > Anaerobic... | reverse complement strand
GCCGTAAAGAACGCCCACCTTTTCGCGCAGCTGGTTGATGAATACAACAATGCAGCTCGACTTCGCGATCGCGCCGGACAATTTGCGCAAAGCCTGCGACATCAGACGCGCGTGCAGTCCGACGTGCGCAGCGCCCATATCGCCGTCGATTTCGCTTCTGGGTACCAGCGCCGCAACCGAGTCGATGACGACAACGTCAATCGCGCCGGAACGTACCAGCGCTTCCGTAATCTCCAGCGCCTGCTCGCCGTCGTCCGGCTGCGAAACAAGCAGCGAATCAATATCGACGCCGAGCGCTTTGGCGTACTCCGGATCCAGCGCGTGCTCCGCGTCTATAAACGCGGCTTCCCCGCCGTTTTTCTGAACCTCGGCGATGATATGCAGCGCAAGCGTGGTTTTACCGGAGGATTCCGGACCGAAAATCTCGACAATTCTTCCCTTCGGCACGCCGCCGATGCCGAGCGCCATGTCCAGCGAGAGCGAACCCGTCGGAACGCCGACAACCTCCATCCTGGAATTTTCACCAAGACGCATAATCGCCCCTTTGCCGCACTGCTTTTCGATTTGCGCGATAGCGGTATCAAGGGCTACTTTTTTATTCTCTTTGTTATCGATTTTGCTTCTGGTATCGTTGACTGCCATACATCTTCTTCCTTTCGTTTTTTATGCGTCCGGTTTGTTGAAAATAACAAAAATAAAACTTTTTATTCAGAACCAATGTTCTTAAAAAGAATATCATATTGCCGCAGTTTTGTCAACCGACAGCTTTCTGATTTTGAAATTTTACATTTTGATATTTTTCGTCAAATTACGTCAAAAAAATTGCATAATTTGTGTAAATAGACTATATACAACGCATAAAAAATAGGCTAAAATAAAAACTAAAGAAGTATGCGTTCGTCGCGAACGAGAATGAATAAATTGAGAATTGAAAGGATGTTTGGTTTTATGGTCGGCTTATGCAACCATGGAAAACTCGGATTGATTGTTCTTCGCAGCGCAGCAAAGTTGGGCGAGCTTGTCGAAAACAGAATTAAAGTCATCAGAGGCGAAGAGAATTCGGATGTGAAGTACATCATCCCGATCGAAGAGGTACGCTTCGCCAACGGTGAGGGCAAGATTAAGATTCTTGATTCCGTAAGGGGCAAGGATATTTTTATTCTTGTCGATGTCGGAAACTACAGCTGCACATACAAAATGTTTGGTTTTGAAAATCATATGGGACCGGACGAGCATTATCAGGATATCAAGCGTGTGCTTTCCGCGATCGGCGGCAAGGCAAACAGGATTACCCTTATAATGCCCTTATTATATGCTTCCAGACAACATAAGCGCAAAGGCAGAGAGTCGCTGGACTGCGCTGTTTCGCTTGAAGAGCTTGAAAACCTCGGTGTCGATACCATCATTTCATTTGACGTACACGACCCGACGATTCACAACGCGATTCCGAACACATCCTTTGAGAACATATTCCCAACCTACTCGATTTTAAAAACCTTCATCGCCAACGAAGGCGACGATATTTTCAAGGAAAACATGGTTGTCATCAGCCCGGATACCGGCGCGATGGACAGAGCGGTTTACTACGCCAACGTTCTCGGACTGGATGTCGGTATGTTCTATAAGAGAAGAGACCATACGAAGGTGGTCGACGGAAAGAACCCGATCGTGCAGCACGAGTACATCGGCGGCCCGCTGGAGGGCAAGCGCGTGCTGATTGTCGACGATATGATCGCGTCCGGCGAATCGGTCATCGACATTATCAACGAGCTTTCCAGAAGAAAGGTTACGGACATCTACGTGGTCGCGACTTACGCGCTCTTTACCGAAGGCGTCGCCAAGTTCGACAAACTGTACGAGGAGGGCAAACTCACAAAGCTGTACTCCACCAACCTTTCCTACATTCCGGAAGAGATAAAGAACCGTCCGTGGTTTGTGGAAGCCGACCTTTCAAAGTTTATCGCGAAGATTATCAACACGCTCAGCCGCGACGAGTCCATTTCGCCACTGCTCGACTGCACAACCCGCATCCGGAAGCTTTTAAAGCATTACGAATAAGCGGTTCTTTTAAAAAGATAGATGTGCATAAAATCTTTTCAAAACAGATGCTTGACAAGCATCTGTTTTTATGTTAGAATTATACGAAATTTGAAAACTTTTAAGGTTTTACTCTTTAAGTTTTCTCCTTGCCTGTCTTAAAAAAGGGCAGGTCGTTCCCGTTTTTTAAAGAGCGGGATTAATGTCCAGAAGGAGGTGCAGTTATGGAAAAGAAGAATCTGTACGAGACCGTCTTTATTGTAAACAACGCTTTGGGTGAAGAGTCCGTCAAAACCCTCGTCGAGAAGTTTACCAGCCTTATCTCTACGCACGGAGAGATTCAGGCTGTTAACGAGTGGGGCGTAAGAAGACTTGCTTATCCCATCGAGGATCACACCGAAGGCTATTATGTTCTCGTCAAGTTCACATCGGGACCCGAATTCCCCAGAGAGCTCGACAGAATCTACAACATCACAGACGGTATTCTTCGTTCGCTGATCGTAAAGTGCGAAGAGTAATGAATTTTGGAGGTCTATATGGCAAGCTTTAACAAAGTCATATTGATGGGCAACCTCGTTGCCGACCCCGAGCTGAAGCAAACGCCCAACGGCATTCCGGTCACTACCTTCCGCATCGCGGTAGGCAGACGTTTTGCGAAGCCGGGAGACGCCCAGCAGGCAGACTTTTTCGACATCGTCTGCTGGAGACAGACAGCCGAATTCGTTACCCGCTATTTCAGCAAAGGAAAGCCGATTTTGGTCTGCGGCTCGCTTCAGACCCGTTCCTGGGTGGACGCGAACAACAACAAGCGTTATACGACCGAGATCGTAGCGGACGAAGTAACCTTTGTCGAAAGAAAATCAGGCGATTCTGTTCCAAGGGAAGGCGGCGCGGCCGAACTCCCGAATTACAGTTCTCCCGGCGAGTCCACGTTCGAGGACCTTTCCGCCGACGACGAACTGCCGTTCTAACTGCAATAAACGAAAAAGGAGGTTATCACGTTGGATAAGGAAGTAAAGACCAAAGATACCAAGGAAGCAGAGCAGAAAACCTTCCGTCCCCACAAGAAGAAGGTTTGCGCGTTCTGCACCGAGAAGATAGAAGTTATCGATTACAAAGACATCCCCAGACTGAGAAAGAATCTTTCTGAAAGAGCCAAGATTCTTCCCCGCAGAGTAACCGGAACCTGCGCGAAGCATCAAAGACAGCTTACCATCGCCGTCAAGCGCGCAAGACACTTAGCGCTGATTCCGTACATCGCGGATTAAAAAATAAAAAATTTCTTTACAGATGCCGCAATTTTTTGCGGCATTTTTGGTAGCGTTATGTTTGAGAAAATAAGAGAGATTTTCCTTTCAGAAAACATCGAATACGTCGGCGTAATTCCGGCAAGCGAAATGACGGTCATCCGCGAACGCCTGCTGCCCGACGCCGAAATAAAGAGCTGTATTGTCTTTTTGGCGCCGTATAAAACCGATTATGAAGTAAAAGACCATTACGGCGTCTCCCTCTACGCGCGTTCGCAGGATTACCATATTTACTTTTCGGCACTATACGGCCGAATCATCCCGCGTTTGTCGGTGCTTTTTCCGAACGAGCAGTTTTTCGGCTTTGCCGACCACAGCCCCGTCAACGAAAAATTAGCCGCCGCGAAGGCTGGGCTCGGCCGCATCGGTCGAAACTCGCTTCTGATAAACGAGAAATACGGAAGTTTCGTTTTTATCGGCTCCCTGCTGACTACCCTGCCCCTGCCTGCCGCCGCGCGCGAAATTCAGGGCTGCGACAACTGCGAAATCTGCGTTCAAAGCTGTCCGGTTCAGGCGATTGCGGAAAAAGGCATTGTCCGGGAAAAATGCCTTTCAGCGCTGACGCAAAAAAAGAACAAGAATGAAAACGAATGGTCGATTATAAAAAAACACGGCGCCGTTTGGGGCTGCGACGTTTGTCAAAACGTGTGCCCGATGAACCAAAACAAAGCGCGATCGAAGATTGACTTTTTTGCGCAAAACAGACTGGACGACATTTCGGAAGCGTTATTGGTTCGCATGCCGGACGAAGTATTCAAAAAATATCCCTTTTCCTGGAGAGGCAAAGAAACGATACTGCAAAATCTCAAGAACCTCTCGGACAATGGCACCTAAAACGAAATTTAACGCTTAGGATATGACAATTTTGTTGACTTTGTAAAATATGTGTGTTAATATAGTTTTATCATTTAGGGGAGGTATTGAGATGAGTAAAAAAATATTGTGCCTATTACTGCTTCTTATCCTCATTTTGCCCGTAATCAGCGCGTGCAAAGATGATAATGGCGATAATAAGAAAACGACGTCAACCGGCGCAATCACCGAGGCCGAAGCCGCAGGACTAACGCCGCGCAATTTCGGCGGAAAACAGATTAATATCGTCACCGTCGATGAAAAAAGAGGCTATACATATTACAACATCGAATGGGCTTCCGATAAGCTCGACGACGATGAAGATAAAATTCTCTCGGCGCCGATCAACAATGCCGTTTATAACAGAACGCAGATTCTTCGCGACGAGTACGGCATTGATCTAAACGTAATATACACAGCAAAACCCAGCGACGATTATAAAAACGAAGTCATGTCAGGCACGAGCGACATTCATATCATTGCCGACGGCGTCGTTTATCTCGCGCAATGGGGCTTGTCCAATCTCCTAAAGGACCTGAATAAGATTCCCAACCTTGATTTGACAAAATCCTGGTGGGACCAGACCGCGATCAAAGATTTGTCGATGGCGAACTACCTCTTCTGCATTACCGGCGACATTATCGTCAGCGATAAAAACGCAACGTGGGCCTGCTTCTTTAACAAAGACATGCTGTATAACAACGGTCTTGAGGACCCGTATCAGCTTGTTCGGGATGGAAAATGGACCGTCGATAAACTGCACGAGATGGCAAAAGCGATCAATCCGAACGGCGCGCAGCTTTCCGACTGGCAGAACGACACGTACGGATTCCTAACGCAGACCTACGACGCAATCGCTTCCATGTGTTCTTATAATCAGAGAATGATTATCAAGGACGAAAACGACTATCCGCTTTTGAACATCGACAACGAGGATACGTATAAGAAGTTCGAAAAAATCTTCAACCTGATGACCGACAAATCCTGTTCGATTGTCACCGAAGTCGCGATTAAAAACAGCCAGGACCTATACAGGGACATGGAGAACATCTTCCTATCCGGAAGAGCTTTGTTTGAGTATAACAAGGTAGCCTACGTTCAGAAGATTCAGGAAGCAAATACAAAGTTTGAGTTCGGTATTCTGCCGATGCCGAAATATGATGAAAACCAGGATAAATACTATACGACCTGTACGGTTTACTTCTCCGAATTCATCGGAATTCCGATCTGCGTAAAAGATGAGGACCTTGACGCGATCGGATATACGCTGCAGCTAATGGGCTACTACGGCGAGAAGTACGTCAGACCCGCTTACTACGACGTAACCCTGAAACTGCAGAAAGTAAACAGCGAACAGGACGAGGAAATGCTCGACATCATCTTTGCGAACAGAGTGTACGACCTTGCTGCAGTCTTTAACTACGAAGGTTCGCTTACCATGTACACCAACATCGTCATGAGCGGCGTCAACACCCTCACCTCTGTCGTCGAGAAAAATTCCGATCGAATTCAGGCATATATAGACCAGACCATAGAATCGTTTAAGGCGCTTGACCAATAAACAACGCGCGCATCCCTGCCGGCCCTGCCGGCAGGGATTTTTCATTTTGCCGTTCTTTTTTATTGACTATGATATTTTTCTATGATAAAATAATTTAGATGTAAACAAGCTATTATTATCATGATAACAGATGAGGTTTCCGTATGAAAATGACATTTCGCTGGTATGGCGACAACGACCCGATTCCGATTGAATATATCGCGCAGATTCCTTTGATGGACGGCATTGTTTCGGCTGTGTACGACGTTCCGCCCGGAAAAGTCTGGAGCAGCGAGAGCATACTCAAAATTAAAAACGCGGCCGAAAAGCACGGGCTTACCTTTGAAGTGGTCGAGAGTGTGCCGGTTCACGAGGACATAAAGCTGGGCAAAAAATCGCGTGACGAATACATCGAGGTCTATCAAGAGAACATCCGCAGGCTCGGTAAAGCCGGCGTCAAAGTCATCTGCTACAACTTTATGCCGGTCTTTGACTGGCTGCGTTCGCAGCTGGATTACAAAAACCCGGACGGTTCCACTTCGCTGGTTTACCGTCAGGAGCAGATTCTGAAAATGGACCCGAAAACAGGCGACCTTTCGCTTCCCGGCTGGGACGCCAGCTATACAAAAGAAGATTTGGTCGCCTTGCTGGACGAGTATAAGTCGGTGGACCACGAGGTGCTGTTTAAGAACCTGAAATACTTCTTAGACGCTGTTATTCCGGTCTGCGAGGAATACGACGTGAAAATGGCAATCCACCCGGACGATCCGCCGTTCGACATTTTCGGTCTGCCCAGAATCATCACCGACGAAGCGAACCTCGACCGCTTCCTCTCGCTGTATGATTCGCCCTATAACGGCCTTACGCTCTGCACCGGCTCTCTCGGCGCCGGCAGAAAGAACGACATTCCGAAGCTGCTGCGGAAATACTGCGAAATGGGCAGAGTGCATTTCGTCCACGCGCGAAACATCAAGCTCATCGGCGACTGCGATTTCAACGAAACCGCGCACCCGAGCAAATACGGTTCGCTGGATATGTACGAGATTATGAAAATTCTTTACGATACCCATTTCGACGGCTACATCCGCCCCGACCACGGCAGAATGATATGGGGCGAAACAGGAAAGCCGGGCTACGGGCTTTACGACCGCGCGCTCGGTGCGGTTTACCTTTCGGGACTTTATGAGGCGATTCAGAAGTCGGCTAACCTAAAATAACGAAAGGAACGAGGATTTTTTCCTCGGTGCGGGTATACTATCTATGATTATGAACGAGCAGATAAAACAGGTTGCAGACAGAATACGCTATCTCCGCGAAACGCTGGAGATGCGCCCGGAGCAGGTCGCTTCCGCAATCGGAATGGACGCCGAAGCGTATATACGTTACGAAAGCGGCGAGAAGGACATTCCGGTCAGCATGATATATTCCGTCGCGTCTGTTTTGGGCATTGACCCGACCGAACTGCTGACCGGCGAGAGACCGCGCATGAACGATTACACCGTGACCCGTAAAGGGCACGGCGTGGGCATCGAGCGTTTTAAGGGATACGCGTTTGAATCGCTTGCCTACAACTATATCGGCCGGAGCAAAGAGCCCATGATCGTCACCATTTCGCCGGACGACCAGCGTCCCCAGCTGGTCACCCACTCCGGACAGGAGTTTAATTACGTGCTGGAGGGCAGAATCGGCGTCATCCTGGGCGAAAAAACGATCGAGCTTTCGGAAGGCGATTCGATTTACTTTAATCCGAAGATACCGCACGGGCAGATCGCGCTCGGCGCGACGGCGCGCTTCCTGACGGTTATCGACAAGGAATAAGTTTTTAAGAGAAACGGCAGGTTTTTACTATCGGTACGGAATTTAAAAAGAAAAAGCATTACGGGCAGAATTTTTTAATCAATCAGGCGATACCGAAAAGAATCGCGCAGGAGAGCGGGATAACCGGCGTGTGCGGCGTGATTGAGATTGGTCCGGGTTTCGGCGTGCTGACCAAGGAACTCTGCGCAATCGCAAAAAAAGTGGTCGCGGTCGAAATCGACAGCGACCTTATTCCAATTCTTGCGAAAAATACGGAAGGCATCAAGAATCTGAAAATCATCCATCAGGACATATTAAAACTAAATATCGCCGAACTCATCGCCGGCGAATTTCATGGAATGCCGGTCTGCGTTTGCGCCAACCTTCCCTACTATATCACCACGCCGATTATTATGAAGCTGCTGGAGGGCAGGTACGGCTTCGAAAGCATTACCGTCATGGTCCAAAAGGAAGTCGCGGACAGGCTGTGCGCGAAAAGCGGCACGCCGAACTACGGCGCGATCACCGCTGTCATCAACTACTACGGCAGCATCAAAAAGCTCTTTACGGTCAGCGCCGGGTCATTCTCCCCCGCGCCGAAGGTGGATTCTGCCGTCGTAAAGCTTGATTTATACAAAGAACCGCCGGTTTTTGTCAAAGACGAGGAACTCTTTTTCTCCGTGATAAGGGCATCCTTTTCGCAAAGAAGAAAGACGATTGTAAATTCTTTACATTCTATCTTAAATTCCCGCTTTACAAAGCAAGAATTATGTGATATTATTATCGAAATAGGGCAAAAGCAAAATGTTCGCGGAGAAGAACTGAATATTGCGCATTTTGCTGAAATCTCAAACCGGATATATGAAAAACTACATATAAAAATGGAGGCAAACTATGACACAAAATCCGAAAATCAATGCCTGGATTAAGGAAATGGCCGAGCTTGTCAATCCTGCGAACATCGTTTGGATTGACGGCAGCGAGGAACAGGCTGAATTGCTCAGAGCTGAAGCTTGCAGAACCGGCGAGATCTTCAAACTGAATCAGGAGAAGCTTCCGGGTTGCTACCTTCACAGAACCGCAGTGAACGACGTTGCGCGCGTTGAGAACCGTACGTTCATCTGCACCACAAAGAAAGAGGACGCCGGCCCCACCAACAACTGGATGGATCCTCAGGAATGCTACGCGATGATGAAGAAGCTCTTCAGGAATTCATATACAGGCAAGACCATGTATGTAATTCCCTATTCCATGGGCGTTATCGGCAGCGAGTTTTCAAAATACGGCATTGAGCTGACCGACTCCATTTACGTCGTTCTGAACATGCTGATTATGACGCGTGTCGGCACCAAGGTTCTCGAAGCGATCGGACCTGACGGCGACTTTGTAAAAGGTCTCCACGCGAAGGCCGACATGGACGAGAACAACAGATATATCGTTCACTTCCCCGAGGACAACACCATCTGGTCGGTCAACTCCGGCTACGGCGGAAACGTTCTGCTCGGCAAAAAGTGCTTTGCGCTCCGCATCGCTTCCTACCTCGGCAGAAACGAAGGCTGGATGGCCGAGCACATGCTCATTCTCGGCATCGAAAATCCGCAGGGCGAGGTTAAGTATATCGCAGCCGCATTCCCGTCCGCTTGCGGCAAGACCAACCTTGCAATGCTCATTCCGCCTGAGTATTACAGAAAACAAGGCTACAAGGTATGGTGCGTAGGCGATGATATCGCATGGATCAGAAAGGGTCCGGACGGAAGACTCTGGGCGATGAACCCCGAGAATGGCTTCTTCGGCGTCGCGCCCGGCACAAACGAGAAGTCCAACCCCAACGCGCTCGCTACTACCAGATCCAATACCATCTTTACAAACGTTGTTTTGAACCTCGACGACAACACCGTTTGGTGGGAGGGCCTGGACAAGAATCCTCCGAAGAACGCGCTCAACTGGAAAGGCGAGAAGTGGGATCCCGCTTCCGGCGAGAAAGGCGCGCATCCGAACTCCAGATTCACCGCGCCCGCAATCAACTGCCCGTGCATTTCCAAGGAGTTCAACAACCCGAACGGCGTTCCGCTCTCCGCTATTATCTTCGGCGGCAGACGCGCCAAGACCGCTCCGCTGGTTTACCAGTCCTTCAACTGGGAGCACGGCACCTTCGTCGGCTCCATCATGGCGAGCGAGACAACCGCTGCTGCAACCGGCGCTGTCGGCGTTGTAAGACGCGATCCGATGGCTATGCTGCCCTTCTGCGGCTACAACATGGGTCACTACTTCCAGCACTGGCTTAACATGGGCAAAGTTGTCACCAACCAGCCGAAGATCTTCCACGTCAACTGGTTCAGAACCAACGAGAACGGCAAGTTTGTTTGGCCCGGATTCGGCGAGAACTTCCGTGTTCTGGAATGGATCATCAAGAGATGCGAGGACAAAGTTGACGCTGTTGAAACCCCGATCGGCTATGTTCCGAAGCCCGAGGATATCAACCTCACAGGTCTTGAGTACGAAATCGAGCCCGGTCACATGTTCGCCTTCGAGGACCTCAAGAGCATCCTGACCGTCGAAAAAGAATACTGGCTTGAGGACGTCAAGGGCATCAAGGAGTTCTACGACATGATCGGCGATACCGTTCCCGCAGAGCTCCGCAGCCAGCTCGCCGCTCTTGAAGCAAGACTTACAAAGTAATAAGTAATAAACGCTAACGCAAACCCGCTCCGTTCGGAGCGGGTTTTTGTTTTTATAGAATAAATACCCGCCGCTTTTTGTCGCTGACAAGCACGCGCTTAAAAAACATCCGTAAAAAAGCATTTATATTTCGCAGCAAAAAACTGAATGGAAGTCCGCCGCTTTTACCTTCCATGCAGTTTTTATTTGCCGCTATGTATTCAGAATTATAATGTAATCTTTACCTCGTCCCCGTCGGCGCTGTGAACCTCGACAAGGTCCAGTTTGGGGTGCTTCTTTTTGATTCTGTTTATTTCGCGCATCAGCCGCCTTAAGTCGCTCGCTCTTAATTTATAGCCGCTGTCTGTTCCAATATGCTTGTTCACGATTCCCGCTCCGATTGTTCCGGTAAAGCCGTTAAAAAGCATTCTGGTCGGAAACCTTAAGTGGATATTTTTTCTTTCTTTCGAGCGGACAACAATTCTCATTCCACCACAACCTCAATTATGTCGCCGTCAGCGCTCTCGATCTCGACCAGCTTTCCGATAAGCCCTTTGTCGACCATAGCCACGAGCTGCGAAAAATCAATCCCCTTCAAAACGTCGCTGCCCGAAATCTGCGGCATCTTTAAACCCATTTCAATGCCCACCTTAATCAGCGGCATCGGCAAGTTTACCTTTATCTTATCACCGTCAGCGGAGTTAACGCGCACCTTAAACAAAAGGTCGTCCGGGTTCTTGCGCTGTTCCTGCGGAAGCATCATGGCTTCCTTTTTCGTGTTTTTTGCAAGTGAGATCTCCCCACTTTTGCAAAATTTTTCCCCCAGGCACCGGTGGGGAATTTTTATGTAAACCCAGTGACTTTCCCGTAAGTTTTTTATGTGTTTAGTACAGCTTCGCGCATCCTGTTGCTCTGGCCGGGAAACAGTAGCAAGTGACAGTGATGAAGTAGCCGGTCGATAATGGCGCCTGTCATCTGCTCGTCATAGAACACGTTCACCCACCTTGAAAATTCTATGTTGGTATTGATGATCACCGATTTGCGTTCATAACACTCGGATATGACCTCAAACAATAACTGCGCTCCTATACGGTCGAGGGGGACGTAGCCCCATTCGTCACAGATCAAAAGATCTGCTTTATTCAGGTCCTTCAAGAAGCCTGACAATGTTCCGGCTTTCTTTTGTTCCGCCAGCCTGTTCACGAGCGCTGATGTCCTGAAAAATCTCACCTCCAATCCCTTCTTGCAGGCCTCTACACCTAAAGCAATTGAAAGATGCGTCTTTCCTGTGCCCACATTGCCGTACATGACGATATTGTGTTTGTTTTCGATAAACTCGCACTCTTTAAGATATTCCGGAGTAACGCCACTGGGCAGCTTTACTTCATCAAACCGGAAGCTTTCAAATGTCTTTATGGTATAGAAACCTGCTTTTTTCAGCAGTTTGTCTTTCTTCAGTTCTTCACGATGCCGGATCTCTGATTGAAGAAGTTTAAGCAGGTATTCCTGGTGGCTGACTGCCTGTATTTTACCTGACATCTCCACTATGTTCCGGCTGAGGCGAAGCCTTCTGCAACATGCTGCAATATCAGATGTCAGCATTTTTCTTCACCTGCCTTGAGACTTCTGTCATATGCCATAAAATCAGGCACATATCTGTTTAAGTGAGGTATATGCTCGGGCAAATGTATCGGCTCCAGCTGCAGCACTTTTTCATACAAATATCTGTGCAGATTTATCAGGCTGTCCACATCGGCAGCACCATAGGACAGGGCAGTACTGACAGTCTTAATGGCCTTTTCGAAGCTGCTCTTCTGTGTCAGATCAGCAATTACTCTTAATACTTTCCCTCTGTCTTGCTTGCTTAGCTCTTCCATGTATTCTTTCACAGGCTGTGGCAGCATCTGATATATACCTGTGTATTTCAATGCCCCCGGTCGCCGTGCCAGCTGAGTCAGATATGGCAGCCATTGCATGCTTTGCTGCTTGTAGTCGCCGTAGAGTCTCTCATGACGCACTATCTCCCGATGGCTTTCGTCAAGCACTGTTACATGAAAGGCAGTCAGCCTGACCAGTACATATTTGTTTGCGAATTTTGGCGCTGAGGAATATTCGTGCAGGCCTTTGTTGAGCAGAAATTTGCCATATCCGTTTGTCTTCACTGTTATGTATTTGCTTGTATCAAAAGTTGTCTTGGGCAGCTCCAGCAGGGCTGCCTTATCATCCCTGTATAGCTCTTCGATCGTACCGTTCTTTCGGTAATGCTGCCTTTTGGCATCTTCTTCACACCTAATCAGGAGTTCTTTGTTGAATTCACTAATGTCTTCAAAACGTGGTACCGGCACCAGCATGTTTCTCCTGTGATAGCCGACCTTGTTCTCCACATTGCCTTTTTCATGCCCGGCATCTACATTGCAGAATACTGCTTTGAAACGGTAATGCTCCATGAAACGCATGAAATCATCTGTCAGGTTCCTGCCTCCGCCCTTTATTACCTTAGCTACTATGGTGCTGGCATTATCAAACCATATCCTTGGCGGCACTCCACCTATGTGCTCAAATATCGCCTTCAAGCCCTCGAACAGGCATTCCTGGTTCTCTCCCTTGAATAGCTGGGTATATCCTTTGTTGCTGTGGGGAAATGATAAAGTCAGACTTTTACCCCTGTAGTGCCTGCCATTTTCATAAAAGTCAGCATCGCCAAAGTCTGCCTGGGCTTCACCTGGTACGTGCTCTAAAGGCAGGAATCCTTCCCTTGCGTTGAATATCTCTTTTTTCTTCACAGCTACATATCCTGCTACGGTCCTGTAGGAACAGTTGAAGCGTTCTCCGTACTTTTCCACCAGCCGGTTGTATATTCGTTTTGCTGTATGTCTTTGCTTGCGCCTGGCCTTTTTATCCTCGTTTAGCCATGTGTCAATGTCATCCTTGTATGGATTAAGTTTCGGAAAGGCTGTTTCCTTCTTCACTTTCGGTGGCTTCTGGTTCCAGTCCACTTTGTCAAGATATGCTCTCACCGTTTTGCGATCATGGCCGGTTTCTCTGGCTATCTGGCTGATATTTTTCCCTTCCTCAAAATACATTTTTCTGATATCCTTGATTTGGGTCATTGATAGCATCCTCCAATCCTCCTTGTAACTGATTTGGTCGATCAATCACAAGGATATTATTTTGGTGTGGTGCCTTCAATGGCCTTTTGCAATAGTGGGGAATTCATAGTTGCAAAACTGGGGAATTTTTTTTGCAACTTTGTCCGTTTCTATTTTGCAATAAATACTTTTTCGGCTCGTTCGAGAGCAGTTCGTCGACGGTAATTCCAACCATCTCTGCGATTTTTGGAAGCAGCATAATATCGGGGCAGCAGGTGTTGTTTTCCCATTTTGATACTGCCTGCGGCGAAACGCCCAGTCTTTCCGCCATTTCCTCCTGTGTAATTCCCTTCTCACGTCTTAACTCTGCAATCTTTTTCCCAAGTGTTGTACGCATATCAGTTTCCTCCTTTTTTATGTTGCTTCCATTTTATCCGCTTCGTTTCCTTATTTGAATGGATTAAAGGTTGAGAAAGCGCAAATAAACACAACCATCGGTTTATTTTTCGCTCAACTGGTGGTTGTTTTTAGTATATATTCTCTAATTTATTTTGCCAATATATTTTTATTCAAATTAAATGATACTATTTGGCAGATCCATACTATATTCTCATTGTCCGTCAAGTATAATAAAAAGAGACCATTCACGAATGGTCTCTTTCTATATATAAAAAGCTTTTATTTTAAATTCATAAAATCATTATTGGGGTCTGCAGGGGTATTTGCAGTGGTGTCTGATTCCATTAGCATCACTTCTTGCAGCGGAAGTTTTTTCAGTTTAGAGTTTGCATAAACACCCATCGAAAGCGAGTATATCACATACCCATGAAAAATTAGATCAATAATACTATTCAGCCCAATGCCTTCAAGTACTATAAAGAGTAATGTATCCGCTACAAAGAATGCAAGCGCGAATATTAACCAACCAGCACTTTTTTTCGACAATAACCAACTGGCGAGGTAAAGAACCAAAATGATGACAGTAATCGCTACACATATATAAAATACGGAATGTTCTGTTGCTTCCGGTTTTACAAGTTCTGCACCGTAAAATTCGTCAGGAAGCATTCCGCTGTAATGCATGCCAAGTATGACCAGTAAATATGGAATATATGCCGAAAACAAGAAATATGTATCACTTTGGGCAACAAGAAGAAAGAGATTTAGATAGTGTCTTGTCAAGTGGTGTAAAATGATTTCTACTTTATCATTTTTTCACCTCATTTATGTAATAAAGCTACTG
>Ga0209204_1002608_pt1 | contig 14530 bp, 13 predicted proteins | sample AD_JPNMR2_MetaG_FD_184425 | JGI IMG/M metagenome (GOLD analysis project Ga0209204, IMG submission 184425) | Active sludge microbial communities of municipal wastewater-treating anaerobic digesters from Japan - AD_JPNMR2_MetaG (SPAdes) (version 2) | ecosystem: Engineered > Bioreactor > Anaerobic... | reverse complement strand
TCTCATAATGCGAGAATCGTCCACCACGAGAACTTTTTTTTCTGACATAGGGGAACTCCAACATTATTGCATTTCTTGCAATTATAGTGCAAAAAAATTAAAAAACAAGGGAAAAACTGAACATGGTGTAAATTTGTCATTCAATAAACAAAAAAGCGGAACAAAAAGGAAATAGAACCCTATATGAATTCACCGCCATCCCCAGGGACAATAAAAGGGGCCCCTCACGCTTTATTTTGAAAGGCCCCTTCTTAATATCCTCATTCTTTTCTTCGTTGGCTTTATCCTTTGGTAGCCTTAAGCATCCAGATTTTCTTTTCCAGATCTCCAATGTATTCGGCGAGCATATTGTCAGTAGCAGGATCATCTGTTTCGGAAGCTAACTTACGGGTTTCTTTATATTCCGCAAGGAGATACTCAAAATCCTTGATTACCCCCGATAGCACTTCCTCTGCTGTATAGGCGTTTTTCCCTGCATCGGAGATAGCGGTGTTACTCGCGTAGGAACGTACACTCGCCGGCGCTACACCCCCAAGCTGAACGAGCCTTTCTGCTATTGCGTCAAACTGCTCGTTAATATCGTCATAGTAGGTTTCCGTAAGTTCATGAAGCACCTTAAACTGGGGACCTCGAACATGCCAGTGATAATCATGGAGCTTGATAAACAGGGCTGCCAGATCTACCACATGTTGTGAAAGTCGATCTTTTACGTTGTTACTCATAGCCATACTCCTTATCATTGAGATATTAAGAATTATGCAGAAAGCATGCCAAAGACTATTTTATTACAGATAAATGAATTAATATTTTTTTATTGTCATAAAAATAGTAACTGGTGAATCAAAATCACCGATATTTCGTTTAAACCGACATATCGGTGAATCCTGTAAAACCTTCCTTGGGAGAACAAAAGAGAGAACAATAACCCCTAGCCGCTTTACCCAGAATTAGTTTAGAAAAAGCGAGGTTTCTTCACCCTTAATCACAAAAAACGGGCCCCCAGAAAAAGCCATATAATAACACACTACTTTTTACCACCACCTTTTTCAGTTCCCATAATCATGATAAGAAAATATATGATTCTCAACTAAGATATAATTTTTAATGAGGTAGTGGGATGATTCCTGATTCGATTGAATTTATGTATGATCGCCAAAAGTATACCCTTAAATATACTAGCACCTTCCGTTACATGATTTTTAAACTCTACCAAGAAGGACGGCTCATTCATAAAGAAAAAATCCGGCTTACCGCCTGGCATAGCCAAAAACTGTCTCATCAGTTTCGGGTCCCGCAAGGGAACACATCTTTCGAAATTCAGTTTTTCGTCGGGCAAACCGAAGAAGAACCCCTGGCCTATGCGCTGCTTATTAACAAAACCCTCATAAGTGGCGTGGATCCCCAGCGTCTTAAAGAAGTTGATCCCCTTGATCTTCCCCAGAAGGAACAGCGAAATCCTTTTTTGAGGGCCCTTACGTATCTCTCACCAGCCATTATAGCAATAATCACTGATAGCATAGATAATAAACTAGAGCCCATCACCCATTACCTCACGATAGCCCTTGTGAGTGGACTCATTATCGTCTTCGTAGAGATTCTCCTTGATAAGGGCCCCAAGGCAATTAGATCTCTCTTACAAAAACGACGCCGGCCCACTTCCTAAAGGCTCGCCTATTGCTTTAGATCCCCTCTGGGGCTCCTTCATAGTACGGGCAATAATTAACCGCCCGGTGGGCTAGGATTCCCCGACCATTGCCAGTGTGCCCGGCGGTAAGGCGTTCTACGAAGTCCCCATAGGAGCTTCTGCCAGCCCCATTCCAGCCCGTTTCCGCTATGGCAAGGAGCCGGGGGAACATCATGTACTCAAGTCGCCGGGGATCCCGGATAAACTCGGTCCACACATTTGCCTGGATACCCCGGAAGCGTCCGGCGGCCAGCGCCACCGCACCTTCTGTATCAAACCCAGGGCTCTTCCGAAGGGTCATAGGTGCCGGAGAAGCATCCCCCCCTTCCTGGTTCGATGGCATAAGCAACCCAAAGGGATCGAATTCGTACACGTACTGGAGGCTTGCCGCCGCGGGGCTTCTGTAGCCAATTCCCGGGGATTGGCGTCTATTCTGGGTCTGCACAAAATCAAAATAGTACGGGAAAGAAGGACTTATAACCAGATCCCTTCCCTGGGCAAGGGCCCGTTTACTCTGCTCATCAAGCCAGGCACGCCAATGCACCACATTGCAGCCATTAGGGAGGGTAGAATCTAACACCTCATCCCAGCCAAACACGGTTTTTCCTTTTTGGGTAAGATAGTCCGTAATTTCCCGAATAAAATAGCCATGGAGATCTACCCAATGTTCTAAGCCGAGGGATTCTTTTTTGCTCCTACAGCGGGGACAGGCTTCCCATCGGTCCGTGGGACACTCATCACCCCCAATGTGAACGTAGGGCCCCGGAAACAACTCGCACACCTCATCCCAAATTTGCTTGACGAAGGGGAGAACGTCGGGGTTCCCCATACAGAGAACATCCTCGGCGATTCCCCACTCGGTCCGGACGGTAAAGGGCCCACCGGTACAGGAAAACTCGGGGTGACTTGCCAGCAGGGCCTGGGCATGACCGGGGAGATCGATCTCAGGGATTACCGTAATCCCCCGATCGGCCGCATAGGCCACCAGGTCCCGGACCTCCTCCTGGGTATAAAACCCGTTTCTGAAGGGGTCTCCCCCGTTTCTCTCGGAGCCCATTTCCGTAAGTTCCGGGAACTGCACAAGTTCTAAGCGCCACCCCTGGTCATCGGTTAAGTGCCAATGGAAGCGGTTTATTTTATAGAGCCAGGCAAGGCTGAGGATTTTCTTAAGTTCCGAAGGAGGGACAAAATGCCGGGCGCTGTCGATCATAAGCCCCCGCCATTCCAGGGAAGGACTGTCGGTAATTACCCCACAGGGCAGCACAAAACGCCAGCCATCCCAGCCAAAGTGCAATAACTGCATCACCGTGGCACAGGCCGCAGCGGCTAGCTCCTTCTCTTTATTGGATCCAGAGGGACCCTGATCAACGGAACTTCCTACCGTAATCACCATTCTTTCGGGGCTTATCTCCAGGCTATATCCCTCTGGCATGGGATGGACGGCCTTTCTTATCTCAAGGGATATCACTGGAACCTCCGAGGGGTGAAAATTGCCGCCAAACAATGCCACCGCATCAGGGCCCTGACGCTGACCATAGGTGATTTCCTCTTCTCTGCTTAAGGGGGCCAAAACCGTCTCTCCAAAGGCAGAGTGGATTTCTTCCCGAAGGGCCCGCACCATTCCTACAAAACAGGGGTCTCCCCGCAGGCATAGTACCCCGATAACAAGCTCTTCTTCACGAAGCACCCACTGTTTCGGATAGGGAATAAGGGGAATTCTTTTCATAACCCACCTCTCTTCACAGAAAACACCTCTACAGGGGCTCTCGTTCAGGGATTTCTTACCTCAGGAAGATAAGCACCGACCCCGCCACCGCGAGGGTGGCCCCCAGCACTTCTACCACATGAATCTTTTCTTTATTTATGAGCACCGAAGGGAAAATAATCAAGATCGGCGTCAGTCCCATGAGGGTTGCGGCCACACCGGTGGCGGTATGCTGCACCGCCACGAGGCCCAAGCTGACCCCTAGGAAGGGGCCAAAAAAGGCGCCTATCGAAAGAGAAAGCAGGGCCGCCCGATTCCCCGTGGCGGCCACCACCGTGTTTACCTGCCTTCCCATAAGGGCTACCAGAAGAAAGCCCGCCAGTCCCGCTATCACCCGTATCTGGGTTGCCGCAAAGGGGTCAAAGGAAGGGGCCCCAATCTTAGAAAGGACAAGGCCCCCCGCCTGACCCAGGGCCGCGAGAAAGGCGAATAAAAAGCCCCGGATCCTCAGGGCCCCTTTTTTAGATTGATGAGGGGGTTCGGTTATCCCAGAGGAATCCTTTGAGTTCTGCGTCGTAGCGGGGTGTGCATCGCCAGTCCCCTGCAGCATCAGTTCTTTTCCCGCAAGGCGTTTTTTTTCAAGTACCACCCACAGGATGGCCCCTATAACGAGGACCATTCCCAAGAGGCCACGGGGAGAAATGGACTCCCGGAGAATAAAAAAACTTAACAGGGTGGTTATTAAAGGATAGGAAATAAACACAACCTGGGCAGTCCGGGCCCCGATATCAATGTAAGACTGGAACAAAAAAATATCCCCAAAGGTAAACCCCACAAGTCCCGACAAAGAAAGCCAAAACCATACTGATTGCGGGGCATGCAGAGGCAGGGCTTCCCCTGCTACAACCAGACGAAACACCATAAAGAGGAACAGGGCTACCACCAGTCGCAGGATGTTTAAGGCCAGGGATCCAATTCGTTTGGCCGCCCGTTCAAAGGCTAGGGCCGTAATGGTCCAGCAAATACTCGTTGCAAGGCCAGCAAGCTCACCAAGATGTGCATTCATAGGTCTGTCATACCATGGGACGGTAACACCATACAAGGGGACCGCGGGCAGTTTCTTCCCTTAGAGGAATTTCTATAAAAGAGGGGTCCCCCATTCCTCCCCCAGCATGTCTTGCCAAAACTGCTCGGGAAGCCCATACTGGATCTATGCGTCCATTTCAGGTTGTTGCCCCCTATGGGCCAGCCGGCGATCAGGGAAAGGCCATCGAAGCCCTTGCCCGGGGTATTCGGGAGGGAAGGCCATTCCAAACCCTTAAGGGGGTTACCGGGTCGGGGAAAACCTTTACGATGGCTAAGATCATCGAGGCCGTCCAGATGCCCACCCTGGTGATCAGCCACAACAAGACCCTGGCGGCCCAACTGTATCGGGAATTTAAAAGCTTTTTCCCCCACAATGCGGTGGAATATTTTGTTTCGTATTACGATTACTACCAGCCCGAAGCCTATGTGGCAAGCCGGGATCTCTACATCGAAAAAGATGCCTCTATAAACGATGAGATTGAACGGATGCGCCTCTCGGCGACCCGGAGTCTGATGGAACGGAACGATGTCATCATCGTGGCCACCGTCTCCTGCATTTACGGCCTTGCGACGCCGGAGGTGTACAAGAAAATGACCGCCACCGTCAGCCGGGGTGAACGGCTCGATCCGGCGGACCTGATGAAACGCTTTGTAGAACTCCAGTATGAGCGGAACGATGCGGTCCTTGACCGGGGTCGGTTCCGACGTCGGGGAGACACCCTTGAAATATACCCCGCCTATCTGGAAGAAGCCTATCGCATCGAGTTCGACTGGGACGAGGTGGTCCGGATCCGCCGTTTTGATCCCATCTCGGGAGAGGTCCTCGAAGAGTTAGACCGGGCCCTGATTTATCCTGCGAAACAGTTCGTGCTTCCCCAGGAAATGATCGACCGGGCTCTGGATCGAATCCGGGAGGAACTGGCTGAACGGTACACCTACTTTCAACGGGAAGGCAAAATGCTCGAGGCAGAGCGAATCAAGACCCGGGTAGAGTACGACCTGGAAATGCTCTCCGAGATGGGGTACTGTCCGGGAATTGAAAACTACTCTGCCCCCCTGGCAGGGCGCGCCGCCGGGGAGCCACCGGATACCCTCATCGACTACTTTCCCCGACAGCATCTTACCTTTATCGATGAAAGCCACGTAACCCTTCCGCAAATCGGGGCCATGTATGCGGGGGACCGTTCCCGAAAGCAAAGTCTGGTGGATTACGGCTTTCGCCTGCCGTCAGCTCTAGATAACCGGCCCCTCCGGTATGATGAATTCATGGAGCGGCTTGATAAGACCATCTTTGTTTCCGCCACCCCGGGGCCCGAAGAATTAAAGCTTTCCAGCCAGGTGGTGGAACAGATTATCCGCCCCACGGGGCTCCTGGATCCCGAAGTGGAGGTACGTCCCACGGAAGGGCAAATGGAAGACATTTATGGAGAAATTCGAAAACGCATTGCCCGGGGTGAACGCTCCCTTGTCCTGACGCTTACCAAAAAAATGGCCGAGGACCTGACAGATTACCTGTTAGGGCTGGGGCTGAGGGTCCGCTATATCCACAGCGAGGTAGAAACCATCGAACGGGTGGAGATTCTTACCCAGCTCCGTCAGGGAGATTTTGATGTCCTCGTGGGAATCAACCTATTGCGGGAAGGTATCGATCTTCCGGAGGTTTCGTTTATCGCAATTCTAGACGCCGATAAGATCGGTTTTCTGCGGTCCGTCACAAGCCTGATCCAGATCATCGGGCGGGCCGCCCGGAACGCCGCGGGCAAGGTGGTCATGTATGCGGACCGCATGAGCGACGCCATGAAGGAGGCCATTGCTGAAACCAGGCGGCGTCGGGAAATTCAGATGGCCTACAACCAGGCCCATGGCATTACCCCCACCACCATTAAAAAGGCCGTCCAGGACATTCTTATCCGGCATCAAGAAGAAGAAAAGGCCGCGGTCCAGACAAGCCTGGAGGTGCTCAAGAAATCCCACAACCTGCTTATCCCCGCTCAGCGAAAGGCCCTGATAAAAGTCCTGGAAGAACAGATGCTCGAACATGCCAAGCGCCTGGAATTCGAGCAGGCCGCGGTAATCCGGGACGAAATCGAGCGAATCCGATCCCTCAACGCCTGAAGAAAACCTTCTTTTCCCTAAAAGGTTGATAAAAAACGCCTCCTGGTGCCCCCTCGGTTGGCGTTCCCTTTGTCGGGCTTTCCCTCAGGGGGTAAGCCATCCGGGGAGCCGCGCCCCATCGTTTGGCTTATCCGCAAGGGTAAGGTAGGGGGAGAACGGCGCCCCATCGTTCGGCTTTTTCTCAGGGGCACGTTGTCGAGGGAACAGCACCCCCACCTTAGTGGGTAGTTTTTTAGTTTTTGCCCCTTCCTAGAAGGTAGCTATTCCAGGGGTCGGCCCCCTTACGGGGTAGTTTTGCCCCTTCCTTTCCGAAGGGCCCTGCTATAAGGCGGCCATGAGACTGCGCTGGAATTCCCCTTCTGAGAGTTCCCCCTGCAGGTAATCCCGGATAAGGGCCTGAATCACCGGCGGGAAGGCCTTCCAGTATCGTTTGGGCCAATCCCCCAGTTCGCTCCGAAGAGCCTGGTCGGTGGCCCCATCCATCCTTCCCCGGGAATAGTCCAGGAACTGGCTAATCATGGAAAGCAACAGGTCCCGGGGAAGTTCCCCGGAGGCTTTGCCCTTCCCCTGTTGCTTCCGACGGCGGGAGGCTAGTCCCGGTTCAGGCGCTTCTTCCGCTTCTTCCTCTTCCGCTTCCCAGTCTTGCTCCGCCCTTTCTGTACCGCCGGACCGCGGGGAAGGCACCCCCCAGGCCTCAAGGAGTTCTTCTATCTGTTCATCCGTAAGCTCCGGTGCCTCCCGACGAAGCATCTCCACCACCATGTTCCGAACCGTGGCCCGGATGCTATCCAGACTCCCCTGTAGGTTAATCTGAGATGCCACCGCTTTTGCCCAGCTCTGAGGATCGGGGATCTTTTGTTCCCCAAACATAGCAAGGTCCCGCTTGCGACGCATTACCGCCGCGGCCACCACCTCGATAGAACGGGCATCACACCGGTTAAGAATATAATCTAACACTTTTACCAATTCTGGATCCGCCATAGGGCTTAGAATAGAACAGGACCAGTTCTTTCGCAAGGGCCGGTCCGAGATTGACCAAACGAACCAGGTCCAGTACAACCATCCTATGCGTGTTGTGTTTCTTGGTACGGGAACCTCCCATGGAATACCCGTGATAGGATGCGAGTGCTCTGTCTGCACCTCCGAGGATCCCCGCGACAACCGGTATCGGTCATCCCTCTACCTAGAAAGTACCGAGGCCGGTGCGCATCAATCGACCCACATTGTGATTGATGTGGGACCGGAATTCCGGTTGCAGGCGATTCGGGCCCACATCACTCAGATTGATGCGATACTCCTTACCCATGCCCATGCGGACCATCTTCACGGCCTCGATGATATTCGGCCTTTTACGAAAGAGAGGGCCCTTCCGATCTATGCCAACCGGCCAACCATAGAGGAACTGCGCCATCGTTTCAGGTATCTTTTTAAAACCACTCAGGAAGGAGGAGGTAAGCCTAAGGTGGCACCCCAGGTATGTACCGCGGAACCCTTCAGGCTAGGGGCTTTCACCATTGTCCCTTTACCACTCTTTCATGGGGAACTCCCCATCTTAGGATGGCAGGTGTGGGAAAACCGGAAAAGCCTTACCTATGTTACCGATGCGAGTCATATTCCCCCTCAAACGCTCGAAAAATGCACCGGAACCGATTGTCTTGTCATTGGGGCCCTTCGCCAGCGTCCCCATTCAACCCATTTTACCTTTGACCAGGCTCTGGAACTTGTTGCAACCATCAAACCGCGAAGGGCATACATCACCCATCTGTGCCATGAACACAGTCACAAAGAAATCACCGAGTTTTTTAGTGAAAAAAGAAAGGGATATCTCGCAGGAGCCGGGGGTTTCCCTGAAACCCTTACACCGGCCTACGATGGCCTTACCCTGGCTATGTAAGGGGATTCATTCGGTGGGGAGGGTGTGCGGTTTTAAAGGCAATCCCCATTCGTATAAGGGACACCTTTCGTTATAAGGGAAGCATTCCAAAGCCCTGCCCCGAGACCTGCCCATTAAAGCCCCGGATTTCTGGACCTGGGGGCTTTTAACGATCGACCTTTTACTCAGCGATAGGGGAAATAAAAAAGCCCCTGGTGTTCACCAGGAGCTTTCCTCCTCAATTCCCTAAAAAGGGAAATTACCCTTTTCCCCCGCGAGAAGCACTACAAGCGCCCCTCCCCTCGACTGCTTACACCTTCTTGGTAATAAAATCGCTTTTCAGACAGCGGGTACAAATCTTAAGGGTCGCCGTGGTACCCCCAATCTCGGTCTTAACTTTTACCAGGTTGGGTCTCCATGTCCGACGGGTATGATTATTGGCGTGACTGACCTTATTTCCCGTCACCGTATGTTTTCCGCAGATATCGCATGTCCGTGACATAACAACCTTCCTTCGTCTAACCTACCACACAAATTGGATTCTACTATAGCGGATTATCAAAATAATGTAAAGGCCCTGACAACAACATCCCTTTTCTCTGAACAGACACGGCACCCCCGGATAAGCCCCTCTCATAATCAGATCTCAGGATACACCGGCGGCCTACCGCACCCTCTCATCATGGATCTATTTGTCTAGGGATAGCGTCGTTTAAAGGCCCGCACCCGGGCTGCGGCCGTAGTGGTCCAGGGGCTCCGATCGCCCCGAATAAGGTACCGAAAACCTATACCTGCCACCATGGCCCCATTATCCCCACAAAGAGAAAGGGGCGGAAACAGACAACGCAGGTCCTTTTCTGCGGCAAGGCGCTGTCGAAGGTACGAATTAGCCGCCACCCCTCCCCCGATAACCACCGTCCTCAGGCCCGTATCTTCCACCGCCCGAAACAGGGCCCGCAGCAGAATTTCGATGGCCGCCTTCTGGAACGAGGCGGCCACATCTTCGCTCCGATAATTCCCCGTTACAGGGTCCCGGGGAACCTCTTTTACTCTAAATTGATCGATCTGATTAATTACCGCCGTTTTAAGGCCCGAATAGGAAACATCATACCGATGTTCCCCTTTATAGAGGTTGGGGAGGGGAAAACGAAAGGCCTCGCTATCGCCCCTTTGAGCAAGTCGATCAATATAGACGCCCCCCGGATAGCCAAAACCGTAATACTTAGCCACCTTATCAAAGGCTTCGCCCACCGCATCATCGATGGTAGTCCCCAATACCTCGATGGTATCAAAATCTTTTACCTTACAAAGAATACTGTGGCCCCCCGACACGAGGAGCCCCAAAAAAGGGTAGCTTATCTCTTCCGTCATGAGGGGGGCATAGAGGTGGGCAAGCATATGATTAACCGCCACAAAGGGAAGATTCCGGGCATAGGCAAAGGCTTTAGCAAAACTCACCCCCACAAGGAGGGAACCTAACAGTCCCGGATGGGCCGTAACCGCCACCCCATCGATTTCAGATACCTGGCAATGGGCTTCTGTAAGAGCCCGTTCTACCACTTGGTAGATCCATTCGGTATGCATCCGGCTTGCCAGTTCGGGTACCACTCCATTATAGGGGGCGTGATGGGGAATCTGGGTGGCTACCACATTGGAGAGAATGTGTTTTCCATCTTCCACCACCGCCGCTGCACATTCATCACAACTTGATTCAATCCCCAAAACCTTCATCTTCAAAATTTCCCATCACGATGCGAGAAACCGTACTCAATGTAAAACCCTGGGCTATCAATTCAGGGTAGAGTTCTTCCAGCGTTGCCGCCAGTTCAGAAGACCAGACGTGTCCAATCATAACCGCGGCCCCCTTCTTTTCTGCCTTCTGGACGCCATCCCGAATAAACCGAATCATCGTTTCTTTTTCTTGTACATTATCGATGAACACGTCCCGTTCTCCTATAGGTAATCGAATTTCTTTTGCCACCAGCGGAACTACCGTATCAGCGGTAGTGCGTGAGTCTATATAATATAATCCATGTTCCTTACAAAAAGCCAGTACTATTTTCATGATCCGGGGATCCGAGGTAATCCTTGATCCCTGATGGTTATTTATCCCTACTACCGGGCCTACCTCTGTCAGGTTTTTCTCCAGCACGCGACGGATCTCTTCTTCGCTCATAGTACTGTAAATGGCGCCCGGCCCTGGATTCTGCCCCCCTACCGCTTCCATAGGTTGGTGCAAAATCACTTCCTTTCCCGCGGCCCGAATCCGTCGTGCCACTTCCGCCGAATAGGGAAGTCCCGGAAGCACCGCAATAGTGAGGGGGAAGGGAAGCCGTAAGAAAGGGGTTACCTCATGCAGGTTATTGCCCGCATCGTCCAGAATGATGGCAATGGTACCCTTTGTTTTTGGTCGGGGTGTAGGAGGACGCTCTACGACACCCCCTGCCGACCGGGATACTGCAGAAGAGGAAGGAGGCCGTTCCACCGAATTTCCCGGTATTCTGGAGGTCCTTGAAGAAGGAGGGGCCTCTATGGGAGCGCCCCTTCTTTGCGCTCCCCCGGAAGAATTCTCTCCCTCGACGTATCCTGGTTTTTCAGGACCAGCGGCCCCACCAGGGGTCCCAGGTTTTTCTGCAGGCCCATAGGAGCCTTCCGGAGAAAGGGGGCCATGCTTTTCAGGAGAAGAAAGGGGATGGGGCCCCTCCGATGGCGCTCCTTCTGGAGATACCGACGGTGGTACAGAGACACCAGATCCGCCGGGAGCATCCTGTTCCACAGGAACATTGGAAAGGGCCCTTCCTATCAATATTGCGGTCGTTCCTATGACCGCCACGCCAATACAAAGGGCGGTGATAAGGGTGACCCGGAGCCTATCTTCCCATGTGGGGAAGCGCTTCCTGATAGCCTTTCCTGGTTTCTTTTTTTTCGATACCGTTGATTCAGGGGTTCCCTTTTTAGGGGTCCCTTTCCCATTGTTTTTTGGTGGCTTTGAAGGGTTCACCCTTGTATGGTACCGAGATTCACCGATTTTAACAATAACTAAACTGCATATATTCCTTTAACTCCGCCGCATTTTCCTTAAATTTCTTAAGGGCCCGCAGTTCAATTTGACGGACCGTTTCGGGGGAAAGCCCCATTTCGTCCCCAATCTGCTTAAGGGTATACTTTTCGCCCCCAAAAAATTCGAAGCGGTACATAAGAATTTTCCGTTCCCGTTCCATAAGCTTTTCCAGGAAACGGAGGGTATCTTCCCGTACCGAATTCCGCAGGAATTCCACATCGGGGCAATAGGTTCTGTCTTCATACAGTTCAAGAAGACTCGTCGTATCATCCTTTCCGGCTTCCGCATCAAGGGATACCATGGTATTAGAAAGGGAAAGAATCTGGTCCACCTCTTCTGGCGCCATGTGCACTTCCCGGGCAAGTTCCTCCGCCGTAGGCTCTCGCATCAACTCCTGGGAAAGGGCATTATAGGCCCGTTGTATTTTTTTCAGGGCCTCTTCTTTCCGATGAGGAAGCCGGATAGAACGGCGTTTATTCACCAGGGCCCGGCTAATGGCTTGTTTAATCCACCAACTGGCGTAGGTCGAAAACCGAACATTTTTCTTGAAATCATATTTTTGAGCCGCCCGGATAAGACCCAGATTTCCTTCCTGAATCAAATCCATAAGGGGAATATCAGAAGAGGCAAAGCTCCGGGCAATCTTAACCACCAGTCGCAGATTAGCCTTGATTAATTTTTGACGGGCCTCCTCGTCGCCCTGCATAATCCGGCGAGATAATTCCAGTTCTTCTTCAAACGAAAGCAAAGGGGTGGCACGGATTTCATCAAAATAGGTCTTGAGCACATCATCGTTGCTTTCTTTTTTCCCTCTCCTTGCCATGATAACCTCCGGAATTATATCCCACTAATACTTAAGCAAGATCCGTGCCATTTAATACGATAAATAAATATTTTCTCTATGTTTCATTCATATAAAGAATTATAACAATCTTTACAATTCACATATAGGAGGAAGGAAAAAATTGTATACTTATTCATACAATTTGAATGTTTTCTCTGTATAGAAAAAGACACAAAGCTGTGGTACCATAGAGCTATGAATGTGGGCATTACCTGCCAGCACCAGGGGAAAGATGGCTTTTTTACCGTATGCTGGTCAAAATTACAAAAGGCAGACCGTCATACCATTGTCCGTTCGGTGCCTGCGGTGGGGGGAATCTACGAAATTTACTGGATGGATGATCACAACCATCTGCGTCTTCTTACGGTTGGAAATGCCCGCTATGGCGGTCTTCGCTCAGAAATCCGCCGTCTTACCGATCCCTCGCTGGTAGAAAATCCTGAGGTTGTTCAAATTTTAAACGAAAAAACGATCTGGTTCCGCTATGCCCCCTGCGATTCCATCGCAGACATGGCAGATGTGGTATGGTTTTTCAGAAAAACCTATTTTCCTGAAAATCCCGGTGTATCCCACTCAGGCCGTTTTACTCGAATTTTTATTAAAGAATGGGCTCCCGACCAGGTCCGATGGGTAGACTAACCTTTCCCTTTCATCCTGGATAATCGTACCTCCAGGGTCTCCTAAAAACTAACGCCGGTAGGCGCCAGGGAATCTCTATTTTTATGATCCAAAACCGATAATCAAAATATGAAAATCCGGATATATGAACCCCCCAGGGTTCTGTTCCTTATGGCTATTCTTGGAACAGAGATACTAGGCCAGGGAGGACCGCTTCTTGGAGCCCAGCAACGGTCTGAAACAGCAACATTTTCCCAATGGGGGTTTGCCTCCTGGTATGGGGCTGAATTTGAAGGGAAACCGACGGCGTCGGGAGAAATTTTCCGAAGCAATCTTTTTACGGCTGCCCATCGGAGCCTTCCCTTTGGAACCCACCTTAAGGTGACCAATCTGGGCAATGGGAAGTCCGTAGTTGTCCGGGTAAATGATCGGGGGCCCTTCGTAGAAAACCGTATTATCGATCTTTCCCGGGCCGCCGCATCAGCTTTAGACATGATTCATCAGGGAACGACGGAAGTTCTTATTGAAGTCATAGTACCGGGAGAGGCCAGTCAGCCCCTGGGGGCTGCCACGCCTCAAGAGAAAGGTCTGTCAAACCGCAGTCCTGAAACGGGAAACTCCGGTACAGTGATATCTGAAAAAGGCAGTGGCGGCACGGTACAGACTATTCCCAGTAGCAGTGGGCTCTCTTCTTCCTCAAATAGGAACGCTGGCATTACTTCAACCTATCGTATCCAAATTGCTTCCTTCAGGATGATGAAAAACGCCCTTTCCCTGTATAACGACTTAAAAAACAAGGGCTTTTCGGTGGCCTACGAAGAATATCAGGGCCTGTATCGAATCGTGATTCCCCGAATTCCTCAACATCAGCTGGAGGATACCAAAAAACGGCTTGCCGATTATGGATTTACGAATATACTGGTACGAGAAGAGCTTCCTGATTAAATTCGGGGCTTTTCTCTGAGAGAAAAAGACAGGCCAGAAAGCGAAAAGGAGTAACACAGGACATGAAAAGAATCGTAGGCGTGGTTCTCCTCATTGCAGGTATTGCAGGGGCCATCTTTGGTATTATCAGTATACTCAAGTACAAAGTTCACTGGGAAACGCTATTTCCAAGATCATCACCGGCAGATCCCAAGAAGAACAACAGGCGGTGCTCATTATGATTGGAAGCCTGGCGGGCGCCCTGGTGGGGCTTTTTCTGTGTATTCTGCCGACCCGCCCTAAGGGACGTTAAATCTCCACCGGGAGGTCCTTCCCCTGCTCCTGCCACTCCCTCGGTAGACCCTTCTGCGACACATTGGGCCCTCTCGGCATTAAAAAATGCCGAGGCTATTCCGTTACCACCTCGGTGGCCTCTTCTTCGGCGCAGGTGCCCCCCGCTTCGATTACTCCCCCGGCGGCTTCGCAACTCGTTTTAAAGTGGGCTATCCGGCCTTCCAGGTCCCGGCCAATCTCATCCAGTTCCCGGGCCCGCCGGCGGGTCGCTTCCACCACCGCCGCCATGGTCTCGCTCCGGCTCGCCATGGTCCGTACCGCCTCCC
>Ga0209204_1002606_pt1 | contig 14532 bp, 17 predicted proteins | sample AD_JPNMR2_MetaG_FD_184425 | JGI IMG/M metagenome (GOLD analysis project Ga0209204, IMG submission 184425) | Active sludge microbial communities of municipal wastewater-treating anaerobic digesters from Japan - AD_JPNMR2_MetaG (SPAdes) (version 2) | ecosystem: Engineered > Bioreactor > Anaerobic... | reverse complement strand
CACCTTTTTGCCGCCGATTGAGGTTATCTCCCTCTTTACGGCCGTGATGTCAAACAGGCGGAAGGTGTTCTTGCCAAAATCCCGCTCTATGCGGTAGGTTCTGCCCTCGTGCTCAAAGGAAAGAGCTCCGCCGTATACTCCGCCCTGCCAGGGGTCATAGCGGCGCCTCTCATTGCGAAGGTCCTTCACCTTGAGGTCGGGCAAGCCGTAAAACATACTTATGATGAACTCGGCGAGCGTGGTCTTGCCGGCGCTGTTGTCCTCTTTGATGACGGTAAGCCTCTCGTCAAAGTCGCCCTTGGTGGGGTCAACGGGACTCGAACCCATGACCTCTTGCGTGTGAAGCAAGCGCTCTCCCAGCTGAGCTATGACTCCATTTTATTGGTCGGCATAACCGGATTTGAATGCCTATTATAAAAAAACCTAATAATTTGTCTCCCTTTTCGTTCGTTTCCTTTTTGTTGCCTGTAATTCCCCCCTTTTTACTCTACTTTTGGTTTCCCATTCTCATTAGGGAATAATACGAACTCTGAAAACGGGTTCGTATTATTTTTTGCCGTTGATTATTTCGGCATCATCGTTGAACGAAAATAAACGCTCCAAATTTTGCCGTTTCGTGGCGGCTATCGTAGCACAGATTTCGCAGAAGTCAATGCGAAAAAATATCGCTTAAAAATCAAATATCTTTTAACTCCGAAGCCGGGAAGAAATTTCTTCTCGGCTTTTTCTTTTGCCTTGAAAATCTAACAACTCCAACTCAATATTTTTTCTTCATGCATTGACTTCTGTTTTTCATCACTTCCAATGAACAGACCTATGCTCAATCAATGCTACCTCTGCCTCTGCCGAAAGGCAAAATAAATTTGGAGGTAAATCCTATGGAAAACAAAGTTTCCCAAATTCCTGAATTCAAGAGATACTATCTCTCGGAATTCGAACTCTACGACGGCGAAGAATTCGTTACCTTCAACATTGTAGGAATCGATGCTGCCAAAAATGAAATCCAGATAGCCGTTACCAACAGAGGCAAAATAAGCGTTATCACTTATGACCTTCTGACAGATAAAAACGGCAGACTGTATTTCGAGTATGGCGCCATGTTTGAACATGTCCATCTGGACGACTTCGAGGAGGTTGCATAATGAAACTTACTCTTGCTAATGTCAAAGAAATAAAACGTAATTCCAACAGCCCTCTTACAAAACGGGTATGCAACTACGTTATCGGCGAATGGAGCGACTATTCGGACAAAAAAGATATTTTCACCGATGTCCTCTATCACGGGTGCCAATCGGGTATCGTAGGCGAACTGATCTACTACACCGATACTGTGCGGTTTTACAAACAGTACAAACAGGAAATCAACGACCTTTTGTACGACACGATGAACGGAACGGGGCTTTACTCCCCTTCCGAAATTTTCGGAGATAAGTGGGACAAGGAAGATCCGCTTGCGCAAGACACATACAATCAAAATTTGCTTGCGTGGTTCGGATTTGAAGAAACACTCAGAAACATCGCTTACAACTTCGAACAATTAGAAAATTACATTTAAGGAGAAAAGACTATGAAAACGACTATTACCAAAAAAGAAAAAGCAATCGAAATCATGAAGAAAATGGACATCTACAAACCCTACATAAAAGGCTTTGAGGAACGCGAACAGGTATGTTTCTTTGAAGGCTTCGGCGGCTTTTGGATCGACCAAGAGCCTGAACTTTACGCAAAGATGAAAGCAATCGAAAACGAACACAAATGCAAAGTTTACGCTGTTACCCACGAATTTACCGAATTCGGAGAACTTTACGACTTTTTGATCGTTACCGACTATCCCGAAGAATGGGATGATTTGGTTTACACCCAAGGAACCCGTCATACGGCTTTTGCTTACGTTTGGAACAAAGACGACGACTGGTGCTCGGAATTCGGCAGTGTTACCGTACAAAGCTTCGGCGGCGGCATCAAAAGAATCGCGTGAGGTGGAATATGAAAGTATATCTTGTAAAACTCGACTGGTCTACCGAAGACAGCAACGACGTTGAAATAACTGTTTGCGGCACATACGAAAAAGCTTACGCAAAATTCAAAGAACTGATTGCCGATGAAATGAACCCGGATAATTCATGGGTTGGCGAACTTAAATGGAAAGACGGCGTTCTGCAAGAAGACAAGATTGAACTCGACTTTCTCGACCGAAGAAACGACACCGACGAAACCGAGTGTTACTGGCTGATTACAGACACTTGGAATTACGGAGTACATACCTTTATCTCAATCGAAATTAAGGAGGTATTAGAATGAAACCGTACAAAACACAGGCTCACATACATTCCCTGAACGGAAAAATGGAAGAAATTACCGTACTGGAAAAAATCGGAGATAATGACTATATCGTTGACTACAAGGGCGTGAAATGTCACGCCCTTTTTAATTGGTTCAACTGCACCTATTACGCAGACGATATTTACACAATCATCAAGGAGGTTTAACACTATGGCTAAATTAGCGGAACTCAAAAGGTATCTGAATTACGAATTTTCGTCCGGCTGTTACACGGGCGAAGATTACAAATCCTTTCAAACCAAATATATCAACTACCTGAAAGCAATGTGCCGTGAAAATCACTGGCAGCTCGTCAACGTCGGAAGGAACCATTACTGCTTTTCGGCATTTATCAAAAGCGCGGAAAACAAATGCGTTTACATCTCCATCAGCGACGTCAGGTATTTCAACAACGAATGGCACGACCATATTCTCATTCGCACGGCGAAAAACGAAGTCGATTACAGAGGCGGTTTCAATCACTATACCACTCTCGAACGGCTGGAAGTAAAAGCCGCCGAACTCTTGGACGATATGCCGTTTTAAGGAGGCGCAATATGAAATCAATCATTGAAGAACTGTATTACGGAAATATCTATGCAAAAGACATTGTATTACCCGAAAAGAAACGCAAAAAAGAACTCGCGCTTTACGACAAACTGAAAGCCACGCTGTCAAAAGAAAGTGACGAACTCTTTGAAAAATTTATCGAGCTTATAGATGATCATTACGACGAACTGATGCTAATGATTTACAAACGCGGCGTTTCTACGGGAATATTACTTGCCGCTGAAGCATTCAGCGAAGGAGAAAAACTATGCGATTGAATCTCGAAACCAAAAGCAAAGAACAAGAACTCGTAAAGGCGTACCTTGAAGAAAACGCAAGCGAAATGCTTGCAGAAAAAATCAACAACGGCACGCCTTTTGAAAAAGACGGAAAGACTTTTATCAACAAAAAGACGCTGGACGGCTTTATGAAATACGCTTCAGGCGAGGCAAGGAAACTTGCCTCGAAAGGCGCAAATTCCGCGTGTGTAGAAGATAAAGTCGTGTACGGCTGGGCTATTCACTACTTTGAAGAAGACAGCATCGAAGGCACGCTCTTTAATGCGGACGGTACAGAATATAAACCTACTCCGAAACCGACGCCTGCTCAGGTCAGGAAAGTAGAAGCGAAAAAGCCGGAACAACGTCAACCGTCGCTATTTGATTTTATGGAGCCGGAAGCATCCGAACCCGAAGTCAAAGACGAAAACGGTGACGACGAGGACGAACAGCCTTCACAGGAAGAAATCGACGAAATTCTTGCCGAAATTGCCGAAGAAGAAAAATCCGATGCGGAACCAGAAAAGCTCGTTTCACCGATCTGGCAAAAGTATCAAAAACTTCAAAAGGAACATTCCGACCGTATTCTCATATACCACTTGGGTGACTTCTATGAAGTTTTCGGGGATAATGCCGTAACTCTTTCCGACGAACTCGGTTTAACCCTTACAGGCAGAGATGTAGGACTTGAAAGCCGTATTCCGATGATAGGCTTTCCTTATCACGCAGCGAACAACTATCTCCGAAAAATAATTCAAAAGCACCAAATCGCCATAGCCGAAACGCCCGACGACGTAAAGCTGCTCCCTGAACCCGAAGAAGATTACGACGAGCTTACGGAAGAAGAAATGCGGGAATTTGACGGAGATATCGAAGAACCGCAAGACATTGACGACGAACCCAAAGATTTGTTTGACGCAACAGCTTTTGATAAAACAGCGCTTTGCAAGTTAGACGCAATCTTCGGAGATAAACTTACTTTGAGGTGAAATATGAGAGAAACAGACATCAGACCAATCCCGAAATACATACTAAACCAAATCCGAAAGGCGGATAATAAAAACTATCCTAACCCAGACGGTCACGTTCGCTGTTATGCCTATCTTACCACTTGGAAAAACGAGCTTGTGAAAGTGACTGTTGCTGTAAAACATCGCTACAAAAAATGGTACTGCAAACAGGTTGCCGTTCACGGACTTGACTCGGAAAAATGCTTCGTAAAGGATATGGAATACTGTTATTGCGCCGGTATGGGCTTTCGTTTCGGTTGGCATGAAGAAGGTTTGCAAAAATACGAACAATGGTTTGAACGTGGCTGGTGTTGGGCAGACGATCAGTATTACGATCCTTATGCCGAACTTATCAATCCGTACTTTATAGACCGCTTGCCGGAATTCAAATACAGCGCATATAAACTGTATCAAGGCTATGATATTTTCAAGTATTTACGGCTTTATAGGCAATATCCACAGCTCGAAATGCTGATGAAACTCGGCTTTACGAGAATTGCCATGAGTACAACGATATTAAAGCGTTGCGGAACAGATAAAGCCTTCTGCAAATGGCTGATTGCAAACAAACCATTGCTTCAAGGAAGACACTACTATATCGACGTCATAGTACGGGCATATAGGACGAAAAAACCGCTTGAACAGTTGCAATCATATAAGGAAGCGAAGCTCAGACTAATCCACGACAGCAGTCTTATTCCCATTAAAGAACTGTTCAAAGGCAAAGACCTTGAACGGTTCTTCGACTATATGCTAAAACAACAAACCAACCCGAACACTTATCTCGACTATCTGAAAGCCTGCCAAAATCTCGGACTCGATATGACAGAAGACAAGAACCGTTTCCCCCACGATTTCAAACGCTGGCACAATATCCGCATCGACCAGTACGCTACAAAGAAAGCAATCGAAGATGAAGAAAAACGCAAGGAATTGTATATTCAATTTGCCGCCGTTGCAGAGAAATACCTATCCTTGCAACACGCAAAACGAAGCGCGTTTATCTGCATTATTGCAAAAAGCCCGGCAGATCTGATTCGAGAAGGCGAAGCCTTGCATCACTGCGTAGGCAGAATGAATTATGACCAACGTATGGTACGGGAAGAATCGCTCATCTTCTTTATCCGAAACAAACAGGAACCTAACACTCCGTTCGTTACAGTCGAATACTCAATATCGCAAAAGAAAGTCCTGCAATGTTACGGAGAACACGATCACAAACCGAACGAAGAAGTTTTGCATTATGTCAACAAAGTATGGTTACCTTACGCAAACAGAATACTCAAACAAATTGCCGTATAGGAGGAATTAAACAATGGCAAACTATTTCAGAATTACAGCATATCACCCAACCGAAAATCTCTCGGTCATTATGGACTCAAACGGACTGTTTGAAAAACTCTGGCAATTCTCGTCCTTTATGGTATCCAAAGGCTTCAAAATCATCGAAGTCGGAGGCGAAGACAAATTCAACGAAGGCGATATGCCGAAAGCAGAGCAAGATACCGTTCACGTTATCCTGCGTGCTTGCAAGAGCGGCGAACCGGAAATTACTGGCAATCGCATTACAGTAGAAGGAAAATCTTACACAACTATATGAAATGAAAAAGCCGCTTCACTGCGGCTTTTTTTATGCTTATTCTATTTCCAAATCTTCTGACATAAATATCGGATCGTCCAAAAATTCAATCACTGTCATTTTGAACCCACGAGCTATCATCATAACGGTATTTAACTCTATACCCTTATTCCTTGCGCTCATTATGCCGTTCATCGTACCGTGTTGAATTCCAGAATCTTGTTCTAACCGATACTGCGTCATCTTCCTTTCTATTAATAATTGATTTATGCGTTTCGCAACTGCTTGGCAAATAGTCAAAATAATACACCTCAAACTCTTTAAAAATAGTTTATCAATATAAGGCGTTAAAAATACGGAGTTAGAACGCCGTATTGATTGCGTTGCAAACTCGAAAAGCGTATAATATAGGAAGTTATAACTTCGTATTTTCAAGGAGTCCCCTTTGATTGCAACTTTTATAGGTCATCGCAAAATTCAAAACTGTGAAATATTAACTACAAGGCTAAAAGAAACTATCATCCATCTGATTGACGATAAACAGGTTGATACTTTTTTGTTCGGCAGCCGAAGTGCTTTTGACGATTTATGCCTTGAAACAATCACTGAAATACAACAGTTCCGTCCACACATCAAACGGATATACATCAGAGCCTCTTATCCATATATCGACAGCGACTATGAGGCATATCTGCTTAAATTCTATGATTCTACCTATTTCCCAGACAAAATCGAGAAAGCAGGAAAAGCCTCTTATGTAGAACGCAACGAATATATGATTGACAAAGCAGACTTCTGTATTTTTTATTATAACGAAAACTATCAACTTCCACTTAAACCGGCGACCAGAAAACGTATCTTCTCTTTTCAACCGAAAAGCGGAACCAAAATCGCATACGATTATGCCATATCTAAAAAGAAAGAAATTATAAATCTTTTCAGATAACCGTTCTCTATTCCTTGAACTGATTATTTCAAAAGAACCAACGTCTTCTTTATGTTGCTTTTGTCAAAAAGTTGCTTTCTTGCGTTAATAGGAGTAAAATATAGATTAAGAAACGGAGCAATTTTTATATGTGGATAATTGCATCAATTCTTTCAGCCCTGTTTGCGGGCATTACTGCTATTTTATCCAAATGCGGCGTAAAAGACACTAACTCTGACGTTGCGACTGCGGTGAGAACTTCTGTCGTCCTCATCTTTGCATGGATAATCGTCTTAATCACCGGCGCATATACAACCCTTCCGGATATCAGCATTCGTTCTTGGATATTTCTTATCCTTTCGGGACTTGCCACGGGCGCGTCATGGATCTGCTATTTCAAGGCACTTTCTTTAGGAGAAGTTTCAAAGGTCGCAGCCGTCGATAAATCGAGTGTTGTATTATCTGTCCTGTTCGCTATAATACTTTTTGCCGACGAACGCGAGGTATGGTGGCTGAAACTTATATTCCTTGCCATCATTGCGGTCGGCACTTATCTGATGACCGACATTAAACGCGGAGACGGACGTGAGAAACTTACATGGCTCATTTTCGCCTTGCTTTCTGCCGTATTCGCTGCCGCCACTTCCATTTTGGCAAAAATCGGGATCGAAAACGTAGACTCGAATCTGGGAACCGCTATACGCACCTGCGTTGTGCTTGTTCTGGCTTGGTTGATAGTATTCGGTCGAAAAGAAACCAAATTCGTGAAAGAAATCAAAGGCAAACAAGTCGTTTTTCTCGTCCTGTCCGGAATTACGACCGGCGCATCTTGGCTTTGCTATTACTATGCTATCCAACAAGGACAAGTCAGTGTCGTCGTTCCGATTGACAAGATGAGCATTTTGATTACCGCTCTGTTTTCACTGTTCGTTTTCAAGGAAAAATTATCCATAAAAGGTTGGATCGGACTTTTGTTGCTTACGATTGGCACTGTATGTATGGCAATCTTTACCTAAATTTTGAAAATTAACTCTATTATAAAATCGTCATTGCTCTGTACAGAATCTTCACTATACTTCTGCAATACGTTAGATGACAATATAAAATCGCATACGATTATGCCGTGCAAAAGAAAAAGACAATTATAAACCTATGCAGTGAACCATAACATACCCTTCGAATACGGTATTGGGATATTTGCGTGTGCTTGTCTTGATACAAGCGGCGTCGCTTCGCTCCGCCGGACAAGCACACGCAAATACCCTCAACTCGACTGAAATACGGAAAAGCGGAAGCGCTGACGGAAGCGGAGTCGCCCGCTGAACCGCTTGGGCGATCTTCCGCTTTCACCGTCACGCATTTTTCCGTTTTTTGACAGTATTTTACACTCGAATATTTCAGTTACACTTGCGAAGCTGCGCGATCACGGCTTTGCTCACCTTGCCGACATAGCAACCCTCATCCCAACAAGTAAAATCATCTGACAGTAACAGTTTCTTATCTTCAAGACCTGTAAAGCAAATTATATCTTCGTCCATCACGTCCGAAATAAAAAATTGAGGCAGACCTTTGGAATAAGCTATCTTCTCACCGCTTTTTTCAATGTACTTCATTATGTATGCAAGCGCATCGCTCATCTTTGCAATATCGTCTATAAGTTCAAAGTCAGAACGCCCGAAACGTTCGTTAAAGTATGTATTCTGATGTGTTATCTGTCTGTTGTGCGTATTAAAGTTATAATCGTTGACGTCAAGTAATATTCCCGGCATCGTGCCTTCGGGTATATGAAATATGCCGTGAAAATGCAATCTTTGTTTTTCTGGAGAGCGTTCCCATACGCCGATGTACTTCCATTGTTTTCTTTCTACAAGATGCCGCAGACAATTCTTTAACCCTTTCCGAAAACTATCTTCCGTATGCAATTTTCCGTCATAAGTAAACGTCACGAAATAATTGAAATCCTGCAAATTCGCTTTTCTTGTAAGGCGTATTCTCCTCGCTATAAGATTGCGAATTTTTCTTTCAATATTTTCATTGACATAATTTCTTGACAATTCTTCCGACTTAAAGTACGGCGACATTTCTTTTGAAATCATTTCCGCCTTTATTCTGCGCGGCTTATTCAGATACTTCTCATACAGTTCTTCAAACAGTTCTTTCCTCGTCATCGTTCTTGACTTCGGCGGCTCCGATTGCATTTCTGTCTCTGGCTTGGACGCTTCCTCAATATTTTCGGTAAGCGCAACAGGCGCATCGTCATTCTCCGACGGTGCGCTTTCTGTTGCCTTGATATTTTCCTCTGTTTCGATGGGCGGTTCGGCTGCTTTTTCCGTTACAACGATTTCTTCTTCCGGCGGTTTTTCCCGCCGCCTTGACGGCCTTGTCGTGTGCGGTATTCCTATATAATGGCTGCCGTCAAAGTAGATTTTACATTCGCCGTATGGCATGGATACCTCCTTTACAGAAGTACCGACCATCTTTACGCAGAACCCGTTTCGTCGGTATCCCTGTACAGTGAATTTATAAAGTAGCTGTTCTGCATTTTGAGCTCGTCAACGCTCGCTTTTTCCGTTACATATTCGAGATAATCGCCGAGTCCGATATTCGTTTTCTTCGCCATGTCGTTGAAATAATCGCTGAAACAGTCCGTCGAAAAACGGCGGCTGTAAATCTTCTTATTCATCAGATAATACTTCTTGTTTTCGGGCTTTCCGTCCATCGTTCCGCGCTCTTTTTCTATCTTCAATATCGAATAACCGAATCTGTTGAATATCCTTACGTTCCTGCGCCATATCCACGATGTTACGCATTTCAGCAAATGCACAAGCAACGTATTGTCGCCCCTGCGGAAACGGAAATCGTAATACATGGCAATAAACCGGTTGAACGTCCATTCGCTTATCATTTCTTCTATCGTGTAGAATGGCAACGCAAGTCGTTGCTCTCCCGATTGCACGATATGGATTATGTCGCACAAATCTCTTGCGTCGGCGCCCCAAGACTCTGGTCGCTGTTCGTCCGTAAAGACCTTGATGAACGGGAAATTGTCTACCGTTGCCGAGTGCCTGCACATTTTGAGCCACGCATTAAACAGGTCGTTCTTTTGGTTTGTTTCTTCCGTACCCTTCTTGACTTCTTTAAGTTCCAGATTGTTGCCGCGCTCCTTTCCAATCTCCGAAATCGCCACAACGCCGAATTCAAAACTGCCTGCCTTTGGGTTGTTCTCCATAACTTTTTTGCCGAGCCTCATCACGTCGAAATCAAGAATATGCGCGTGCCTGCCTTCGGTAATCCCTTCCGGGAAAAAGTCTGATACCCAGATAGGGAAATTGCCTTCGCTTACAAGTTCATTATCCTCTCGGATAGAATAGTTCGACACAATAAGACTGCTTTCGATAACGTAGATGAAGTACGCCTGAGCGTATGTTCCCAACACTTCGAACAGCGTACTGACTTTCAGTCCGTCGTTATAAGTCTGACCGTAACGGCAAATATCGTAGCTGTATAATTGCAGGTCCGTTCTGCCATTCCTGAGGTAGCGGTTTTCTTTCAGCTTTACCCATTCCTTGACGGTTGCAAGATTGTACACGGTGCCGTGTTCCATGCAGAGCCTCAGTTCGTCCTCAAAGGCAATCCACGGAAACATAGGAAATTTCATATCGTTGTTTTTCAGAATGTCGTATGCCTTTTGTCGGAACATAACTTCCTGCGAGAGAGTCATATCCGTAATGAGCGTCGTCTTTTTCTTTCCCATACTTCCGCATGAGATAGACACGATGGGTACTTCGTTGATAAACCCGCAATTACGAGCTTCGAAATGCCTTAATCTGTTCAATGCAATAGACTTTCTCCATCGGCTGAAGATGAGCCACGCTATCGTTGCAATGCTCCACCACGGGAAGTGTCGGAAGATGACCTGCAAGTCGATAAACAGTTTACACACCTGCGTATAGACAGACGCAACGTCAAACGACACCGAAAAGTAAAAGTAGTACGCAAAAAAGCCCAATACGATACTTACGAGATTGAGATGAAATGCCCACAGTACGAGCCAGCATATCCACAGCCAATTCGTGTGTTTCAGAAAATCGATATAGCCGAGCACGAACCGTTTTACGGGCTGATATGTAGCACGGGATACCGATTTGAACGCTTTGAGCGGCAGCGTATCTCTGTTGTGCTTTGTGTTCCCGCTTGCATAGAGCCGTTTCAACGCAAAGACAAACACGAGCACGCAAGGGAGTGCAATCGCAATCACCTTTGCCGCAACCGCCGATTTATCTCCGACCACCGACCAATAGCCGATGAAATTTTCCTTGTCTACAAGGAGTTCAAAGAACCTTGTCGCCGAAACCTTGAACGTATCAAAGTCCGAAGGAAGCAAGATATCCCACTCAATAACTTCCGACCAAGCATTTACGGCGGGAGCGGTATTGTGTGCGATGCCGAAAAGCTCCGAGAAATAAAACTTGATCGAATCTATCAGGTTGCCGCCTGCCTCGAACGCTCTGAGATAAGAAGACGAAAAGACGAAGAAGCCGAGAAGGACAAAGCCTGCCGACACGATTGCCGAAAATATGATATTGACTGCTTTTCGTCTGTTCATAGTACACCTCCTACCTGAGAGATAATCGCTTGACCGTCGGTCAATCGGCTACCCGTATAAACGAGATAGCCGACGACCAATACGGTCACGATTAAGAGGCATACGGCAAGTATTCTCTTAACCGTTTTCATTTGTCATTCCTCCTTTTTCTCACTTCGCTTTTTCTTTGCCTTGTCGATACTTTTGAACAGTGCGGCAATCGCCTTGAACGGCAACGAGATAATCCAGAACAGTCCTTTGATGATCCACGGCAATACGGGGAACAGTATGACTATCAAAAGGATAATCAGTACGACCGCAAGCAGGATTTTCCACCACTCGGTATCGTCCGGCATCTGCACGGGCGGAGTAATCGAATTGACGATATCCATAGGGCTTGAAACAACGGGTATAACCTTGTAAACGCCGTCACGGTTGAACGTAAGCTGGATAATGTCGAAGTCCATAAACACGCTTTCCCAAGCACGATACGCTTGTCCGCTCGTGTGTTTGTCGGGCAGAATGGTTCTCAGCTCCATAATATCGACCGCTGCGGAATAATAATCGCTCGTGGCAAATCGGAACAGCACGACAACCTTTTCTTCATCGTCCTTGCCGCTTACCGTTACGGCGTCGTTGTAATAGCTTTTCAGAGCGGGTACGTCTGCCGCGTTGATGAGCAGTCGTTCGGCTATTTCCTCGTCGCTTCCGTTCAGATCGCTTGCTTTGAGAGTATAAATGGGCGAAATCGTACGGCTTTCTTCTTCCGGAATACCGCCGAATATCGTATCCCACAACCCCCAATTCATCCAATTATCCCAGAATGAGGGATTGCCTTCCTGCCAGCTCGTCAGTTTCTGTAAATCGACGTCCGCGTCAAAGTCATAGTACGAATAGCCTTTCTGTATCTTGCCGAATTCCGTATTCATCTTGCGGTAATCGTCAATATCGTCGGCGAACAAGTCCGCGCTGATCGTTCCATCTTTTATCGGCAACGTGCCTTTGTCAAAAGTCTTGTTGTAATTTTTGATGTACTCGTACAAAGCATTGCTTTCCACGCCGCCGATAGATACGATATCCGCATAGGGATCGTACTCCTCGATATTGTTTACCTTGAACAGATAATAAAGTGTTTCGCAAGGTACATGCAGATAATTTCGACCGAGATTCCAGCCCCATTTAGCAACCATCATTCCGCCACCGCCGTCACCTGCCTGTTGACCGAGAGAAAGCACAGAATCGTAATAATCGTATCCGACGTGCTTGCCGACATAAGAGGACGCTTGATTGTAAAAATCCTGATTGCTCGTTACGATGATATCGTTAGTCTTGTACTCGTACCATTCAGCCTTGATGCGTTGCAGCGTTCCGTATGTATCGAAGAACCTTTGAGGAACGGCAAAATATACCGTGTCGAGCTGGTTCTGATAACCCGCGCCTTTAATGGAAGTCTTTGTACGGTAGAACGTGTGCTTGACGTCCAGCATTATCGTTTCGAGATATTCCACGGTACTTGCAAGCGTACTCTTAGCCGAAGCGTCCGGACCGTAGCCCTGCGAATAGCCCGTAAACTTAAATGTTCCGTTGACCGCATACTCGGTAGCGTTATTGGAGCCGTAAGTCATAAGCTCGATTCCGGAAACGTCATACCTTCTTTCGTTGCTGTTCACTCGGTCCGCAAAGGTCGTTCCGTTGACCTCTTTATCAACCACCTTGAACTTGTAGAACAGGTTTTTATAGTTGCTGTCTTCGGACTTACTTAAAAACTGTAAGTCAAACTTCAAATAGTCGTTTGGGTTACCGTCTGCGTTATAAGAGGACGCCATTTGTATCTTATTGCTCTTGCTGCTCGTGGAAAGGTTCAGACCTTTCGGATTGTAAACGTAGACGTACAACCCGTAGTTTCCGCGCATATTCGCTTTGTACGAATAGCAATACTCCACGAAATTGATGACCTGAATGTCTTTGCTTTCATCGAAAGGATAGTCGTTCAAATCGAATGCCTCACCGCCGTCGGACGAAGATTTCAAATCGTCCAAAACATTGGTGGTATCGAAATTCAACGCTTCCTCCGCATAAGCAATATTCGGCGCCGCCGAAAAGACGACGCCGAACAAAACCACGATGACAATAAGCAAAGACAACGCTTTTACTTTAATTGCTGTGGTCAAAATACAATCACCTCCTGATCTAACTCAATAAACGTCACTGTACTGACAGCTACAAAGTGCAACAGCACGCTCGATTCGCCGTTATAGGAAGTTACCACAAGCGTGAGCATATCCGCATACTCTTTACCGCTGCAATCCCCGATCTCATTGTTGGGATAAACGGCTCTGAGAATGTCCTTAATGCTTCCTTTGGGCTTTATCGTAAAAGAAGTTTCGCCATATTCGATATCGAAACCGCCTGTCAAATCCGTTTCAGCCTGATACGAATAGACTTGTTCGTCAAGCGTAAAATCGAAATCTTTGCCTTCTATGGCGTTGGGTATGACTTTTACGCTGTATCCGCTCACGTCTCCGCCGGCTTTACCGAAAGTATATTTGATATCGACTTTCATAGGCTCATCGGGAGTAAGCACATAGCCGCCTGCACTTGTCAAGATGTCTTTACCGTCCACGTTGACATAAAAAGTCTTGAAGCTGCTCGTAAAACCGCCCGTGAAACGAACAATTACGCCTATCACGCCCGCAACAACCAAGACAACGAGAATGTAGGCGATTGCTTTTGCAATTTTACTTCTTGTCTGTTTTGCGGTACTCATCTAACACCTCCCGTTAAAAAGCAAGATATGTGTTATTCAAGCTGATGCTCTTTACAGTGGATTCAATATCAACATATATCAACGCTTCTTCGCCACTGACGGTATCTCTAACGAGAATGTACCATCTGCAATCATCGGGAATCCCGCCGGAACGCGGATCGGTGTACGTGCCTTTGTATGAAAAGCGATAACCGGTTCTGGGATAACCATTGACATACGAAGACTCAGATTTTTTGGCATTGACTATCATCGTGTCCCCATTAATGGAAACATCGAGGAACGCGTCAGGGCCTATCGTCAACGTCAACGGATCGCCGCTCACTTCATCGGTATATGAATAGGTGCCTTCCTCAAGGTTGAAAACAATATCTTCGGATGAGCGCACGCTGCCGTTGACAACATATTCCTTCAGCATTGTGAATCTGCCTTGACCTTGAATTTTAACAATCTCAAACGTACCGTATTTCGAACCGACAACACCGAGAGTGTTTTTCAGATTAAGCGTAAAGTTGTTCGT